>PPYF01612854.1_pt1 | contig 23156 bp, 22 predicted proteins | sample 1559871 | NCBI WGS metagenome assembly PPYF01 (sample SAMN08240021, study PRJNA423297) | Human gut metagenome, whole genome shotgun sequencing project.
CGGGCAGGTTAGCGCATCGCGCGGCGCAGAATGCGGTCGGTCTGGCGCTGGAAGTCCTCGGCCGCTTCTTCCACCGACTTTTTACCGTAGTCGATGTACTGCAGGGTGGTGCCGAACTGGGCGACGATCTGCGGATCGTCGAAGTAAGGGGAGACCGGCAGAGCGGTGGGCAGGGATTGCGCCAGCTTCAGGCCGGACACCGCCGGATCGTCGGCTTTGATTACCCCATCCTCGGTCAGGTAGGTGACCGCCGCTTTACTCAGCGGCACGCCGCGCTCCAGTCCAAGAATATCCACCCCTTCTTTGCTATTCAGCAGGAAGTTAATCACTTTCGCCGCCGCCTGCGGGTTTTTCGTCGATTTGCCAATCGACAACATTTGCGCGGGCTTGAAGAACAGTCCGGCATCGGTGGCGCCCGGCAGCATCGGGTATTCCCCCAGCACCAGCTTCGCCGGCGGCTTCAGGTTATCGGAATATTTGTTGATGGTGGAGTTCCACATGTAGGTCCCGCCCCATTCGCCCTGGATCCACGGCTTCATTTCGTACATGTTGCTCTTGCCGAAGGAGGCATAGTAGCGGGTGTCCGGCATCACATGGCTGTCGATAAGCTTCTTATACATACCGAAGAAATCCGCCCACTGCGCTTTGCTGTAGGAGAATTTTCGCCCTTTCTCATCGATGGCCGGCTGATTGTATTTTTGCACCATATAAGAGTTGAGCAGGGCCAGCACGTCCTGGTGTTCGAGCACCACCGGGTAGTACTGTTTCCCGAGCTTGCTTTCGAAAGTTTTTCCCGCCGCCATGAGTTCATCCCAGGTTTTCGGGAAGGGGATGCCCGCCTTTTTCCATGCTTCGTCGTTAAAGTAGAAGACGCGGGCGGTGACGGAAATTGGAATACCGTTAAGCTTGCCGTTGACCGTGGTGGACTGCAGTTCTTTGGCGTCGAACTGGCTGAGGTCGATCTCGTCTTTCAGGGTATTCAGATCGTAAAAACCATCGCCATTTTTCGAAAAGATCGGCAGCCAGTTCCAGTTGGTCTGCATCACGTCAGGCTCGGTACCGCCGGCAATCTGGGTGGTCAGGCGTGAAAGATGGCCGTCCCAGCCGGTGTATTCTGCTTTGACGTTGATGTCCACTTGTTGAGATCAAAGGTGAAATAGACTTTGCGATTCAGTCCCTTGGCAATCATCGGCTTCGCATCGTCCGACGGCACGCGGGCGGTCAGCTCATAATCAGCAACCCTGAGATAAACAAAGAATTCATGTCCCATGTTTTCTACGCGTACCATTTCACCCGCGCAGGAACCTTCGGCAAACGGTTCATCGGAGAGAGAGACAAACTCCGGGCGCACGCCAAAGAACACCTGCTGATTCTTATGGGCTTCAACTTTGCTTTGCAGCCGATCGTTGAGCGGCAGCCGCTGATCGCCCAGCGTCAAATGCAGGCGACCACCGTGCTCAACCAACTGGCTGGGACGAATATTCATCTCCGGCGCGCCGATAAACCCGGCGACAAACATATTTTTCGGCTGGTGGTAGAGATTGTCCGGGGTATCAACCTGCATAATGTGGCCGAGCTTCATCACGCAGATGCGGTCGCCCATGGTCATCGCTTCCGTCTGATCGTGGGTGACGTAGACGGTGGTCGCCGGTTTGCCAGATTTTTTCAACTGCTTATGCAGATCGGAAATGCGGATCCGCATCGAGGCGCGCAGCTTGGCGTCAAGGTTGGAGAGCGGTTCGTCGAACAGGAAGACGTCCGGTTTTTTGACGATCGCCCGGCCCACCGCCACGCGCTGCGCCTGGCCGCCGGAGAGCTGGCGCGGCAGGCGATCGAGCAGTTCTTCCAGTTCGAGAATTTTCGCCGCTTCTTCCACCTGTCTGTCGATTTGCGCCTTCGGCAGCTTGCTCAGCTTCAGGCCGAAGGCGAGGTTTTCGCGCACCGTCATATGCGGATAGAGGGCGTAGTTCTGGAACACCATCGCGATGCCACGGGATTTAGGCGCCAGGTTGTTGACGATTTTGTCCCCAATCCGCACCTCGCCGCCGCTGATGGTCTCCAGGCCCGCCAGCATGCGCAGGGTGGTCGATTTGGCGCAGCCGGAGGGGCCGACGATCACCATAAATTCGCCATCGGCAATCTTCAGGTCGATACCATGCACCGCTTTAAACCCGTTGGAGTAGACTTTTTCCAGTTTGTTGAAAATCACTTCAGCCATGATATTTCCCTCTTAACCTTTGATTCCGCTGCTGGTCACGCCCTGCACGAAGTAGCGTTGAGCCAGGAAGAAGACAATGATGGACGGCAGAATGGAGATGCTCGCCATTGCCAGAATTTCGTTCCACGGCGCGCCTTCCGTGACGTCGATAGACATTTTTAGCGCCAGCGCGATGGGATACTTATCGACGCTGTAGACGTAGATCAGCGGACCGATAAAGTCGTTCATCGACCACATAAACTGGAACAGCGCCACCGAGATAATGGCCGGCTTGAGGATCGGCACCACCACATACCACAGCACCTGGATGGAGTTGCAGCCGTCGATCTGCGCCGCCTCTTCCATATCGCGCGGCACGCCGCGCAGAAACTGGATCAGCATGAAGACGAAGAATCCCTGGGTGGCGAAGGCCAGCGGCAGGTACAGCGGCAGATAGCTGTTCAGCATCCCCATTTCGCGGAACATCAGGTACTGCGGGATCAGCAGGACGGTGCTAGCCGTTGATAAACCCGTCCCAGGTGGCGTGGGCAGGCCACAGCCCGAGGGTGGTGAAGATCTCATGGTTCGGCTTGAACGAGGCGGAGAACATCCACGCCAGCGGGTAGAGCATCAGCAGGCCGACGAATATCAGCACGACGTAGCGCACCACCCGGCTCACCTTTTCCCGGCGCAGCGTACGGGCGACCTCACGATCGGCGTCGCTCATCACCGGCGCCATCTGTTGAATATCAGCCATTTTTGCCTCCCTTATCGGCGGAGTAGAAGACCCAGTATTTCGATGACTTAAAGGCGATCGACGCAAAGACCGCCACGACGAGGAACAGCACCCACGCCAGCGCGGCGCCATAGCCCATGTCGAAGTACTTAAAGGCGGTATCGTAGATATAGAGTGAGAACAGGTAGGTGTAATAGGTCGGACCGCCGCCGGTTATCACGTACGGGCCGGTAAACTCCTGGAACGCCTGGGTGGTCTGCATAATAAAGTTGAAGAAAATCACCGGGGTGATCAGCGGCACGGTGACCTTCATGAACATCTGCCACTTTGAGGCGCCGTCAATCATTGCCGCCTCATACTGCGACTGCGGAACGTTCTGCAGCGCGGCGAGGAAGATGACCATCGCGGAGCCAAACTGCCAGACGCGCAGCAGGGTGACCGACATCAGCGCCAGGGAGGGTTCCCCCAGCCAGTTGATGGCATCGATGCCAAAGACGGCGAGAAAACTGTTCAGCAGGCCGTCAATGGCGAACAGGGCGCGCCACAGCACGGCAATCGCCACCGAGCTGCCGAGGATCGACGGAATGTAGTAGGCGGTGCGGAAAAAGCCGATGCCGCGCAGTTTGAAATTGAGCACAAAAGCAATGCCGAGGGCGAAAGCCAGTTTTAAGGGGATGGTTAAAAAGACGTAGGCAAAGGTCACCCCCATCGATTTCCAGAACAGGCTATCCTCGGTCAACATATAGCGATAGTTTTCGATGCCGTTAAATACCGGCGGGCTCATCAAGTCGTACTCAGTAAAACTGAGAAAGAAAGATGAAACAAAGGGAAAAGCGGTAAAGACGATCAGCCCGATGATATAGGGCGATATCCATGCCAATCCCAGCAGCTTGTTTTCATTCATACATACCTACCTGGCTTACGAGTTGTAATACGGATCCGGTGACGCCGCGCTGTCGGCCTTTTACGCCTGACAACGCAAAAATGTCTGAACGCTTCCTCTGCTTAACATGTCCTTGTTAATTAATGGGTTATTCTTTAACTGGTCTAGCAGGTAAGGGCTGTCAGCCCCTTTTTTTATGCTGAACTGTTTTTTATAAAACACCGTTTTAATTTCATTTTATTGCGATTTGTTTCTGCGTCATGCAGATCAGGATGGAAATGTGATCAAAGTCGAAACGATGTTTCAAAAAGGTGAGGTGGTAAGCATTTTGGCCGTAAAGGGGGGTTACGCCATTGCCGAGGTCTTCAAGGGTGGTGTCTTTATGAAAAATAAACATCTGGCGATCCTGTTGTTAAAGTGAAACATTGTTTCATTTAACTTATCCCACTCTTCATGAAAAAGAAATACGCGGCCAGAGAAGTGGAAAGTTGATCACAAGTTTGCTTCACTGGCAGAAACGACATAAGGAGCAGAAGATGAAAACCATTGGCCTGTTAGGCGGCATGAGCTGGGAGTCCACGATCCCCTATTATCGGTTGATCAATGAGGGCGTTAAGGCGCGACTGGGCGGCCTGCACTCTGCCAGCCTGGTGCTGCACAGCGTCGATTTTCACGACATCGAAGCCTGCCAGTCCGCCGGCGACTGGGATCGCGCCGGGGAGATCCTTGCTGAGGCCGCGGTCGGGCTGCAGCAGGCGGGGGCCGAAGGCATTGTCCTGTGCACCAACACGGGGTTATTTTCGGCTGTACGGAGATTGGCCTGCTGGTGCCTGCCGAGCTCAGTCCGCTGCCGGTCTTTGACACCGCGGCGATCCACGCGGAAGACGCGGTCAACTTTATGCTCTCTGCAGGACCGACGCCAGCGGCGTGAGGATCTGCGGCAGACTCTGCTGCAGGTGGGCAACAAAGGCGTCGACCAGCGCCGAGCGCGGGCGGTGGAGAGGGCGGATCAGGCTGACGGTAAACGGCACCTCGACGCTGAAGCGGCGCACCACCACGCCGCTATCGGCATAGTCCAGGGCGGTTAACGGATTCACCACCGAGATCCCGGCGCCGGCGCGCACCATGGCGCAGATCGAGGCCGCGCTGTGGGTTTCGACCACCATCCGCCGTTTAACCTGATGCTCAAGGAACAGGGCGTCGAGCAGCTGGCGATAGCTGTCGGTGCGCGACAGGCTGATGTAGTTTTCGCCCTGAAAATCGGCGGGGGTCAGCGTCGCCTGCGCCGCCAGCGGATGGCCGGCGGGCAGCACGCAGACTTCATTCAGCGTCAGCAGCGGGGTGCGTTCGGTGCCCGCGGGGGTATGCAGGGTCTCCGTCAGGCCAAGGTCATGGCGCTGGGCGGAGAGCCACTCCTCCAGCAGCGGCGACTCCTGGGGGACGATCTGCAGGCTGACCTCCGGGTAGCGAGCGAGAAACGGCGGCAACAGCAGCGGCAGAAAGGACTGGGAAAACACCGGCAGACAGGCGATCGACAGCTCGCCCTGGCGGAACTCGCGCAGGCTCTCGGCGGCGCTGACGATACGGTCCAGGCCATACCAGGAGCGCTGAACCTCCTCAAACAAACGCAGGCCCTGCACCGTCGGCTGCAGGCGACCGCGGGTCCGCTCAAACAGCTGCAGGCCGAGCACCTTCTCAAAGCGCGCCAGCTCGCGGCTGACCGTGGGTTGCGAGGTGTGCAGCATCCGCGCCGCTTCGGTCAGGTTGCCGGTGGTCATCACCGCGTGAAAGATTTCGATATGACGCAAATTGACGGCTGGCATGCGGTCTCCGTGAGGCTCGGCTGGAACCATATCATTTTTGCATAGAGTCGCGATAAAACGATATTTTTTATTCGTCTGTCACTGTGGCGTAATCAGAAAAAACAGCGACCAACACACGCACTGCACCGGAGTTCTTATGCCACACTCGCTTTACGCCACCGATACTGACCTGACCGCGGACAACCTGCTGCGCCTGCCGGCGGAATTTGGCTGCCCGGTCTGGGTCTATGATGCGCAGATTATTCGCCGCCAGATAGCCCAGCTCAGCCAGTTCGACGTGGTGCGTTTTGCGCAAAAAGCCTGCTCTAACATTCATATTCTGCGTCTGATGCGTGAGCAGGGGGTGAAGGTGGACTCGGTGTCGCTGGGGGAGATCGAGCGGGCGCTGGCGGCAGGCTACGATCCGCAGCAGAATCCCGAGGATATCGTCTTCACCGCCGATCTGATCGACGATGCCACCCTCGATCGGGTGAAGGCGTTACAGATCCCGGTGAACGCCGGCTCGATCGACATGCTGAGCCAGCTGGGCGAGGTGTCGCCGGGCCATCGCGTCTGGCTGCGCGTCAACCCGGGCTTTGGCCACGGCCACAGCCAGAAAACCAATACCGGCGGTGAGAATAGCAAGCATGGCATCTGGTACAGCCACCTGCCGGCGGCGCTGGAAGTGATGCGTCGCTATCAGCTGCAGCTGGTCGGGATCCATATGCATATCGGCTCTGGCGTTGACTATGGTCACCTGGAGCAGGTGTGCGGCGCGATGGTGCGCCAGGTCGTCGACTTTGGCCAGGATCTGCAGGCCATCTCCGCCGGCGGCGGTCTGTCGATTCCTTACCGCGAAGGTGAAGAGGCCATCGACACCGCCCACTATTATGGCCTGTGGAACCGCGCCCGGGAGCAGATCGCGGCCCATCTGGGGCACCCGGTGAAACTGGAGATTGAGCCCGGGCGCTTCCTGGTGGCCGAGTCCGGCGTGCTGGTGTCGCAGGTGCGCAGCGTGAAAGAGATGGGCAGCCGTCACTTTGTGCTGATTGACGCCGGCTTTAACGACCTGATGCGCCCGGCAATGTACGGTAGCTATCACCATATCACCGCTCTGGCGGGGGATGGCCGGGATCTCAGCGCCGCGCCGCAGGTCGAAACCGTGGTGGCCGGGCCGCTGTGCGAATCCGGGGATGTCTTTACCCAGCAGGAGGGGGGCAAAGTCGAGACCCGCCTGCTGCCGGCGGTGGCGCCTGGGGATTATCTGGTGCTCCATGACACCGGCGCCTACGGGGCTTCGATGTCGTCCAACTATAACAGCCGTCCGCTGCTGCCGGAGGTGCTGTTTGATGGCGGCAAGGCGCGGCTGATCCGCCGTCGCCAGACCATCCAGGAGCTGCTGGCCTTAGAGCTTATTTAAAAAAAGGTCCCGTCGTCACCGACTCGCGAAGCACCAGCGTGCCGGTAAACGGCGGGATCGTTTCTATCGGCTGCTGATTGGCAAGCTTGATCGCCTGGTCGATAGCCGTAGTGATCATGTTGTCGATCGGCAGATAAACCGTCGACAGCCCCGGCTCCAGCCATTTCGCGCTTGGCGCATCGTCGAAGCCAAACAGCGACACATCCTGTGGAATACGCAGCCCCGCCTGATGCAGCGCCTTTGACGCCCCCAGCGCCATATCATCGTTACAGGAAAACAGCGCGCTGAAGCGGGCTTTCTCGTCCAGCAGTTCCCGGCACAGCTCGTAGCCGCGAGTCATCGTCGAGTCCCCATACTTCACCCGGCTCGGATCCCACTCAATACCATGTTTTATCAGCGCGTTGCGGTAGCCCTGCAGGCGAGCCTGGCCGGTAGGGGTATGCATCGGGACGGTGATGCAGGCGATATCGCGGTGGCCCTGGGTAATCAGATACACCACGGCCTGGAAGGCGGCTTCCTGCTGTTCGAAGAACACGCAGCGTTCGCGGGCCTGCGCCACATCGCGGTTAATCACCACCAGCGGCATGGCGATCGAGTTAATCAGCGACATGATCGCCTTCTCGCTCATGTGCCGGGTATAGAGGATGATCGCATCGCACTGCCGGTCGGCGAGCATCTGCACCGCTTCCTCTTCGCGCTCCGGCGTATCATGGCCGTCGGTGACGATAAGCTGCTTTCCCCAGGCTTCGGTCTGGCGTGACGCCTGCTGCAGCAGACGGCCAAAGTAGAAGCCGTCAAAGGTGGAGACGACCAGCCCGATACTATTGCTGGTCTGATTGGCCAGCGAGCGGGCAAGGAAATTGGGCCGGTAGCCCAGCTCTTCCATCGCTTTAAAGACCTGTTGGCGGGTGCTCTCTTTCACCTGACCTGTGCCGTTCAACACGCGGGAAACCGTCGCTTTCGAGACGCCTGCGCGAATTGAGACATCCAGCATTGTAGCCATTCATCGATTCCTGATTTCACGTGGTAAAGCGCAGTTTATCACAGACCGAAAAGGGACATATCGACGGGGCGGGGCGGAAAAACCATCGCGATCACGCTTTTGGCAGGAACTGACGAGCCGACAGACTCTGGTATGCCAATGTCGATTTTATCGGATATTTGGGATACCACTGTGCGCGTTGCGAGCGCTGTCACAGAACTATTTTTGCCTGGCGACTATGTTTTGGTATGCCAAAAGTCTCTGGCTGTTCACCTGGCCGCAATAAGCCCTTTACTCTGAGGTACTCTTTTATGGCATTACAGGACAAACTGATCGACGCGCTGGGGCGTTTCGCGACGACATTCAACAGCTATCGCTACATTATGGCGATCAAATCGGCGTTTATTACCCTGATGCCGGTGATCATCGTCGGGGCCTTTTCGGTGCTGATCTCCAATATGGTGCTGGATCCGAAAAATGGGCTCGCCAGCTTTTCCTCGCTCTCCTTTCTTGCGGCGCTGAAGCCGATCACCAGCGCGCTTAACTACGCTACGCTCAACTTCCTCAATATCGGCGCCGTGTTTCTGATCGGTATTGAGCTGGGGCGGATCAACGGCATCAAAAGCCTGTTTCCCGGCCTGTTGGCGGTGATCTGCTTTATCTGCGTCACGCCGACCACGGTGGAGATGATGGTCGATGGCCAGATGCACGTGGTGAAAGATGTCCTGCTGCGCCAGTTTTCCGATACCCGCAGTCTGTTCCTTGGGATGTTCATCGCCATTCTGTCAGTGGAGATTTACTGCTGGCTGGAGGGGCGCAAGGGACTGAAGATCAAAATGCCGGATACCGTGCCGCCGAACGTCTCTGCCTCTTTTTCCGCGCTGATCCCGGCGATCATCACCACCACCGCGATCGCCACCTTTGGTTTTCTCTTTCACCAGCTGACGGGAATGTATCTCTACGATGCGGTCTACCAGGTGGTGCAGCAGCCGCTGGAGCGGGTGGTGCAGAGCCTGCCGGGGATCCTGCTGCTGATTTTCGTCGCCCAGCTGTTCTGGGTGATCGGCATTCACGGCAACCAGATGATCAAGCCGATCCGCGAGCCGCTGCTGCTGGGAGCGATCACCGTCAATATGAGCGCTTTTGAGCAGGGGAAAGAGGTACCGAACATCATCACGATGCCCTTCTGGGATGTCTACATGAGCATCGGCGGCTCGGGGCTGACCATCGGCCTGCTGATTGCGGTGATGATCGCCACCAGGCGCAAAGAGATGAAAGAGATCGCCAAGCTGTCGATAGGCCCGGGGCTGTTCAATATTAACGAGCCGGTGATCTTCGGGATGCCGATCATGCTTAACCCGATCCTCGCCATCCCGTTTATCATCACCCCGCTGGTGACCGGCAGCATCGGCTATTTCGCCACCCTGACCGGCTTCGCCGGCAAGGCGGTGGTGATGGTCCCCTGGACCACGCCGCCGCTGATCAACGCCTGGCTCTCCACCGCCGGCTCGATGGGGGCGGTGGTGACCCAGCTTATCTGCATCGTCGTCGCGGTGCTTATCTATCTGCCTTTCGTCAAAATCGCCTCCCGCCGTGCCGATGCCGCGCAGCGTCAGGTAGACAATCAACAAACCGCCAACCCTGTCTGAGGAGCCTATGACTACCGTACGGATGACCATTCCCGATGATTTTATCCTTGGCGCGGCGGCTTCCGCCTGGCAGACCGAAGGCTGGAGCGGGAAAAAACCAGGGCAGGACTCCTGGCCCGATCTCTGGTACAAAAACGATCGCCACGTCTGGCATAACGGCTATGGCCCGGCGGTGGCCACCGATTTTATCAACCGCTTTCAGGAAGATGTGCAGCTGATGAAGCTGGCCGGGCTGACCCACTACCGCACCTCAATCAACTGGTCGCGCTTTCTGACCGACTACGAAAACGTCACGGTGGATGAGGAGTATGCGGCCTATTACGACCAGCTGTTCGATGCGCTGCTGGCCAACGGCATCACGCCGATGATCTGCCTTGAGCATTATGAATTGCCCGGCTATCTGCTGGAAAAGTATGGCGGCTGGGGGTCGAAAACGGTGGTTGAGCTGTTTGTGCGCTACGCGGAGAAGGTGTTTGCCCGCTACCACCCGAAGGTGACGCGCTGGTTTACCTTTAATGAGCCAATTGTGGTGCAGACCCGGGTCTATCTGGATGCTCTGCGCTGGCCCTATGAGCAGAACACCAGCACCTGGATGCAGTGGAACTATCATAAGGTGCTGGCGACCGCCAGCGTCGTGAAGCGGTTTCGCGAGCTCGGCTATCCCGGGACCGTCGGCTGCATCCTCAATCCGGAGGTGACCTACCCACGCTCACGCGCCCCCCATGACCTGCGCGCGGCGGAGATCTACGATCTGTTCTACAACCGCATGTTCCTCGACCCGCTGGTGCACGGCGTCTGGCCGCCGGAGCTTCTCGCGCTGCTTGAGCAGCATCAGGTGACGTGGGAGACCAGCGAGGAAGATCTGGCGGTTATCCGCGAGCACACCGTCGATGAGCTGGGGATTAATCTTTACTACCCGCACCGGGTCAAAGCCCCGTCGCGGGCCTGGCATCCGCATACCCCGTTCCATCCGGCCTGGTATTATGAGCCGTTTGAGCTGCCCGGCCGGCGGATGAACGCCTCCCGCGGCTGGGAAATCTACCCGCAAATCATCTTTGATATGGCGATGCGGATAAAAAATGACTATCGCAACATCCCGTGGTTCGTGGCGGAGAGCGGGATGGGGGTGGAAAACGAAGGCCAGTTCCGTAACCGCGAAGGCGTCATCGATGACAGCTACCGCATTCGTTTTATCAGCGAACATCTGTGGCACACCCTGCGCGCCCGCGAGGCAGGGGCCAACTGCCAGGGCTATATGCTGTGGGCGTTTACCGACAACGTATCGCCGATGAACGCCTTTAAAAACCGCTACGGGCTTATCGAAATCGATCTGCAAAACCATCGCGCCCGGCGACCCAAAGCCTCGGCGCACTGGTTTCGTCAACTGGGCGAACGGCGTGAACTGGTGCTGGATATCGATGATGAATACCGCTAGCCGGGGGCAATATTTGCTAAGATAGCGGCGTATTTGACTCGCAGGCATGTAACGCACAGGTGATTTTGTGGAAAAAGCGATAGTTCCGCCGGAAAAGAAGCCCTATCAGGAGATTGGTGATGACCTGCGCGCCCAGATCGCGCAGGGGCGCTACCCGGTCGGGTCGCGTTTGCCGCCGGAACGCCATATTGCCGAAACCTATGGCGTCAGCCGGACCATCGTGCGCGAAGCGCTGCTGATGCTGGAGCTGCAGGGGACGGTGGATATTCGTCAGGGATCCGGGGTGTATGTCATGCGCATTCCCCACGAGAACGACAGCGAAGAGGAGCAGCTGCTCAGCAGCGACGTCGGCCCGTTTGAAATTCTCCAGGCGCGCCAGCTGCTGGAGAGCAACATCGCCGCCTTTGCCGCGAAAATGGCCACCCGCGCCGATATCGACAATCTGAAGCGGATTATTGAACAGGAGCAGCGGGCAATCGCTCTCAACGACACCGCGCAGGATAACGCTCGTCTGTTCCATCTGGTGCTCGCCGGGGCGACGCAGAACCAGATGCTGTTGGCGACGGTAGAGCGGATCTGGCTGCAGATGGACAGCAGCCCGCTGTGGCAGCAGTTCAATGTGCATATTGCCAGCCGCGCCTGGCGGCTGAAATGGCTCGGCGACCGGCAGACCCTGCTCGCCGCGCTGCGGCGTCGCGATGTGATGGGCGCCTGGCAGGCGATGTGGCAGCATCTGGAAAACGTCAAAAACAGGCAGCGGCATGTGATCGATTATGCCCGCCGCGCGGGCTTTCGGGAGCTCTATCTCTACTCCGCCTGCCGGGATTTCTATGAACGCTTCGGCTGGCGCTACATCGGCGAGGGACTGGATTACCCGGCCACCGCCGTGCACCTCTATCGCTATGACTTATCGCCTTCCTGCGGGGCGACCACCGAGTGACGACGGACCAGCGTCGGGCTGAACAGATGGGTGATCTCCGGCGCCGGCCGTTGCTCCGCCAGGGCTAAAGCCAGCTCGGCCGCCTGGGTCGCCATCGTAACGATCGGATAGCGGACGGTAGTCAACCGCGGGCGGACATAGCGCGAAATCAGGACATCGTCGAAGCCAATCAGCGAAATCTCCCGCGGAACGTCGATGCCATTGTCATTCAGCACCCCCATCGCGCCGGCGGCCATCGAGTCGTTATAGCAGGCGACGGCGCTAAAGTGGCGGCCGCGGCCAAGCAGTTCGGTCATCGCCTGTTCGCCGCCGCTTTCATCCGGCTCGGCAAACGTGACCAGCCGGTCGTTGCACGGCAGGCCGCTCTCCTCCAGCGCCGCGTAGTACCCCTGCAGCCGATCTTCCGCATCGGAGATATCATGGTTTGAGCACAGATAGCCGATACGCGTGTGCCCCTGCTGGATCAAATGGCGGGTCGCCAGCCAGGCGCCGTAGCGGTCGTCCAGCGCCACGCAGCGGGTTTCATATCCGGGCAGGATGCGGTTGATCAGCACCATCGCGTTGGGGTGATAGTTCAGGGTTTCCATCGCCGCGCCCACGGACTGACGCGAGGCTTCGCTGGCTTTGGGAGAGTTGTTGATGACGCGGGAGACGGTAGCGACGGAGACTCCTGCGAGTCGGGCTACATCCTTAATAGTCGCCATACCATGCCTTTTCTAGGGTAAGCGTTTACATACTGCTATGTTACGGGAAAGAGCGGCAGATTCAAGGCGCGGCGGCGAAGGAATGGCGCAAATGTGATTCAGCGCGGGCTTATCGGTGACCTGTTTACATTGACGCGATCGGTAATTGAAACCGGCGCAGGGAAATACAAACCTTTGCTTACACTTTGCGATGCGCTGTTGCGAATGTTCGCTGGTTTGTTCGCGGATCCGGTTGATATTCTGGCTATCCCAGAGGTATTGATAGGTGGAGTCAACGTCACGTTGACCACTTTACTTACACCAGCCTGCGCAGATGCGCAGGTTTTTTTTTGCCCGCTATCGGCGTTGTTACAGATAGCGAAAATCGTAATACCTCGTTGCACTTAGGCTCACTCCCTTGCGTTTTCCCGCTGGCCCGTTACGGCCAAAAAACGTGACAATCGAGATCCCAGAGGTATTGATAGGTGAGTTTCTCAGGTACGCTCTTCGTACTGAACGTCTTACACCGACCTGCGCGGATGCGCAGGTTTTTTTTATTCCGAAAATCCCCCCGCTGCACTGCTTTCCCATGCCTTCTCGTGTAACCTGCTTTGACTCATCAACCGGTCACATGGAGTTGTTATGCTTTTGGGATTTTTCAGACTGCTGTTCAAGGGGTTATACCGGGTCAGACTGACCGGCGACACGCAGGCTTTATACCAGCAAAAGGTCTTAATCACCCCGAACCACGTCTCTTTCCTCGACGGCATTCTGCTGGCGCTGTTTTTGCCGGTCCGACCGGTTTTTGCGGTCTATACCTCAATCAGCCAGCGCTGGTTTATGCGCGCGCTGACGCCGATTATCGATTTTGTGCCGCTGGACCCGACCAAGCCGATGTCGATCAAACATCTGGTGCGCCTGATTGAGCAGGGGCGGCCGGTGGTTATTTTCCCGGAAGGGCGAATTTCGGTCAGCGGCTCGCTGATGAAAATTTATGACGGCGCCGCCTTTGTCGCCGCCAAATCGCAGGCGACCATTGTGCCGCTGCGTATTGAAGGCGCCGAACTGACACCCTTCAGCCGGCTGAAGGGGCTGGTGAAACGTCGCCTGTTCCCGCGTATTCAGCTGCATCTCCTGCCGCCCACCCATCTGCCGATGCCCGAGGCGCCGCGCGCCCGCGACCGGCGGAAGATCGCCGGGGAGATGCTGCACCAGATCATGATGGAAGCCCGGATGGCGGTGCGCCCGCGGGAAACCCTGTATGAGTCGCTGCTGGCGGCGCAGGACCGCTTCGGCGCGCGCAAACCCTGCGTGGAGGATATCAACTTCCAGCCGGATACCTATCGCAAGCTGCTGACCAAAACCCTGTTTGTCGCCCGCATTCTGGAAAAATACAGCCAGCCGGGCGAGAAGATCGGCCTGATGCTGCCTAACGCCGGCATCAGCGCGGCGGTGATTTTCGGCGCTATCGCCCGCGGGCGTATTCCGGCGATGATGAACTATACCGCCGGGGTGAAAGGGCTCAGCAGCGCGATAGCCGCCGCGGAGCTCAACACCATTTTCACCTCGCGCACCTTCCTCGATAAAGGCAAACTCTGGCACCTGCCGGAGCAACTGACCCAGGTGCGCTGGGTATTCCTGGAAGATCTTAAAGGCGATATCACCCTCGCTGACAAACTGTGGATTTTTGCTCATCTGCTGGCGCCACGTCTGGCGCAGGTTAAGCAGCAGCCGGAAGACGCGGCGATGATCCTCTTCACCTCCGGTTCAGAGGGCAATCCGAAAGGGGTGGTGCACAGCCATAAGAGTCTGCTGTCCAACGTCGAGCAGATCAAAACTATCGCCGACTTTACCGCCAATGACCGCTTTATGTCGGCGCTGCCGCTATTCCACTCTTTTGGCCTCACCGTCGGCCTGCTGACGCCGCTGCTTACCGGGGCGGAAGTGTTTCTCTATCCCAGCCCGCTGCACTATCGCGTGGTGCCGGAGCTGGTCTACGATCGCAACTGTACGGTGCTGTTCGGCACTTCGACCTTCCTCGCCAACTATGCCCGTTTCGCCAATCCGTACGATTTCTACCGCCTGCGCTACGTGGTCGCCGGGGCGGAGAAGCTGCAGGAGAGCACCAAACAGCTGTGGCAGGATAAATTCGGCCTGCGCATTCTCGAAGGCTATGGCGTGACCGAGTGCGCGCCTGTGGTCTCGATTAACGTGCCGATGGCGGCGAAGGTCGGCACCGTGGGCCGCATCCTGCCGGGGATGGACGCCCGCCTGCTGGCGATGCCAGGCATTGATCAAGGGGGGCGGCTGCAGCTGAAAGGGCCGAACATCATGAAAGGCTACCTGCGGGTGGAAAACCCCGGCGTGCTGGAAGCGCCTGCGGCGGAAAACCAGCACGGCGAGATGGAGGCGGGCTGGTATGACACCGGGGATATCGTTACCTTCGACGAGCAGGGCTATGTCCGCATTCAGGGCCGCGCGAAGCGCTTCGCCAAAATCGCCGGCGAGATGATCTCCCTCGAGATGGTGGAGCAGGTGGCCCTCGGCGCGTCGCCGGACAAAATGCACGCCACGGCGATTAAACAGGACGCCAGCAAAGGCGAGGCGTTGGTGCTGTTTACCACCGATAATGAACTGACTCGTGAAGCCCTGCTGCGCTACGCTTCTCTTCGCCACCCTGGCGCTGATGAAGCAGCTCTATTATCCGGAGTGGAGCCAGCCGGTCCTGCAGATGTTGTTTGTGGGCGCTTACATCCTCTTTGCCCCCTTTGTCGGCCAGTTCGCCGATAGCTTTGCCAAAGGCCGGGTGATGATGGTGGCCAACGGCCTGAAACTGCTCGGCGCCGGCTGCATCTGCTTCGGCGTCAATCCGTTTATCGGCTATACGCTGGTGGGGATTGGCGCCGCCGCCTATTCGCCGGCCAAGTATGGCATTCTCGGCGAACTCACCACCGGCGATAAGTTAGTGAAGGCTAACGGACTGATGGAGTCCTCGACCATCGCGGCGATCCTGCTGGGCTCCATGGCCGGCGGGATCCTCTCCGACTGGCACGTGCTGGCGGCGCTGATCGTCTGCGCGCTGGTCTACGGCGGGGCGGTAGTGGCTAACCTGTGGATACCCAGGCTGCCGGCGGCGCGTCCGGGGCAGTCGTGGCGTTTTAAGCCAATGACGCACAGCTTCTTCAGCGCCTGCCGGACGCTGTGGCGCAACGGCGAAACCCGCTTTTCGCTGATGGGCACCAGCCTGTTCTGGGGCGCTGGCGTGACCCTGCGTTTCCTGCTGGTGATCTGGGTGCCGGTGGCGCTGGGCATTACCAGCAACGCCATGCCCACCTATCTTAATGCGATGGTAGCGGTGGGGATTGTGCTGGGTGCCGGGGCGGCGGCGAAGCTGGTGACCCTGGAGACGGTGTCGCGCTGTATGCCGGCCGGGATTTTGATCGGTATCGCGGTGATAGCCTTTGCGGTGCAGCAGTCGCTGCTGCCGGCGTTCGGTCTGCTGCTGCTGCTCGGGGTGTTCGGCGGGTTCTTTATCGTACCGCTGAACGCGCTGCTGCAGGAGCGTGGGAAACATTCGGTCGGGGCAGGTAACGCCATTGCGGTACAGAACCTCGGTGAGAACGTGGCGATGCTGCTGATGCTGGGGCTCTATTCCCTGGCGGTGAGCGTGGGCGTTCCACCGGTCGCCGTGGGGATAGGCTTTGGCGCGGTATTCGCCGTGGCCATCGCCGCGCTGTGGGTCTGGGGGCGGCGTAAATAACCTCCCGGCTTGCGCTGCGCTTGACTGGGCGATGCGCCGGATCGAGGCCGTGGCGTTTGGCGATATCCACATAGGCCGCTACCGCTTTCTGCGACTGCTCGCTGCTGTAGCGCGTAAAGCGGCTGAACAGCGTATTGCGCGCCCCCGCCGGCTTCGCACCGTTGAGATACTTGCCGGTCAGTGTGCCGAAAGCCAGGCAAGAGTAGGCCAGCAGCTCCACGCCTTCGAACTGACTCACTTCCGCGAGGCCGACTTCAAAGCTGCGGTTCAGCAGGCTGTAAGGATTCTGAATAGTCACGATCCGCGGGAGGTCGTGCTTATCCGCCAGGTGCAGATAACGCATCACGCCGAAGGCGGTTTCGTTCGACACGCCGATGTAGCGGATCTTCCCGGCGCGCTGGAACTCGGTCAGCGCTTCGAGGGTATCCAGCAGCGTCACGGCGGGCGCGGCGTCGGCCCAGGTATAGCCCAGCTTGCCAAAGCAGTTGGTTGGCCGCTGCGGCCAGTGAACCTGATATAAATCGAGATAATCGGTCTGCAGCCGCTTCAGGCTGGCGTGCAGCGCCTCGCGGATATTTTTGCGGTCCAGGACGTGATTGGGCCGAATGCTGCTGTCGTTATTGCGCGCGGGCCCGCTGACTTTGGAGGCGAGCACCAGCTTTTCGCGATTGCCGCGTTTCGCCAGCCAGTTGCCGACGTAGGTTTCAGTCAGCCCCTGGGTTTCCGGGCGCGGCGGGACCGGGTACATTTCGGCGACATCGATCAGGTTGATGCCGTTGGCAACCGCGTAATCGAGCTGCTGGTGGGCATCGGCCTCGCTATTCTGTTCGCCAAAAGTCATGGTTCCCAGCCCGAGGGTGCTGATTTCAAGAGAACTGTGTGGGATACGGTGATACTGCATAGCCAGCTTCCTTTTTATTTATAAGGTCAGGCATTCCCCGACAAAGGAGTATCAACATGGCAGAGGGTGAGAAAAAGAGGAAGTAAAAAATCAAAAAAGCCGGGTGACGAGGAGGGGCGGTGGGTGAAACCCGCGGCGTCCTGGTATATCCCGACTCTTCTCAAAAGACTGGTGGTCGGTAAGCGCAGCGTCAACAGAAGCTGGGGCCGACAGGGAAAGATTAACGCTTAATGATTTGCGAAACGTCGTCACGATTGATCTGCATTTTATTACCCTGCTGATCTTCGTAACTGATTAAACCGGTATCGTCATCCACGGTAGGTTTACCGTCGGTCAGGATCATTCGCCCATCTTTGGTCGCCATGACGTAATCGCTGCTGCAACCGGAAACCGAGAACGCCAGTCCTACGGCGGAAATCAATACTGCCCATTTCTTCATCGTTAACACCTCTTCAGTAGCTGCACCCCATACCCGTCTATTAATAGCCTGATTTGTGAGACATAAAAAGCAGTAAAGTCTGAAAAAGGGTTGCAGCCTGTGACCAGGCTGCAATTTTGTGGTTTACAGCGGGTTTTTCTTATTACGCAGCAGGTTAAGGCTCTCCACCGCGATAGAGAAGAACATGGCGAAATAGATGTATCCCTTCGGCACATGGACGTCGAAGCTTTCCAGCATCAGGGTAAAGCCGACGAGGATCAGAAACGACAGCGCCAGCATTTTCACCGAAGGATGACGGTCAACAAAATCGCCGATGGGTCGCGCGGCGAACATCATCACCCCCACCGCGATCACCACATAATATTGTCGATCCCGAGCACGATCTCCAGCAGCGTCAATGTGCCCAGCGCCAGCCAGGCGTTAGGATCGGTTATCCATGCAAATAACATTGTTCAAAGTCCTGCAAAATAGAAAGCAGCAATTATATGCAACCCCCAACGCAGAACAAAAAATTAATCGTGTTGTAACAAGAAATGGCGGGCAAGCAGAGCGGCGGTAAAATTCTTTTTCAGATAGAAACCGCGCGGCAGCGTGAGGATTGTCTCCCCGCGGGCACCGATGGCTTCGGTCAGCGCCTTGCTGTTGGCGGCTTTCGGTCTTAACTGCAGCACCTCGCCGTGGCGGGCGGTAATGCGCTCTACCTCACCGAGAACAATGAGATCCATCAGCTCTTCCCAGTCCATGCGCAGCTGGCGCTCCTCGTCTTCGTCCGGGCTCCACAGCAGCGGTGCGCCGACGCGCCGCGCCGCCAGCGGGATGGTGCGTTCACCCTCCACCGGGATCCACAGGACGCGCTGCAGCTTATGCCGTACATGGCTGCTCTCCCAGGTGACGCCGCTATTGCCGGTTAACGGGGCGACGCAGACGAAAGTGGTCTCCAGCGGGCGTCCCCGGCTGTCGATGGGGATCGTTTTGAGCTCGACCCCCAGCGCGGCGAAATCCTGCTCGGGTTTACTGCCTGCGCTGGCGCCCAGCCACAGCTCCAGCAGAATGCCCGTCCAGCCTTTATCGCGCTTCAGATCGCGCGGAATGGGGATCCCCGCCAGCGCCGCCAGCTCGCCCAGCGAATAGCCGGCCAGCTGGCGGGCCTGGGCCAGTTATCCACAGAAAAGTGGGATAACTGGGGAAAAGACTCACTACTGGTTCGATTTACAGCCTTGACGTGCGACGAAAATCGAATTTTTAGAGAAAATCTGCCGGTGGCCTGCGCGTAATCTGTGGATAAAATCGACATTGCTCGATCTTTCATCAGTCGGCGGATCGCATGTGTGATGATCGTCACGTTATGCTGTAATGTGTGAAAGGAATATATTCTAACTTTATGAATATGATACTATTATTTTCAGATGCTAGCGATGCGATGTTCGGATTACTCTGGGTTTTCCCGGGTTAATTCCGTACTTCTTCACAACTCTATCCACAGAAAAAGTGAATAAAATCGGCTGTCACGCGCTTTCATTGTTTATAACTCTGGCAATTACTGTGAGTTATTCAAATGTTATCCGTTCTCAGTGTGCGAACAGAGTGGTTTACCGTTTCCGGCGAGTGTGAAACAATCATTCACATTGAAGCTTATCTTGAGGTAGTCCGGTGATTGATGACGATGGCTACCGCCCAAATGTCGGTATTGTAATCTGTAATCGTCAGGGCCAGGTGATGTGGGCCCGGCGCTATGGTCAGCACTCGTGGCAGTTCCCGCAAGGGGGCATTAATCCAGGAGAATCCGCAGAGCAGGCGATGTATCGGGAATTGTTTGAAGAGGTCGGGTTAAGCCGTAAAGATGTGCGGATCCTGGCCTCAACCCGTAACTGGCTGCGTTACAAGTTGCCTAAACGTTTGGTGCGTTGGGACACAAAGCCGGTTTGTATCGGCCAGAAACAAAAGTGGTTTCTTTTGCAGTTGATCGGCAACGATGCGGACATCAATATGCAAACCAGCAGTACACCTGAATTTGATGGTTGGCGCTGGGTGAGTTACTGGTACCCGGTTCGCCAGGTGGTGTCGTTTAAGCGCGACGTCTACCGCCGGGTGATGAAAGAGTTCGCCAGCGTGACCATGTCGCTGGCGGAGAGCGCACCTAAGCCGCAAAACGCGCCTGCTTATCGACGTAAAAGAGGTTAAGCCACGCACATTATGCTCACTCGGTTGCGAGAAATAGTCGAGAAGGTCGCGAGCGCGCCGCGTTTAAACGAGGCGCTGGATATTCTGGTGACGGATGTCTGCCAGGCGATGGAGACGGAAGTCTGCTCGGTTTACCTGGCTGACAATGACCGACGCTGCTATTACCTGATGGCCACCCGCGGGTTAAAAAAACCTCGCGGGCGCACCGTTGCGCTGGCGTTCGATGAAGGCCTGGTGGGGCTGGTTGGCCGCCTGGCGGAACCCATCAACCTCGCCGATGCGCAAAAACACCCCAGCTTCAAATATATCCCCGCCGTCAAAGAGGACCGCTTCCGCGCCTTCCTTGGCGTGCCGATCATTCAGCGCCGCCAGCTGCTGGGCGTGCTGGTGGTCCAGCAGCGCGAGCTGCGTCAGTTTGATGAAAGCGAAGAGTCTTTCCTCGTCACCCTCGCCACCCAGATGGCGGCGATCCTCTCCCAGTCCCAGCTGAACGCCCTGTTCGGCCAGTATCGTCAAACGCGCATTCGCGCTCTGCCGGCCTCTTCCGGGGTGGCGATCGCCGAGGGCTGGATGGACGTCAGCCTGCCGCTGATGGAGCAGGTGTATGAAGCCTCGACGCTGGACACCGCCTCGGAACGCGAACGCCTGACCGGTGCGCTGGAAGAGGCGGCCAACGAGTTTCGTCGCTACAGCAAACGCTACGCCGCCGGGGCGCAAAAAGAGACGGCGGCGATCTTCGATCTCTACTCGCACCTGCTCTCTGACGCCCGCCTGCGTCGCGAGCTGTTTGCCGAAGTTGACAAAGGCGCCGTCGCCGAGTGGGCCGTCAAAAAGATCATTGAGAAGTTCGCCGAACAGTTTGCCGCGCTGAGCGACGGCTATTTGAAAGAGCGGGCCGGCGATCTGCGTACCCTGGGCCAGCGTCTGCTGTTCCATCTCGACGACAGTATTCAGGGGCCCAACACCTGGCCGGCGCGCATTATCCTCGTGGCGGACGAGCTGTCGGCCACCACCCTCGCCGAAGTGCCGCAGGATCGCCTGGCCGGCGTGGTGGTGCGCGATGGCGCCGCCAACTCCCATGCCGCTATTATGGTGCGGGCCCTCGGCATCCCAACGGTGATGGGCGCCGATATTCAGCCCTCGCTGCTGCATGGCCATACGCTGATTGTCGATGGCTATCGCGGTGAACTGCTGGTGGATCCTGAACCTGTCCTGTTGCAGGAGTATCAGCGCCTTATCAGCGAAGAGAACGAACTCAGCCGCCTGGCGGAGGACGATCTCCAGCGCGCGTCGGAGCTGAAAAGCGGCGAGCGGGTGAAAGTCATGCTTAACGCCGGCTTAAGCCCCGAGCACGAAGAGAAGCTCGGCAGCTTTGTTGACGGCATTGGCCTCTACCGCACCGAAATTCCCTTTATGCTGCAGAGCGGCTTCCCCTCAGAAGAGGAGCAGGTCGCCCAGTATCAGGGCATGCTGCAGATGTTTAACAGCAAACCGGTGACCCTGCGTACCCTGGACATCGGCGCGGATAAACAGCTGCCGTATATGCCGATCAGCGAAGAGAACCCGTGCCTCGGCTGGCGCGGGATCCGCATCACCCTCGATCAGCCGGAGATCTTTTTGATCCAGGTGCGGGCGATGCTGCGCGCCAACGCCGCCACCGGCAACCTCAGCATTTTGCTGCCGATGGTGACCAGTCTGGAGGAGGTGGATGAGGCCCGTCGGCTGATCGATCGCGCCAGCCGGGAAGTGGAAGAGATGATCGGCTACGCCATCCCACGTCCGCGCCTGGGGGTGATGCTGGAGGTCCCGTCGATGGTCTTTATGCTGCCGCAGCTGGCCAGCCGGATCGATTTTATCTCGGTAGGGACGAACGACCTGACCCAGTACCTGCTGGCCGTCGACCGCAACAATACCCGGGTCGCCAGCATGTATGACAGCCTGCATCCTGCGGTATTGCGTGCGCTGGCGATGATCGCCCATGACGCGGAGCGCTTTGGCATCGATCTGCGCCTGTGCGGCGAGATGGCGGGCGACCCGATGTGCGTGACGATCCTTATCGGCCTCGGTTACCGCCATCTGTCGATGAACGGCCGCTCGGTGGCGAGGGTGAAGTATCTGCTGCGCCGCATTGATATCGAAGAGGCGCAGGAGCTGTCGCGTCGCAGCCTCGATGCGCAGATGACCGCCGAGGTGCGCCATCAGGTGGCGGCCTTTATGGAGCGTCGCGGTCTCGGCGGCCTGATCCGCGGCGGGCGGTAGCGCCAGCCCGGGTGAGGCGTAAGCCGTAACCCGGGGATCCTCTGCTCGCACCCTCCGGCAAAGTAGGGTACCGCCGGGAAAACGGCATTCTGTTAGCATCCGTATACATATCTTTTACACGTTCGGCGCGGATCGCTCTTGTGGCTTATGCTATGATTCGCCTCCTTCGGCGTGCCCGTTTTGTTCGGGTATGGATCATCACCGCTGTCCACTTTCGGCGGAATAACAAGTCTTTATGGTGACAGATGAATAGTGGCTACCTGCATTTTCCGGAGTTCGATCCGGTCATTTTTTCTCTAGGCCCGGTCTCCCTCCACTGGTACGGTTTGATGTACCTGGTGGGCTTTGTCTTTGCGATGTGGCTGGCCACCCGTCGGGCGAATCGTCCGGGCAGCGGCTGGACGAAAAATGAAGTGGAAAACCTGCTCTACGCGGGCTTCCTCGGCGTCTTCCTGGGCGGCCGTATCGGCTACGTGCTGTTTTACAACCTGCCGGTATTTCTTGCCGATCCGCTGTATCTGTTCCGCGTCTGGGACGGCGGCATGTCGTTCCACGGCGGCCTGATCGGCGTGATCCTGGTGATGATTATCTTCGCCAGACGCACCAAACGCACCTTCTTCCAGGTCTCCGATTTTATCGCGCCGCTGATCCCGTTTGGTCTTGGCGCCGGGCGTCTGGGCAACTTTATCAACGGCGAGCTGTGGGGCCGCGTAGACCCGAGCTTCCACTACACGATGATTTTCCCGGGCTCCCGTGCCGAAGACCTGGCGCTGCTGCCGACGCATCCGGAATGGCAATCGCTGTTCGATACCTACGGCGCGCTGCCGCGTCACGCGTCGCAGCTGTACGAGCTGGCGCTGGAAGGCGTGGTACTGTTCCTGATCCTCAA
>PPYF01219712.1_pt1 | contig 23153 bp, 18 predicted proteins | sample 1559871 | NCBI WGS metagenome assembly PPYF01 (sample SAMN08240021, study PRJNA423297) | Human gut metagenome, whole genome shotgun sequencing project.
CCCCTGAACGGGCTTTGGGGGAGATGGGGCGTGTCCTGCGGCCGGGGGGACGGCTGTTGCTTACGGACATAGTGGTCCGCGAGGGCAGCCACGGAGCGGGCGGGCAGGGCTGTGCGCGCGGTGCCGTGCCTGCTGACGTTGTGGCGGAACGGCTGGCGCGGCAGGGATTTCGGATTTTGGCCTCGGAGGATCATTCCCGATTGCTCGGTGAACTGGCGGGCAGGCTCCTGTTTCAGGGGGTTCCCCGTTCGGCGTTGCTCGCATGGATGGGAGCATGTCCGGGGAGCGGCGATTCGGCGTGTTCGGGAAAACGGTTTGGGTATTGGATGTTCGTCGCGGAAAAGGGGAACAAATGAACGCATTGATGTTGGAACTCATACCTCTGATTCGGGAAGGATATTGTTGCAGCCAGCTCCTTGTCCTGCTCGTCTTGCAGCAGCAGGGTGTGGAAAATCCCGGGTTGGTCAGGGCCGCTGGCGGGCTTTGTCACGGAATGGGGCAAAGCGGCGGTGCGTGCGGGCTTTTGACGGGAGGCGCGGCGGCGCTCGGGTATCTGGCGTGCAAAGGGGCCGCGGGTGAAGCCGCCCATCCGATGGCGGAACCGCTGATCAACGACTATGCGGCGTGGTTTGCCCAGCATGTATGCACCGGAGGATGCCGGGATGTTTCCTGCCCATCGATTCAGGAAAAAACGGGCGGCGGCGCTGACATGACCTTGTGCGGGGATCTGCTCGCCGAGTGTTGGGACAAACTTGTCGATTTGTGCGCCGAGTACGGGATCGACATGACGGAGCCCCGATGACGCCCCCGGCCCGTTCCCTGCCGCAGGCCACGGAGAGCGTCTGCCCCGTCTGCTTGCGGCGCATTCCCGCCGAATATGTGCTTGATCCGGCGGAAGAGGGTATCCCCTCCGTTCTTTTGCGTAAGGAGTGCCCGGAGCACGGTGTTTTTTCCGTTCCCGTATGGCGCGGTATGCCGGATTTCCGGTCTTGGGTCCGCGACAAGACGCCCTCGCATCCCCGGCATCCGTTCGTGGAGCGGGAGCGCGGTTGTCCTTTCGACTGCGGGTTGTGCCCGGATCATGCCCAGCATACCTGTACGGGGCTGATTGAAGTGACGGGACGGTGCAATCTGCGTTGCCCCGTCTGTTATGCCAGCGCCGGAGAACAGGTTGCGCCGGAACCGTCCCTTGAGCGTATCGCCTTTCAGATGGATCGCCTCAGGCAGGCTTCCGGGGCGTGCAATGTGCAGCTTTCCGGCGGAGAACCCACGGTACGGGACGATCTTCCCGAGATCATCCGCATGGCCAAAGCACGCGGTTTCGCGCTGATCCAATGCAACACCAACGGATTGCGTCTAGGGACGGAGCCCGGATACGCGGCGAGTCTGCGCGAAGCGGGGTTGGATTCCGTTTATTTGCAATGCGACGCGGCGGATGATGCGGCCCATGAGATCCTGCGCGGAAGGCGTTGCCTTCCCGAAAAGCTGGAAGCAATCCGGGCGTGCGGCGAAGCGGGAATCGGGGTCGTGCTGGTGGCGACCGTGGCGGCGGGCGTTAACGCCGACCGTTTGTGGCCGCTGGTGGAAATGGGATTGCGTCTGGGGGCACATGTCCGAGGCGTGCATTTTCAGCCCATGTCTTCGTTCGGACGTTGCCCGTGGCGATCCGATGGCGCGCCGCGCGTGACATTGCCGGAGATCGCCGCGGAGCTGGAACGGCAGTCGCAAGGGCAAATCCGATGGACGGATTTTCATCCCCCGGGATGTGAAAACGCGCTGTGTTCCTTCAGTGCCGTCTATCGGAGAAACGGGGAAACATTGGAGCTGGTGCAGGGCGCTTCTTCCTGTTGCGATTGCGGGGAAACGCCGTCCGCCGCTGAGGGGGCCCGCAAAGCCAAAGCCTTCGCCGCCCGGCACTGGAGCGCGCCCGCGTCCCCGGCAGCGGCTCGGGATGGGGATGCGTTCGATCGGTTTTTGGCGTCGGCGGGGATAGAGCAGCGCTTTACCGTGTCCTGCATGGCGTTTCAGGATGCCATGACGCTGGATCTGGAGCGGGTCAAAGGGTGCTGCATCCATGTCGTCAGTCCATCAGGAACCTTAATCCCATTTTGCCTGTACAACCTGACCTCGTTTGACGGCACCACGTTGTACCGGGGCCGTGTATGATGAAGCGCCCGTTTCTGGATGACTGGATCACGCGTTGCTGTGGGCTGGATGTGCTGAGCGAAGAATCGTTGCGGCGGTATCAGTTGAACAAAATCAACGAGGTATTGCGCTATACGGAGCGTAACAGCCTGCTGTACCGGAAACGTCTTGCTGGCGTTTTTGAACGTCACGGTGAGGCGATCCGGGCGGGAATGTGGCCCGCATCGCCCGACGATGTGACGCAATTGCCGTTTACGACGGCGCGGGATCTCGAGGACGGCTGGAAGCGGTTTGTCTGCGTTCCGCTGGATGCCATCGCCCGGATGGTGACGCTGAGCACGTCCGGAACAACCGGAGAACCCAAACGGCTGGCCTTCGCTTACGCTGATCTGGAGCGGACGCTGGATTTTTTTGCCCACGGCATCAGCGTGCTGGTGCGTCCCGGCGATACGGTGCTCATTCTATTGCCCGGAGCGGAACGCCCCGATGGGGTTACGGATCTGCTCATCCGGGCATTGCCCCGGATCGGAGCCCGGGGCGTCGCCGGAAATCCCGTGGCTGAACAGGCTGGCTTTTGCCGGGAACTGGAGCTGCATCGCCCGGACTGTCTGGTCGCCGCGCCGGGGCAGTTGCGCCGTCTTTTGGGTGCGCATCCGGCCTCCCCGGGAATCCGGGCCATTTTGTCGAGCGCGGAACCTTTGCCGCAAGATTTGGAAGAAGCGCTTGTCCACGGCTGGCATTGTGAGGTTTTCGATCACTACGGCCTCACTGAGACAGGCTACGGCGGCGGGGTCGAGTGCTGCGGGAAACAGGGATACCATCTGCGTGAAGGCGATTTGTTTTTCGAAGTCGTCGATCCGGTTTCCGGTGAGCCTGTGCCCGACGGGACGTCGGGTGAAGTGGTCTTCACCACATTGACGCGTCAGGCCATGCCGCTGATCCGTTACCGGACGGGAGACATGGCGGCCATGTTGCCCGGCCCGTGCGTTTGCGGGAGCCCGCTGAGACGACTCTCGCGGATAAGGGGGAGGTTCCGGAAGGTCGGGGGCAGGCTGGAAGTGCTCGCTCCACGCAAGGGCTGGATGGAAGATTCCGGCTGACATGAGAGGGGGTTTCCTCCCGGCGGGGTTTGGGCTATGCTGGCCCCCGGTACGCCATCCGGGTGTTGCCGCTCAAACAGGGAGAGAACACCCCATGATCGCTTATATAGAAGGGCGGTTGGCGGAAGTGTGCGCCAACGCTTGCGTCGTCGTCACGGAAGGCGGCGTCGGCTATGAAGTCTACCTGCCGCAGCAGACGCGGCTTCAATTGCCGGAACGCGGCGGCCATGTCCGTTTCTACATTTGCCATATCGTCCGGGAGGACGCGCAGGAACTGTTCGGTTTTGAGACATGGGACGAACGGCAGACGTTTATTGTGCTGACGTCCATTTCCAAAGTGGGCGCACGGACGGCCCTCGGCATCCTTTCCGCGTTCCGCCCCGACGACCTGCGGCGCTTGGTGCTTGAGGACGACGTGCTTGCGCTCACGCAGGTTTCCGGTATCGGCAAGAAGAGCGCCCAGCATATTTTCCTTGAGCTCAAGTATAAGTTGAAGGTTGAGGACATGCCGGCGGCGGCCTCGTTGCAGCTGGGCGTGCCCGGAAGCGTCTACCGCGACGCGCTGACGGGTCTCGAAGGGCTTGGTTATGCCGAAGCCGAAGCCGCACCCGTTTTGAAGAACATCCTGCACGAGGAGCCTGATCTTGAAGTCAGCGAAGCCCTCCGTGCGGCCCTGAAAGCCCTTGCCCGCGAACGGCAGAAGTAATGTCCGATTCTCCTAATACGCCATCATTCCTTCCCCCCGCAGACTTGGCGAAAGAACTGTCGGCTCCTGACTCCGGCTCTTCCGGTGACGAAAGCATCCGTCCTTCCCGTTTGGAAGATTTCATCGGACAGGAGGAGCTGAGGGCCAATCTGCGCGTCTTCCTGAACGCCGCCCGTGAACGCGGGCAGGCGATGGATCACGTCCTTTTTTACGGAAACCCCGGCCTCGGGAAAACGACGCTCGCCCAGATCATGGCGGCGGAATTGGGGGTCAACCTGATCTGCACGTCCGGCCCGGTGCTGGAACGGAGCGGCGATCTGGCGGCCATACTGACCAATCTGTCCCGCCACGACATCCTGTTTGTGGACGAAATCCACCGGATGCCCATTGCCGTGGAGGAAATCCTGTATCCGGCGCTTGAGGATTACAAACTCGATTTGGTGATAGGGCAGGGGCCCGCCGCACGCACCGTCAAAATCGATCTGGAGCCGTTCACGCTCGTGGGCGCCACGACGCGCATCGGCTTGCTTTCCTCTCCGCTGCGGGACCGTTTCGGCATCATCAGCCGCCTGGAGTTCTACACGCCTGAGGAGCTGTCCCGCGTGGTCATCCGTTCCTCCCGTATTCTGGGGGTGCCGATCACCGAGGGCGGCGCGCTGGAAATCGGCCGCCGTTCGCGGGGAACGCCGCGTATCGCCAACCGGCTGCTGCGGCGCGTGCGCGATTTCGCCGCCGTCTACGGTTCCGGCGTGGTGGACGAGGAACAGGCGTCCCACGCGCTCCGGCGCATGGATGTGGACGAGAACGGGCTGGACCAGATGGACCGTAAATTATTGCGCGTCCTTGTGGACATTTATGGAGGAGGGCCCGTGGGCGTGAAGACGCTGGCCGTGGCTTGCTCCGAAGAAGTCCGTACGATTGAGGATATTTACGAGCCGTATCTTATTCAATGTGGATTTTTGAAGCGCACCTCACGGGGCAGGATGGCTACGGCGAAAGCGTATAAACATTTAAATATGCTCGGATAGCCGGAGACCATATGCCCGTAGTCCAACCTCGTGTCGAATTGCTTGCCCATACGCCGGAACCGCTTTCCTTGGTGTATGCGGCGTTTCGTCAATGCTATCACGCCGGATTTGTGGCCGATATGTGGCCCCGCCTGCTCGCCGGGGACATCGGCCGCGAAAAGCAGGCTCAGTTTGTGGCTTCCATCATGGAGTCCGGCCATGCCAGCCCGGTTGAGCACGTCAGTTTCACCTTTGCGCTCGGCGGCGTGTCCCGCGCCTTGACGCATCAGCTCGTGCGCCACCGTATCGCCTCATATTCGCAGCAGAGCCAGCGCTATGTGGACGGTTCCGATTTCGACTATCTGATCCCGCCGGAGATCCGGAAAAATCCGGAAGCGCTGGCGCGGTTTGAAGGGATCATGCGGGAAATTGGTTCCGCTTACCGGGATCTTAAAGGATTGCTTGAAGAAGCAGGTCGGACCGGGTCCAAGGCGAATGAGGATGCGCGTTTTGTCCTGCCGCAGGCCACGGCGAGCAACATTGTCGTGACCATGAACTGCCGCGCGTTGCTGAATTTCTTTGAGCACCGTTGCTGCCGCCGTGCGCAGTGGGAAATCCGGCACGTCGCGGACGAGATGCTCGCGCTGTGCCGGGGCGTGCTGCCCGAGGTGTTTGGCCTGGCTGGTGCCAAGTGCGAGCGGCTGCGGTACTGCCCCGAAGGGGAAAAATTCTCGTGCGGGCGTTTTCCTGCCAAAGCATAGAGAGGGTTGTAATGGATAAACTGATACTCGCCTTTTGCCGGCTCGGTTTTGCGGGGCTGTCTCCTATCATGCCGGGGACATGCGGTTCCGCGTTGGCGGCGGTTCTGGCTCCGTTTCTGTTCATCCCGCTGCCGTTCGTCGCCCGGATTGTGGTGCTCGTGCTCGTGTTTTGGATTGGCGGGATGGCCGCGACCCGTGGCGAGCAGATACTCGGCTACAAGGATCCGGGTGAGATCGTTATCGACGAACTGCTCGGCATGTGGCTGGTCCTGTTGCCGTTTTCCAATCCTGGTTGGGCGAAAATCGGCATTGCCTTCGTCTTATTCCGTATTTTCGACATGTGGAAGCCGTGGCCCGTCCATGCGTCCGAGAGCTGGCTGCCCGGAGGCTACGGCATCATGATCGATGATGTCATGGCGGGTCTGCAGGCGCTGCTGGTCATGTGGCTGTTGCAGCTGGTCGGTTTTTGGGGTGTCTGAACAGTGTGATGCCCCATCAGGGAATGGGATTTTTTCGCAGAGCCTCTGTTGGGGAAGGCTTCCAAAGGCGAAGGCGGAAATTTCCCCTACGGCGGAATCTGGCGGAAGCATTTTTAAGTGCCATAAGAGAAAAACGCGGCAGGTCCTTTTTGATGAAGGCTTTGTCGCTTTTTCAATATAAGAGGGGAATGGTTAAACCTATCCTCTTTTTTAATGGCCTTGCTCCAAAGGCCGTTTGTGCCGGAAAACTGCGGGCAGGTTTTTGGTATGCACAAAAGGTTTTGGAGGGAGGTAGAGGCGTTTCTTTTTGGAGGGTTTTTAGGGGAAGTGAGGGAGCCTTTCCCGAGAAAAAGGCTCCCTCACTGATACTTTCAGAGTGTTTCGAGGAATCTGATCTAGCGAACGGTCTTCACAGGGGTCAGCGCGTAGGGGAAGGCCATGAAGACGTTCCGAGCCACCAGACGCCAGCGGTACGCCGCCGCCTTGGTTTGCGGGCAGTAGGTAAACGCGAACCGCGTTCCCGAATCCGTGGGGACGGCTTGCTGCGGCGTCAGTTCCTGCGTTTCGCGCGGGGTGAAGGGGCAGCCTTCGCAGGTATCCTGCGGCGTCTGCAATTCCTTCGGCAGGGTGGAATCGGCGGACGCGGCCAGCGGCTCCAGCTCGATGGAGAAACCGTCCACGTTGCGCGCCGCGCCTTTCATGAGCGCGGAGATGGCGAGGCAGCCGTTTCTGGTGAGGGCGGCATCAGCGCTTTCCCACGAGAAAAGGTTTTTCTTGTCTTGGGGGACCGGATCCCCTTTCTTGCCGCATCCCGCCGCGATCAGCAGCAGGCAGCACAGTATCGGCGTGATCCATGTTTTCATTGCTTTGGGGCTCCCCATAAAAGTTTCCATTCCGTGATTCGTTTCAGGGCCTCAAGAGGGGTCAGGGCATCGGGATTGGTGTCCCGCAGCGCCACGAGCAACGGGTGCTCCGGTTCCGCAACGGCGACTTCCTCGACGGCCTTCTTGGGCTTGGCCTCGGGAAGCTGGATGCCGGGCAGAAGGTTCGGCATGACCTGGCGGACGGGTGAGGAGCCTTTGTTTTGCTCCAGTTGGGCGAGGATTTCCCGGGCCCGCTGGACGACGGGCTGTGGGACGCCCGCCAGACGCGCAACTTCGATGCCGTAGCTCCGGTCGGATGGTCCGGGGATCAGGCGGCGGAGGAAGACGATTTCCCCGTTCCATTCCCGGATGGCGATGTTCATGGTGTGCACGCCGGGGATCTTGCCTTCCAGTGCCGTGAGCTCGTGGTAATGCGTGGCAAAAAGGGTTCGGATGCTGCCCCCGGCCCGCCTTGCCAGCTCTTCAGCAACCGCCCACGCCAATGCCAGCCCGTCGAACGTGCTCGTGCCGCGTCCGATTTCATCAAGGATGACGAGGCTGCGCTTGGTGGCCTGACGCAGGATGCGCGCGGTCTCCATCATCTCCACCATGAACGTACTCTGGCCTTGCGCCAGATTGTCCGAAGCGCCCACGCGGGAGAAGATGCGATCGCACAGGCCAAGCTGCGCTTCCCGGGCCGGGACGAAAGAGCCCATCTGCGCGAGGAGGCAGATCAGCGCGGTCTGGCGGAGCACGGTCGACTTACCGGCCATGTTGGGGCCGGTGATCAGCAAGAGCCGTCTGTCCTCATCCATATGAAGATCGTTGGGCACGAACGCGGCTTCCCCGATGATGCCCTCGACGACAGGGTGACGTCCTTCTCTGATCGTGATGGATTGCCCGGTATGGAGCACGGGGCGCGACCAGTTGTGGCGCACCGCCGTTTCCGCCAGCGACTGCCAATAGTCCAGCTGCGCCAGCATGTCGGCCATGAACAGGATGCGGGGGCGGGCTTCCGCCAATGCCCCGCGAAGCTGCTGGAACAGCTTGTACTCAAGCGATTTGCGCCGGTCGGCGGCGGAAAGCAGTTTTTCTTCCAGCTCCTTGAGGCGGACGGTCGTGAAACGTTCGGCGTTGGCCAGCGTCTGCCTGCGGATAAAATGCTCGGGAGGTGTGCCGCCAACGGCTTTGGACAGCTCGAAGTAGTAGCCGAAGACCCGGTTGTAGCCAAGCTTGAGCTTGCTGATGCCCGAGGCTTTCTGCTCCTCGTCGAGCAACGCCTTGACCCTGTTTTCCCCGTGCTCGACGAGATCCAGCAGTTCGTCCAGTTCGGCGTTGTAGCCCTGCTTGAACAGCCCGCCTTCGGTGATGAACTGCGGCGGATCGTCGGCAAGGGCTTTTTGCAGCGTGGCGGCGTGGTCGCCGAGATCATCCCAATGTTCCGTAATGGAGCGGAGCACTCTGGGCGTATCGGCATCGGAGGACGTGATAGCGGACTTGACCGGAGGAAGCGCCGCAAGGCTCTGCCTGAGCGACAGCATGTCCCGGGGGGAGGTCCGGTTCAGGGCGATACGGGTAGACAGCCGCTCAAGATCATAAACGCCGGAAAGCGTTTCTCGCAGCTTTTTCCTGTTTTCGGGATGTGCGATAAGCCATGCAATGGCATCCTGCGTTTCCTGAATGGGCGCAAGCTCGCGCCAAGGGTTGCGCAGGCGCTCCTCAAGCAGGCGGCCGCCCATCGGCGTCTGCGTGGAGTCGATCACATGGCGCAGCGTACCCACGCCTTTACGCCCGTCGAGGCGGCGGAACAGTTCCAGATTGCGCTCCGTAACGTCGTCGATGAGGAGGTGCTGGCCGAGATCCAGAGGCTCGAACGGCGCAAGATGTTTGGTGTCCTGCATCTGCGTCTGTTCCAGGTAGGCGAGCAGTGCTCCGCAGGCCTGCACCAGCTCTTTGCGGCCTTCCAGACCCAAGGCTCCCAGTTCGGCGACGGACTGGGCGGCAAGGACGCGCTCGGCGGAACGCTTGTAGTCGAAATGGCTCCGCAGCGGGACGCGGACGGCCTGAATGTCCGTGAGGTGCAGCGAGGCCGGGACGTCGGCGTCTTCCGGCAACAGGAGTTCGCGCGGGGCGATCTTCTGCGCCCACTGCCAGAGTTCCTGACTCTTTTTGACATGCAGCCCGGCCCAGTAGCCGGTGGAGACGTCCACCCACGCGAACCCGCCGCGATCCGTGTCGGCACTCCAGAACAGGGCCCCGAGATAGGTATGCCCCTTGGGTTCGAGGCTGACGTCCTCGACGGCGGTCCCGGGCGTGTAGACGCGGGTGACGGCACGCTCGACAAGCCCCTTGGCGGCTCTGGGGTCTTCGACCTGATCGCAGAAGGCGATCTTGTAGCCCTTGTTCAGGAGCTGGCTGACGTAGCCTTCGGCGGCATGCCACGGGACGCCGCACATGGGGATGGGGGCTTCCGCGTTGGGATTGCGCGAGGTCAGCGCGATTTGAAGCTCACGCGAGGCGACTTCGGCGTCCTCGAAAAAAAGTTCATAAAAGTCGCCCATGCGATAAAAGAGCAGGGCGTCAGGATAGCCCTCCTTGATGCGGAGGTACTGTTCGAACATAGGAGTAAGGCGGGGAGATGCGGGCTGTTGGCTCATATGCTGCAATAATGCCCACGCACGGCCCTGCGAGGGACCATCCGTGGGCATTATGAAAGATTAAGGGTTACGCCTGTTCGGTGAGCGCTGAAGCGGACTTTTTCGCGTTTTCGACATCTTCGGCGAGCTGGGCGGCCTTGGCTTCGGCGGCGTCAAGCTTCTTCTGAAGGGCCTCGTTGGTCTTGAGGGCCTTGGCGACGTCCTTTTCAAAGCCGCGGGCACGCATGTTGGCCATCGTCAGCTTGGCGGACAGGGAAACCCGGTCCCACATCAACATGGCGAGGATGCACAGGGCGCCAAGGACGAAACAGATGATCAGCAGGGTGTAGAAGGGCAGAGGAGCGGATTCGACCGGAGGGAGGAACAGAAGGTCGAGTTTCAGCGCGACGGCCTGCGAGAACGCACTCTGGTTCTGCACGAAGAACATCATGACCAGGAAAAACAGAATGACCAGCAGCAGCACTTTGATGTAACGCATAGACCTCTCCTCATGCGGGTTGGCCCGGGCGCAACCGGGCGAAAAGGGGTTTGAGTTTGGTATAGGTCGAAGCCAGATGATCGGGGATGACCCGCGTTTCACTCATCACGGCCATGAACGAAGAATCGCCATTCCAGCGGGGGACGAGATGGAAATGCAGGTGGTCGCGGATGCCCGCTCCGGCGGCTTCGCCGAGGTTGAGGCCTACATTGATGCCCTGCGGTTTGAAAAACTCCCTGAGAATGGTCGTGCACTGCTTGAGCAATTCCATGATTTCCGTCGATTCCTCCGCCGCCAGAAGCGGCAGATCCATGACGTGCCGCAGGGGAGCCACCATGATATGCCCGTTGTTGTACGGAAATTTGTTCATGATGACGAAAGCGGTCTTGCCACGGTACAGGACGAGCCGTTCCTCGTCATGGGAAAGATCATCGGGAGGGAGACACAGAACGCACGAATCCGGTTTCGGCCCCAAAATATAGTCCATACGCCACGGGGCCCACAGAGGATGTGTCATACGACAGCTTCCTTATCTTGAGTGAAAATCGTTTTTCCTCTTCTACACGGCAAGGGCGCTCACGGCAAGCCCTTCCCGCTTGCGGAGGAGGCTTCAGCGCGGCTTCTTCGGGGCGGCGCCCGCCGTCCCGTTTCCCGGAAATCCTTTCCTGATCAGTTCCTCAGCCAGTTTCAGCTGCGCTTCTCTCGTTTCGGCCTTCCCGTCCAGCTTTGCGGCGAGGACCATGCGCATCACGCTGCCGAACTGCGGCCCGGGCTCCAGGCCGAGGCGGTGCAGGTCGTCGCCGTTGATGTCTACCTTGATCTGCCGCCATTTGTAGATGTACTGGGAAACGCTGCTGCTGATTTCCTCGTTGTCGGAGCGGGCCATCAGGTAGAGCGTACTTTCGAGGGGCAGGGGAGCAAGCAGGGCGCACAAGCGGCTTACGGACTGTTCCGCCTGCCCCTTCTTCTGCGTATCCCGGTGCCAGTTGATGAGTTCCACCAGCGTCATGCGCACGCTTTCCCGCAGGCTGAGGATTTCTTCGCGCATCGTGGGCGTCAGCCCGAGGCGGTGCAGGATGTCCGCCGTCTCGATGGCCGGGACGGCACTGCACAGGGCCATGAGGTACAGGGTGGAGAGTTCCGGCGTTTCCTTGAAATAGAGGAGGCGGTACCAGTCGATGACTTCGCGCAGGGAGTCGAGGAGTTCGTTCTTGTCGGCGTTCAGGACGAGGCTCGGATGGATTGCGGCCAGTACGCCGAGTTCGTTGAGGCGGCGCAGGCAGGTTTCCGGTTCGTCCTCGCGGAAGATGAGGTTCAGCTCGTGCAGGATGCGCGCGCCGGACAGTTTTTCCACGAGGTTCAGGGACAGGGCGTTCTTGATGAGCTTTTCGCCCTGCGTGCTGATGTGGAAGCCGTACCGCTGCTCAAAGCGCACGGCCCGGATGATGCGGGTGGGATCCTCCACGAAGCTCAGGGCGTGGATGATGCGGATCGTCTTGCGCTGGATGTCGCTCTGGCCGCCGAAGAAGTCGACGAGGCAGCCGAACTGCCCCTTGTTGAGGCGGAGGGCCATTGCGTTGATGGTGAAGTCGCGGCGGAACAGATCCATTTTGATGGAAGAGAGCTCCACGGTGGGCAGGGCGGCGGGGTATTTATAGTATTCGAGGCGCGCCGTGGCCACGTCGAGGCGTTGTTCCTCGCCGTTCTCGTCATGATAGATGATGAGGGCCGTCATGAAGGTCCGGTGCTCGCGGACGCGGCCTCCAAGTTCCTGCGCCAGCGCCTTGGCAAAGGCGATGCCGTCGCCTTCGACCACCAGATCGACGTCGTCGAACTCCACGGCGGGGCGGCTGAGCATGATGTCGCGGACGAAACCGCCCACGGCATAGACGCTGACCTGCAGGCGGTCACCGAGTTCCCCGGCCCTGTGGAGCATGTGCAGCATGGGCTGCGGGAGCCGGGTGGACAGCAGTTTCGCCAGATTCCGTTCGCGTGCGCTGGTGTTGACCGGGATGGGCACGCCGGAAGGATCCTCGACGAACATGTTGATGAGGTCGGTGCGGGTGACCACGCCGATGACCTCGTTCTTTTCGACGACGGGAACCAGCCGCTGGTGCGCGCCCACGATGATCTTCATGAGGCGTTGGAGAGGGGCGTCCGGCGGGACCGTCAGGATGGTGCGCTGCATGTATTCGGAAACCGGCATGTCGCCCAGTTCATGGGCTATAGCCTTGGAAGCCGTCTGGCATTCCATATAGCCGATGCAATGGCGCGTCCCCGCCCGGAAGACGGGAGCGGCCTTGAGGCCGTAGCGGTTCATGAGCTGTTCCGCTTCCCGGATGGTCTGCCTGTCCTCAATGCCGACGGCGGGCGAGGACATGAGATCCCGCGCCTGCTTGTTCGGGTTTACCTGCATGTACAGCTGTTGGAAGATGGCGTCCTTGAGTTCGGGGATGGGGATGCTCTTGACCGAAGCGGACGCCGCGAAACGGTGCCCCCCGCCCCCGAGCGCCTTGCAGATCTGGCCGACGTCCACGGCGTCCACGCGGCTGCGGGCCACGACCTGTACCTTTTCCTCCATGTTGGCGAGGGCGAACAGGACGTTGCAGGATTCCATCTCCATGAATTTCTGGGCGAGGTAGGCGAAATCGCCCATGAAGCTGTCCAGCGTGGCTTCGGCGAGGACCACGCTGTAAGGGCCGATTTCGTGCGCGGTGGCGGAGTCGAGCAGTTCGTTGAGAACCTTGATGTGGACGCTGGTCATGCCCGTCTGGACGAGATCAGCGATGAAGGGCAGATCCATGCCGTGCTGGCGCAGCCATGCCCCCGCAAGGAAATCTTCCGGCTTGGTGGACGTGTAGGTGAACGCGCCCGTGTCGCCGTAGATGCCGAGCCCGAGAAAGGTAGCTTCCTGACAGGCCGGGGTGATGCCCCGTTCCTGCAAGGCTTGGCAGATAAGCGTGCAGGTGGAGCCCGTGGTCCCGATGTGCGTCACGTCGGCATTGATGACCTTGTTCTTTTCGCCGGAGTAGGGGGTGGGGTGGTGATCCCATACCTCCACCTCCACGCCGGGAAGATCGAGCAGATCCTGCACCTGCGGCACGCGGGAACGGATTTGCGTGTCCACGACGACGACGCGCTTCACGCTGGCGTGATCGATCTCTTTTATATTTTTAAAGGTATACAGAAATACGGCGGTTTCGTTGAAGAACTGGTTCAGCGGCTTTTCCATGCTGCCCGGAAAGATCATGATGCTGTCGGGGTAGATCATGGACATGCCGATCATCGAAGACAGGGCATCCCAGTCGGCGTTGCTGTGGCAGGTGATGACGGTGGGGGCGGAGGCCAGGGAAGGTTTCATGCGGTTTCCTTATGCAGCTTACGACAGGTCGTCTTCGGGAGAGGAGGCGTCATCCGGGCCGGGCTCGGCGTGCTGGGACCGGGGATGGTATTTCCTGTGGATCTGGAGCAGGCGTTCGGACTGGACGTGCGTATAGAGCTCCGTGGCGCTCATGTCCGCATGGCCGAGGAGGATCTGCACGGAACGGAGATCCGCCCCGCCTTCCAGCAGGTGGGTGGCGAAGGAGTGCCGGAACGTGTGCGGGGAAATGGGTTTTCGGATGCCCGCCTCCAGCGCGTAGCGTTTGACCAGCTTCCAGACGCCCTGCCGGGAGAGGCCGTTGCCGGAGCGGTTGAGGAACACCCGGTCCTCAACGGGGGTGAAGAGGGGGCGCACGATTTTGAGGTATTCGGCCATGCGCATGACCGCCGCGTCATGCAGGGGGACAAGGCGCTCCTTGCTTCCCTTGCCGAAAATGCGCACGACGCCCCGCTGGAGATCCAGATCGATGGGTTGCAGTTCGATGAGCTCGGAAACGCGCATACCCGCGGCGTACAGCAGCTCCAGCATGGCCCGATCCCGGAGCCCGAGCTTGCTGGTGGCGTCCGGCGCGTTGAGCAGCCGGACGATCTCATCTTGCGTCAGCACGTCGGGCAGGAGGGAAGGGAGTTTGGGCGTGTCGATGAGGGCGGCCGGGTTGGAGGCCAGTTCCCCCCGTTCGACGCACCATGCGAGGAAACTGCGCAGGGACGAAATGCGCCGCGCGAGCGTGCGGGTCGCGTCGCCGCGTTTGCGCAGCCAAGCGATGAACAGCGTGATGTTTTCGTCGTCTAGGCCGCTGAGGGGCGTTTCCAGCTCGTCGAGGAAGTCCCGGAGCGCGTCCAGATCTTGCCTGTAGGCGGCGACGGTGTTGCGCGAGAGCCCCCGTTCGGCTATGAGTCCATCAAGCCAGCGGGAAGCCAGTCTGGCGGGAAAACCTGCCGGAGTATCGGGGCGCTGCCCGTTCTTGTCGGAAACGGGAGATGCATGGATTCGCGTGGTCGTCTTCATGTTCGCAGAATACACCAGAGCATGGGGAATCGCAAACCGGTCGCGGCTTTTGGAGTGATATGATGAATGAGCGGCATATGGCGTATGTGTGCATGGGTTCCAATATGGGCGAACCGGAAACGAATCTGGCCCGGGCGCGTGAGGTTTTGGGGTCCCTGCCTGGCTGGAAAATCGAGGCGTCGTCGCCCGTGTATTTTACGGAGCCGCAGGATATGCGCGACCAGCCCTGGTTCGCCAATCAGGTTCTCAAGGTATCCTGCGCTTTAGACATGACAGCCCCCGATTTTTTGGATATGCTGCTTGATGTGGAAAAGAGGTTGGGCCGCGTCCGGGAGACGTCGGACCCGGCGATGCGGTTCGGCCCGCGCGTTATCGATCTGGATCTCTTGTTGTTTGATCAGGAGCGCTGGGATACGCCGCATCTGGCTCTGCCCCATCCTCGCATGTCGGAACGGGCTTTTGTGCTTGTCCCTCTGCGGGATATCGAACCGAATCTGCTCCTCTCCGACGGACGGACTCCCGGAGAGGCGTTGCGTTCCCTCGCTCATGCCGTGGAAGGGAACCGCATCCGCCAGTAACGGCAATGCTGGAGTTGAACCATGTGGAAATGGTTGATCCTCATCCTTGTGGGCTATGCCCTGTATCGCATGTTCATGAACGACCGCAAAAAGAGCGGCGAGGATACCAAGAAGGAAAAGGAACATCTCATCGCTACCGGGGAGATGGTCAAAGACCCGGTTTGCGGAGCCTATATTGACTCCGACAGCAACATCACCGTTCGGGACGGCAAGACGGTTCACCGTTTTTGCAGCTACGACTGCCGCGACGAGTTCTTGAAGCGCATCGGAAAGCTGCCCGAGAAGACCGGCGGGGATGACGACGAATAATCTCCCTTGCGAAGGGCGGTTGCAGTCTTACAATAAAGAGGAGGCGGATTGTCCGTCTTCTCTTTTTTGATCATGGCGGCAGGGGCTCAGCCGCCCGCACAGCCTCTCCGAATAGTGGGGATTTTTTGGCTTTTTCGTGTCCCTCCGCATGGAGGAGGTTTTTATGGTTGAATGATTCTAGCGCCAACTAATAATTGAAGAAAAGGGTATTCCGTGGTGCATCATGGAAAGCCGCCTTTACTCCGGGAAGGGGTGTGAAGGCGATATTTTCGGAGGTTAGTCATGGATGCAAAAGCCGTTTTGACTTCGATGCTTGCTGAGGCGGATATCCGGGTTGGGGGAGACCGTCCCTGGGATATCCGGGTTCATAATGAAGGCCTGTATAAACGGGTGCTTCGGGAGGGGACGCTCGGAGCGGGCGAGGCCTATCTCGAGGGCTGGTGGGACTGCGACCAGCTGGATGTGATGTTTTGTAAGGCCCTTCACGCGCATCTGGAGGATAAGGTACGGCGCAACCTGCCCAACGCGCTGATCGTGGCGAGCCAGCTCCTGTTCAACCTGCAAAGCGTAGCCAGGGCCCCAATGGTCGCGGAACAGCATTACAATACGGACAACGCCATGTTCGCGCGTATGCTCGGGCCTACGATGAATTACAGTTGCGGGTATTGGAAGGATGCCGAGACGCTGGATGAGGCGCAGCGCAACAAGATGGACCTGATTTGCCGGAAGCTGGATCTCAAGGAAGGGATGTCCGTGCTCGACATCGGGTGCGGCTGGGGTGGCCTTTCCTTATATATGGCCAAAGAATACGGGGTGAAGGTCACCGGGGTCACGATTTCCACGGAACAGCTGGCCTATGCCCGGGAACACGATGCCGGGCATCTCGTCAACTGGCTGCTGCAGGATTACCGTTCCATGGAAGGGCAGTTCGATCGCATCGTCTCCGTGGGGATGTTCGAGCACGTGGGACGGAAAAATTACGATATTTTCATGAAGACGACCAAACGGCTGCTGAAACCTTCGGGGCTGTTCCTGCTGCATACCATCGGCAACAGCAAGAAGAAGACGGGAACCGATCCGTGGATCAATAAATATATCTTCCCCAACGGGATGCTTCCCTCTCCCGTTTGCGTCGCAAAGGCCATCACCGGGCTTTATGTCATGGAAGACTGGCACAACTTCGGCGCCGATTACGACAAGACACTCATGGCGTGGCACCAGCGCTTTGAGGAAGGCTATGCGGAAGGCGCTTTCCAGTGCAGCGAGCGCGTACGCCGCATGTACCGGTACTATCTTTTAAGCTGCGCGGGCGCTTTCCGGGCGCGTGACATCCAGCTCTGGCAGATCGTGCTGAGCCCGGAAGGTGTGGAAGGCGGCTACTGCTGCCAGCGTTGAACGGTGCGGCGGGGAGCCCTGCCGCACCAGAAGCTGAAGCTTAGGCCCGCCGGTTACTGTATTCGCTGAACTTTTTCTCGCTTACGCGGCGGTTGCGGCCCAGCGCACAGAATACCTCATAAGAAATGGTCCCCCACCATTCGGCAAGTTCCTCGGGCCGGATGGCCAGCGGGCCCGAGCCCCCCAGCAGATAAGCCGTATCGCCGGGTTCGACGCCCGGGATATCGGTCACGTCGACGATGCACATCTGCATACACACCCGCCCAAGGATAGGGGCGCGCTGTCCCCGGATCAGGACTGAGCCGCGCATGGACAGCGAACGCGGGTAGCCGTCGGCATAGCCGGCCCCGACGACGGCCGCCCTGATGTCTTTGGGGGCGGTGTACAGGCAGCCGTAGCTGACCGTGGCGCCTTTCACGACGGGGTGGACGGAAAGCACGGGAGCCGCCATCTCCATGACGGGAAGCAGGCCCATGCCCAGCTTGGCCCTATCCGTGCCGTGAAGCGGATTTCCTCCGTAGAGCGTGACGCCGGGTCTGGCCAGATCGCCGACGTAGCTCGGCCAGCAGAGGAGGCCCGGAGAGTTTGTCAGGGATGTTTTGAGGCCCGGGAAAACGGCCTTCATGCTTTCCGTCGCTTCGTGGAAGCGGCGCGCCTGTTCGTGGGTGAAATCGTCGAGTGCCGGAGTATCCGAAGCGGCGAGGTGCGACATGACCAGCACGGGCCGCACTTCCTTGAGCGTACGCAGATAGTCGGCCAGCTCCGCCGCTTCATCCACGCGGAACCCCAGCCGGGACATGCCGGTGTCGAATTTGATGGCAACCGTCAACGGCTTCGCCCGTCCCGTCAGATGGCTTTGCGCAAGGATCCGCTCAAGGCTTTCCCGGCTATGGACCAGCGGCGTGATGTCGTAGCTCGCGGCAAGAGCCGTATCTTCATCCCTTGCCAGTCCCATCAGGGCGAGCAGGAAAGCCGTATGCCCTTCCTGCCTGAGTAGTGCGCCTTCCCCCACGGAACCCACCGCCATATGCTGTATCCCTTCTTCCGCCAGCACGCGCGCCACGGCGACGACGCCGTGCCCGTAGGCGTCGGCCTTGATGACCGGCATGAGAGAAGGGTGGCGGGCCAGCAGTGTTTTCAGGTTATGCCTAAGGTTTTCAAGGTGGACGGTGATGATGGCACTGCTCAAAAACATGGGACCTCCACGCTCAAGCGCTTTGCTGGTGAAAAAACAGGGACAAGGATTCTGGACGGTAAACGGGCGTGGAAACATCCCCCATTTCGTATCTCGGGAAAGTTATGGATGAATCGGAAAAAGGATCCTCTTTTTTTCGCCGCCCCCCGGCGGCGGGGAATAACCGAGGGTTTTTTTTGTTTGAAAAATGGGCTAGAGTACACTCCGCACGAACCAGAGCATGAAGCCGCGTTGTTTTTCAAAAGGCACCCCCGCGAGGGAGGCAGGCATTGAGAGGCTTCGGGATAGCGCCCGGCAATTGGTTCGAGTGATACAAAAGAAACGTTGCTGCGGAGTTATCCTTTTAAACACGCTCCTGTGCGGAGCATTTTTATAGTGCGTCCGAACGCTGGATGCAACAGGAAGTTTACCGTGCCCATGATTGTGCCCCTGCCTCGCGGAATGTTCCGGCTTGTGACAAAAACGGTTTGCGCGCCCATAGCTCTGCTGGCGCTTTTTCTTTGTTCGCCGGTCCATTCGTATGCCGCTACGGATGTGCTCACCATTCCGATGGAAGACACGAAGGAGGCTTCGTGGAATCTTGAGGCGGACAAACTGGTCACGCTCAGCGACAATACCATCGTTGAGGCGCAAGGCGGGGTTGTCCTTCAGCGGGGAAACGACATCCTGAAAGCTGATTTCGCCCGGTACTATTCCGCGACAAACTGGGTTTATCTGAAAGGCAACGTGTTCGTCCGCATGGGCAAGGACGACATCCATTCAGATGAAGCCGAGTTTGATCTGCACTCCAAAACCGGCTGGCTGACGAATGGCCATGTTTTCATGGAGGGGCCGCACATTTATTTCAGCGGCTCGCGGATCATCAAGCATTGGGGTGATCGCTATACCTTCAACAAGGCAAAAGTGACGACCTGCGACGGAACCAGTCCCGCGTGGTCGATGAATGCCGAGCAGGCCGTCGTGGAGATTGACGGTTATGCCCAGCTTTTCCACTCGACTTTTGACGTAAAAAATACGGGAATCTTTTACAGCCCCTTCATGGTATTGCCGGCAAAGACAACTCGCCAGTCCGGGTTGTTGCCGCCAGACTACGGCATCAGCGATAAGCGTGGTTTTTATTATACCCAGCCGTATTTCTGGGCCATTGATGAAAGCCATGATATGACGTTCTACGGTGGCTGGATGACGAAGATCGGGCCGTCGCTCAGTGTCGAATATCGGGCGAACGAATTTACGGATCAAAAGACATGGCTCGCCGCCACCGGCATCTACGATAAGGATACCGTGGCGATTCCAGGGACGAGCCGGGTAAGCGAAAATAAGCAAACGCTGCGTACCAACAACGATCGGTACTGGTTGCGCGGAATGGCCGACGGATTCCTTGGGGCCTCCACGTGGCGTTACCGCTCCAATATCGATTATGTTTCGGATCAGGACTTTCTTCGTGAGTTCAACCAAGGGCCTACAGGTTTTGACAGGACCCGTGACAATTTGTTCAGGATGTTTGGGCGTGATTTGCAGGAAGACGATCAAAACCGCGTGAGCGCCGCTTTGGTGAGCAATGATTGGCAGCGCGTGGGCATCGTCGCCAGTATGCGGTATGAGCAGGATCCTGCCCTCGGCCACGGGAACAGGGCGCAAAGCCAGGATGAACTGGTCCAGCGCCTGCCGCAGCTTGACTTGTTCCTGTATAAGGGAAGAATCGTTCCGCAGATTCCCTTGGAACTGGAAGCGCAGTTCCAGTCCGGATATATGTACCGTGCTTCGGGAACAACCGGCGGGCGTACGGAAATCTATCCGAAGCTCTCTGTTCCTCTCGATTTTGGTTTTGGCTCCGTCATCGGTACGGTCGGGCTCCGTCAGACCTACTACAATACGGATCGCAAGGAGCATACCAGCCCATTGGCCATGTACATGGACAATTCGGCTTCCCCACGTCAGACAGGCGAATCCCGTACCATGATCGATATGGACATCCAGGGGTACACGGAAGCCAGCCGCATCTGGCAGCTTGGAGACGAATCGAGCATTCCGCTCAAACCTGAAAACGCCGGAAAGCAAATGTGGACGGCGGTTCGTCACGAAATCCAGCCGCGTATCCGGTATTCCCGCACGCCGCATGTTGACCAAGAAAAGAATCCTTTCTATTTGATGGAGGATAGAATCCTGCCCCGGGATGAACTGACGTACTCCATCACTAATATTGTAACGCGGAAGGGTTCCATTGTTTCGGTAACCGGAGAAGGGGATAAGCAGGAAGCCCGGCGCAGTACTTTTTATCAGGATCTTCTGCGCTGGCGGATTGAGAGCGGTTACGACTTTGAAGAGGCCCGCCGGGATCGGTATCGGGATGAATATGGGCGCAGGCCATTCATGGATATTGTTTCGGATTTCGAGATCTATCCTTGGCCGTGGCTCGGGTATCATGATAAAACGTATTTCTCGGCGTATGATGGACAAGTTACACGCCATGATCATGATATCAATCTGCGCTACAAGGATAAGATATCATGGTACACCGGTATGAGCTTCCGTGATAAGTATTACGACTACAGAAAAAAATTCCAGTATGAAAACTGGAACAATGTCCAGCTTACTTCGGATTTGCGGCTTATCCACAATGACTTGACGATCAATTTGACGCCTGAGTGGTCTATCAGGTTTGATGACTACCGTAATATGCGCCAAGGTGGAACGTTCGGAAAAACCTACGATCAAAGTATTGATATTGCCTATTCGGCGCAATGTTACCGCATTATAGGCCGGTATAATTACGATGGTTACGACAAGAGTTATTCTATCATGGTAGAGCTCCCCGGCATTTTTGATTGATCGCCGGGAACGATAAAATCGAAAAAACGGTTGACAGGTACGGGAAGAATCGCTAGAAGAATCCACGAAACGACGCATTGACGTCATTTCCACGGAGAGGTGGCCGAGACGGCCGAAGGCGCTCGCCTGCTAAGCGGGTATACGGATAAAACTGTATCGAGGGTTCGAATCCCTCCCTCTCCGCCATATTTGTATCTCATGAAGGCTCCTGACGACTCATAACGTCTCAGGAGCCTTTACTTTTTCCCCTCTCTTTCGTCTCACGAAGTCTCATATCGTCTCATATTATCTTTTGTCAGCTCACTCTTTTTTGGGGTATATTCGAGGGTATCTTCACCAAGTGGGGAATCCATACCCCAGTTGGATACCCCACATACCCCAGAGTTCCCTATGCTGACAGACACAAAAATCAAACAGGCTAAGGTCACGGATAAGCCCTACAAGATATACGATTCAGAGGGGCTTTACATAGAGGTTGCGCCGACCGGATCAAAGAGGTGGAGATGGCGCTATCGGTGGAACGGAAAGGAAAAGCTTCTGAGTTTTGGAATATACCCCGAAGTCCCCCTGAAGCTGGCCCGTGACAGGCGGGCAGCAGCGAAGGAGCTGCTTGTATCCGGGGTGGATCCTTCACAGGCCCGCAAGGAAGAGAAGGTTGAGAGCCGCGCGGCGGAGAACTCTTTTGCGGCGATGGCGGAGGAGTGGTACTCCCTGTACTCTGTGCCGTGGTCGGAGCACTACAAGGGGCTGGTGCGGCGCAGGATTGACGAATACTTGATCCCACGCTTGGGCAAACGCTCACTGTCGGAGATAACCCCCATCGAGATCATGGGTATCCTGACATCATTGGAGAAGCGGGGTGTCATTGAGACGGCAAATCGGGTTTTGGGGATTTGCTCGCAGATTTTCCGAAGGGCAGTGGCCACGGGAAAAGCCAAGAGCGATCCCTGCCGGGATTTGTGCGGGGCGCTGGCTCCGGCACAGGAGAAGCACCATGCCGCCCTGACCACGAAAGACGGTGCGCGTGCTGTGATGCGTGCCCTCGATGCGTATCAGGGCAGCTTTGTGGTGTGTGCGGCGGTGCGTTTCACGGCCCTGACGTTTGTGCGGCAGGGCGAATTACGTTTTGCTACATGGGATGAGATCGATTGGGAAGAGAGGATGTGGCTGATACCAGCCGAGAGGATGAAGATGCGGCGGGAGCATATGGTTCCGCTGTCGCGGCAGGCCATTGCTGTGCTGGAGGAGATGCGGCGCGTCAATGGGACGCAGCCTTACATCTTTACGGGGCAGGGGAGGCGGCGACGCCCGATCAGTGAGAATACAGTCCGGTGCGCGCTCCAATCAATGGGGTTTGCCGGGGAGATGACCGCGCATGGATTCCGCAGCATGGCATCCACCTTGCTCAACGAAATGGGCTGGCGCTCGGATGTTATCGAACGCCAGCTCGCACACGTTGATAAAAACAAGGTCCGTTCCGCGTATAATCGGGCGGAATACATCACCGAGCGTCGGCAGATGATGCAGGCGTGGGCTGATTTTCTTGATTCCCTGTGATGACTTTTTGCAAGGCGGACATCCGCCAGAGGGAAGAGCGGCCATGTTTTTCCGGCTGAGGATAGAATCCCGCCCAGACGCCTCGATACCATGTCGCCCGTGAAACGGGGATGACCTCAAGTACCTCTTTCAAGCGAAGGAGTCTGTCTTCCATTTTTTTCTCCAATTATCAGGTAAAAAAGAAAAATCCCGGTCAAAAAGCATACCGGGATTTTGTATATATGGGAGTGAAATATATTGTTCTATAGGGTTCAGGCGTTCTGTGATTTGCTTGATAGTCGTAAGGAACCCTTTGGGTTTTCGATAGCTCCGTTTTCATCCGCTTTCAGCGAGTGCAGAATCGACGTGTTCCGCGAGGATATGGAACCTCCTGTCGAGATCTCGCTTTGCGCCAGCAGACAGCCTGCGCTGGACATCATCGCTACACCGTTCGATCCAGCGGTCGACCTTCTTGACTTGTCTGCCAAGGTCGCCAAGCTGAGGAAGCGTTTCGGGCTTGAGAAGGGATAGCGCCACGGTAATCATGGACAGGGCCAGAACACAGCGGGTGTGCTGGATGGCCTCGTGCGGGTACGGGATTACGGGGTTGATGGGTCTTCGCATGTCGTTTCTCCAGAAAAAGGGGAAAGCCCCGGACATTAGTGAGGGGCTTCCTTTGGCTTCATAAAAAAGTTGTCTAAAAAAGAGATTGAGAATAAGGT
>PPYF01469723.1_pt1 | contig 23153 bp, 21 predicted proteins | sample 1559871 | NCBI WGS metagenome assembly PPYF01 (sample SAMN08240021, study PRJNA423297) | Human gut metagenome, whole genome shotgun sequencing project.
TGCATACAAGGCCGTCGGACCGGAAGGGCCCCTCAATATGGGAAGAACCCACAACTCCTACAGCTTCGAGACCAAGCTCGCCTTCGCGCGCATGGTGGTGGACGGGGACGCGATCCTCACCGACGCCATGGTCGCCTACGGGGTGGTTTCCCGTGCATCTGCCCAGAAATGGTGCAAGGCCTATCGCGAGGGCGGCGAAGAAGCGCTGAAGCCCAAGCCGAAGGGCCGTCCCAAGGGATCCCCCGCCAAACAGAAGGCCCCGATGACTCGCGAGGAAGAGCTCGAGATCAGGGTCCGCAAGCTCGAGGCGGAGAACGCCTACCTAAAAAAATTGGAGGCCCTGAGGGCGGAAGAGGCGCTTCGAACCGGGTCAAGGCCTCGGCGGTAGCGTCGCTCTCGGGGGACCATTCGATGAATGACCTGCTGGAATGCGCAGGGCTCGCAAGGTCCAGCTACTACTACGCGATGGCACATCCCAAGCAGCCCACCAGACCCGAGCTTTGGGAGAAGGTCGCCGAGGTCTTCTCGCGAACGCCCAACGGCTGCGGGCACCGCCAGATCGCCATGTGCCTGCGCGCGGAGGACGGCGTCGCCATCGCGGAGAAGACGGTGCTGAAGATCATGAGCGAGATGGGCATCCGCTGCGGCATCCGCAAGGAGACCGACTACCACAGGTACAGCTCGTACAGGGGCCTGGTCGGGAAGACCTTCGAGAACCTGATCGGCCGCGATTTCAAGGCCGACGCCCCTTGGCAGAAGATGGGCACGGACGTGACCGAGTTCAAGCAGGCATGGGGCAAGGCGTACTTCGCACCGGTCTACGACTTCGGCAGCAGGGAGATAGTGGCGTGGTCGACGTCGATGAGCCCGAACATGGCTCAGCAGTTCGACGTGCTTGATCAGCTGGTTGCCAGGATGCCCGACGGCGCGCATCCTGTTTTGCATTCTGATATGGGGTGGCAGTACCAGAACGCAGGCTGGGTGGACAGGCTGGCGGACGCGGGTATCGCGCAAAGCATGTCGCGCAAGGGCAACTGCATCGACAACGGCGCCACCGAGCAGGTCTTCGGCCATATCAAGGACGAGTTCTTCCGAGGCCGGAGGTGGCCGAGTTTCGAGGAATTCAAGCGAGACCTCGACGCGTACGTGATTCATTGGAACACGAGGCGGAGGCAGGTTAAACTGAAAGGACTGACCCCGGAGGAGTTCCGGAATCAGTCCTTAGCGGCCTAGCCGCTCTTTATTTAGGCCGTCCAAGTTTTGGGTTGCAGTTCAGTGCCTTTTCGCGAGCATCTTACACATTTGTGTAAATGCGGGCTTACACAATTGTGTAAGCCCGTAACCTCATGTCGGCTACTCGATCCCGTACGCCTCGCACATCGCAATTCCGATGCGGTGCGGGACGGACGTGACCAGCGCGTTGCCCATGCAAAACGCCCTCTGCCCGTCCGTCATCCCCGTATCCGTCCATCCGGCCGGGAATCCCTGGAGCATGTCGAGCTCGTCGGGCACGAGCCTGCGAAGGCGCCCGTCGGCACAGCGGATGACGTGCTTGAAGCGCGACGGGCCCGTGCCTCCCTCGCCGGTGAGCAGGGTCCTGCTGGGTTTGTCCGTCGGGTCGGGGAAGCTCATCGACCCTTCCGAGTACGTGTAGGTGAACCCGGTCTTCTTGTCGATGCGCTCCTCGCGCTTGGAGCCCTTGAGGTACTCCCATCGCGCGGTCGATTCGGGGTCGATGAAGAACTCGCCCGGCACGCGCGAGTCGTCCACCAGCACGTCCGCGAGGACGCGTCGGGGCCCGTGGTACTCCTCCGTGAAGCCGCAGGTGAGCACATGGCCGTCGACCATGGCACCCGCCGCCTTGAACTTGGAGACCTTGTCGCCCATGCCGAACTCCTCGGAGGCGACGTAGGGCTCCTTGGGAATGTCGAAAAGGTCGGGCCGGTCGATGACAGCCGGGAACGCCTTCGCCATGACCCCGTCCTCGAGCCGCAAGAGGAGGTCGTCGTTCCCGCCGAATTCGCAATAGATGTACACGCGCTTGCGGCGCTGGGGCGCGCCGTACTCCGCGCTGTTGACCACGCGCCACTCAACGCGGTACCCCAGGGATGCCAGGCATGAGAGGATGATCGCGAAGTCGCGCCCGCGCTGGCGGGCGGGGCTCTTGAGCAGGCGGTCGACGTTCTCGAAGATGGCGTAGCGGGGCTTCTTGAGCTCGAGGAACCGGTAGATGTCCCACCAGAGCACGCCCTTCTTGCCCTCGATGCCCGAGGACTGCGAGAGGGGACGCGCCACGGAGTAGTCCTGGCAGGGGAACCCTCCCACGACCATGTCGACGTCCGGGATGTCGCGCTCGCCGGCGGCGTATTCGTCGAGCACCTTGTTGATGTCATCGTTCACGAGCTCGCTGTCGCCGAATCGGGCGACGTAACACCTGGCCGCGAATTGCTTCGACTCCGTTCCCGGCGGCTCCCATTGGTTCGCCCAGATGGTCTTGAACGGCCCGGCCGCGGGCATGTCGAATTGCGGTTGCAGAGGGTTTCCGTACCCCTCCAGGCCGAGGCGGAACCCGCCGACGCCCGCGAAGAGCTCGGCTACCTTGATCTCAGACACGTTTCTCCAATCGCTCCTGTGTCAGATATGTCGTTACAGAGTGTACTTCACCTTGCGGACGAGATCAAATCTCAGAGCAGGTCGGCCTTCTCTATCTCCTCGATCACTCGGACGCCGCGAATCCATGCGTTCTGCCGGTACATGGCGATGCCGTTGACGACCGTGGTCTTATCGCGGGAGTCCCGGCCGCTGCCCCGCAGGAACACATCGCCCTCGGAGGCCTTCGGCCAGTTCGGCGCGCTCTTGATTGTCCCGCTCCTCGGGTTCACGCGCGGGCATCCGCTCGAGTCGAGTTCGATGACGTCCTCGAGCTCGCCGGAGAGGATGAGGTGGCGCATTCTGTCCCAGCACCGCCTGACCGCCCCCTCGAGCATGTCGTCGGGGATGACGATGCGCTTGAATCCCAGGAAGCGCGCGTCGGCCAGAGACGCCTCCTCCGTCTCCTGGAAGAGCATGATGAGGAACTGCGAATCGGCGAACGACGCGTAGAAGGACGATTGCTCGAACTCTACGGACGTGTCGGAGACCTCGTCGAAGTCTATGGTGTGGTTGATCTTGAAGTCCTCGGTCCTGCCGCCCCGCTGCGTGAGGACGACCGAATGCAGCTCGACCGACAGTCTCGAAACGCATTCGATGGCGCTCATCTTCCTGGCATCGCCGCCGAACATCTTCACGCAGATGCGCTCGACGATCGACTTTGTCATCGGAGCGGCGCCCAGGTTGAAATGGTCCGAGAGCTCGGTGACGGTCATGCCGCCGTACCTCTCGCGCAGCGCGCCGCAGCGGGCGTCGAGCGCGTCGATGTCTGACACGGGCTCCGGGATGATCTCGAGCCTCTCGCCGAAAAGGCTCCGGACCCATGTGGACACGAACGAGCGCTTGAGCCTGAACCGCGGCCTCGAGGGCCATTTGGGCGATGTGTCGATGACTGACAGCTCGCGCCTGTTCAGCGTGCTCGAGAGTTCGGGATAGCGCACGGTCGGGTCTTCCTCGCGCTCCTGCGCCTCGCGGATGAAATCGCGGACCTTCTCCCAGTCGCTGCGCAAGATGTCGACCTCGGCGGGGGAGAGGTCGTGGAAATCGTAGCCCTTGAGCGGGAAGTCGCCGTAGTCCGCCGTGCAGGAGCATTTGTGCAGGTACTCGTAGTACACGAACAGCAGATGCTGGCATTTCTCGAGGAAGGCCGAGGTCTCGAACTCCTCGTCGACGATGGTCTCGGGCTGGACCGCCGTGATCGAGACGGGCTCTTTGGCGTCGAGCACCTGGGTGCCGCCGCGGGGTGTCTTCTTGATGAGCCCGGTGGTCTTCAGCTCGGTCGGCACACCGTCCACCGACAAGTCGGGTCTTCGCGCGCAGTCCGCCGGATAGCCGAACACCGATTGCTCGACGACGGCGCCGGGCGCCCCTTTGTTGAATCCCGGCCTGTCGAGGACGCCCGTCTCATCGATCTCGGACAGGGTGCGGTTCATCGCCCTGTCCAAGGCACGGGTCGCGGCGTCGCGGGACACCTCGTGCGGGGTGGGGGTTTCGGCCCCCATCACGGCCTCGCGGACGCGCGGCGGGCGGCATCGATCTTATCGCGGGCGGGGAAGGGCGCCTGGCCTTCAAGCCCCATCCCCGGATTCTTCTCGGGTCGCGGCTTCGCCTCAGATGCGAGGCGGTGACATGCCTCGAGGGACGCGAGAGATTCCAATTCAATGAAATCCCGATCGTTATCGAAAGCACCCATATTGGACTCCTGACATTCCCGAGGGGTGTTCTAAGTCCATATTAGCTTCTATCTGTCATGTGTCGTACGCTCTATGACTGATTCTCTCGACTGGCATGCCCGCTGTTCGTCACACTTTTGGCTAACAAGGTTTTCAAGACCTGAATTGACATTAACTGGCGTGATGACCGTGCGATCTGGAATCGATTTACGGCTGGTGTAACCATATCCGCATGTTTTCATATGGTGTGAAAGAGCTGCGATGGAACATTCAAAACGACTTGCCATCGAATCGATGGAAATTGAATTGATGCCACAGCGCATTGCGAGATTTTGCCATTTTTCTATTGCCTCATTACATTGCGCGATAATCTCAGTAGCCCTCATGGCGCTCACATTGAAGTAGTCTCTTGAATCAAGAAGCCCCTCAAGAGAGGATCCTTCCGTCTCATCGGTAACCATGGTTGCCATGTGCCCACCGGCAAATGTGCTAGTGGCGTTCATATCGAAAGTCGGAGACAACTCCCAGCCACCGCCGTAATTAAGAAAACCAAAGTTTCTCATATGGTTGTCCGTATTGCCTATTGCCCACGAGACCAGGGCATGTGTCCAAAGTGCCTCGAGGTCCTTATTTGGTCGTGGGCTGTTGTTGAGCGTGAAGTCCGCCAAGTCTAAATAGGTATATGGACCGTCTGGCGCGCCATCATAGCCCGAGATAGCAGTCAACCCTGAAATGTAGGGAATTCTCAGGTCCCCGGCTCTATCGAACCTGGAGCTCAATAGGACTCCACGACCAGCAATTCGCAATAACCTTGAGCACGGAACTGTGAGTCCTGCAGCGCTGGCAATATCAAGCGATACCTTCTCCCAGGCACAAACATCTTCATAGGCACTTTCAGAGTTTTTGGGAAACTTGGCGATATGCAGAATGCCTCGTTCATCTCTAACCGATGCTTTGGGCCTTGCACCGCCAAGACTGGAACCTGCTTGAAGTAGGTCTCGAACGTCGATATTCATATCTTGTGAAGCTGCGTCAGATGCATTTAAAAGATTCGGCAAATCGACTTCACGAGGCACTCCTGCATTGTTTGACGTTTGCGGAACACCGTCTGACCAAAACCTAAGAGCTCCTTGTCGTTGCACATCATCGACACCAAGAAGGTAATCAAGGTCGAACAGTGTACGGGGAGTTGAGTTTGCCAATCGCGCTCGACGGGCTTCTTCGCGCGCCATCAGGTTTCTTCCCCATCTATCGGGCATTGCATCGGAAATAGCCCTTAGCTCTCGCATGCCACTCGAGAACCATGGTCCCAACCCAAAGGGATTATCAGGGGATAGAGGAATGGCTCCACTTACAGATGGATAGTTCGAATCATATGTGAAACCTATCGTCTCGTGTCCCCCGCGGAGGGTTTGGGTGATAACGCCGCACGGAACGTCTTTCCCATCCAGTTGCATGGTCACAAGAATTTTGTTGACAGACATACTACGTCCTTACACGCTGGCCTGTTGATACGAGAGCCATAGCTCGCCCCATCGGCGTTTTCAGGAAGTCAGTGGCACCGACGATATTCGGAAGCAGCTGTAGGGCCTGGGTGATGCGTAGAAACGTGTCGAGCGAACCCTCTCCCTCGTTGAGCATCTTGCTGACTGTGGGGACCGAGAGTCCGCAGCGCTCTGCAAGAACAGCCATCTTGATCTGTTGCATCTTGCGAGCCTGGTTGAGGTTATCTGCAATCTCGGGCTTTGCCCGTGTTACAGCTCGATGTGCCCTGCCCTTCAACTTTAAAACCCTTTTCTATTCCAAGAGTTAAAACAAATATATCTTACTCCTAAATGGCGCGGTTCAAAAAATTGTCACGGGGTGGGGAGTTTGAGCTGGGGGCATCCGCCCTTCGTCTCAGGCAACGCCGATGGCCCATTTGCGAAAGTACTCATTACAATTAGCAAAAATACTAATTGTAATGAGTACTTTTTGTTTCCGCTGGTCAGAGCACCAATTTATCGGTCAGTTCGCGGTCGGTCGCGCCCTGGGAGACGCAATCTCGGGCGGCCTGCTCCATCGCGGCCAGATCGCCCGCGACGCCGACACCCGTTTGACTCAGGTACTCGCCGAAGATGAAGTCGCTCAGAAGGTCGCTCGACATGACCTCGTCAGGACGGTGCAGCTTTCGCCGTGCACGCAATAGAAGACGCCCACGGGCGCCTCCGCGCCGGCTTCCATGAGCTCACCCATGGTCCTCACGTCGACGGGCAGCGCCTCGCCGATGGCATATCGGTCGATCATCATTCTTTCCTCTCCGTTCGTCATCGGTCGGGGACGCAGGGGCCATGTTCCCCAAGCGACTCGACCTTGTCGTCAAAGCGCCCGCTTGCCTCTTTCGCCGCAGTGACGAGGTTATCGAGTGAATACGAAACGCCGCCGCGGGCGTCCTGAGGCGAGCCGTCGGCCTGGGCGTCCTCCGGTTCCAGGTAGGCATCGGGCTCGCGGCAAAGTGCGGGAACGTCGGCGGAACCGTGGCCTCCGTCGCCGGTCGGATTGCCCGCCTTGTTGATGGCGTCGATGCCCTCCTCGATGCTGTTCTTGAGGCTGGCGAGGTTGGCAAACGACGTGTTGCCCGAAATCGACTCATCGACGTCGGCTGAAAGCTCGCCGGACCTCAGGTAGTCGATGAAGGCCTCAGTCTGCATCTGCCCGTGCTCGGCGAGGTTCCAGACGACCACATCGGCGAAGCCATGGTCCAGCAAATCATCGGCATCCTTCCCGATCGCCTCCATGACCTCGGCGACGTCGAGGCTGCCCGGCTCCCCCTCGGGAAGTTGGAAAGCCCAGGCGAGGTCGGCGAAGGCGACGCCCCGTCTTGCGAGGTCCTCGATGTCGTAGGGGTTGTAACCACCGCTCTCGATCGTCTCGCGGATGGACCCCCACGCCTCCTCGCAGCGCGCGTTCGCCGCCTTGAGCAGGGTCTCCTTGTTGTGCGACGCCGCCGCGCAGTGCAGGATGGCGTCGGCGTATTTGTCCCTCATGTCGATGACCCATTCGCGGATCTTCGCTACGTCCTTCTTCTCGAGATAAGGGGCATAGCCCTCGGGCAGTGCGTCATTGAGTTCGTCGAGACGCAGGCCCTTGACGTTCTCGGAGTACAGATCGGCGATGTCCGGGAGCGGCACCGACGCCACATGGAGGGACTCATAGGGCCAAGCCGGGTTGAACTCATTCTTGCTCAGGTCGCAGATCTCGACCATGGGCATGCCGTCTTTCTCCCGAAGCTCGACGCTGAGCGACAACGGGCAGCTTTTAGGCTGAAAGTTGTCCAGCGATTTAATCATCGGCACCCTCGATCGGATATCCATCATCGTGCATCACACCCTTCGCACACCTCGACTTCGAGGGGTTCGACGGCGCGCGATGCGGCCGACTTGCCCTCGCTGAGCTCGTCGAGGCCCACGCGCATGGCGTCGAGCGCCTCGCCGAAATCCTCCATCTGGATGGGCCCCGTCCCTATCTGGATCTCATGGGAGAAGCACCAGGCCTCGCCGACGAGGCCGTAGACCTGGTCGACCGTGTATCCGTGGCGAAGCGTGCCGCCCGCGCGCTCCGCCTGGACGTCGAAGATCAGCTCGGAGGGGAGGACCACGTCGCGCTCGGGGGCGATCCCGAGGACGCTGCCGCCGCCCTGCTCCTTGTCGAAGATGCCGATCGTGCAATCATTCTTCGGCAGGACGATCTCGTACCCCTTTTTCCCCGCCATCTCGCAAAGCTCGATGTAGGTCAGGGCGTCCGTCGCGATGAGCGCCGCGAGGCAGCTCGTGGACTCGCTGGAGTTATCATCGATCTCCTCGGCCACGCTCTGGATGAACTGCGAGTCGATCATCGCATCGTCGAGGGCCGCGTAAAGGTCGCCGACGCTGTAACCTTGCTGGTTCACGAGATAGGACAGCGCGTTGTCCAAGTCCCCGGCGTCCAGGCGGTCGACCTGCGGACTTCCGTATGCCGAGCCGAACGCGTCGACGATCGAGCACGTATCGTGGTTCAACTCCTCCTTGGTCGCGAAGAGGAGGTTGACATCGATGCGGCTGTGTTGGAGCGCCGACTCCATCATCAAGTCGACTCCCTTGAAACCCGCACGGTCCAGATCGTCCCAGACGTCCCCTTCTTCCATTGCGCGCCGGAACTCATCGGCGACGGCGCCGTCCTCGACATCCGCCATCTCCTCGAGCTCCCTCAGGAACTCGCGCTGATGATAGTCTGCGGCGTCTTGGAAGGTGACGCACTCGAGATACGCCTGCGGCGATGTGTACCCCTCGTCCGCGAACTTCAGCACCGCCTCATGGACTTGCGCGGGCTCCACGCGCTCGTCGTAGTCCCACCAGACCTCGTATGCGCCCTCGGCGTTGCACAGCTTGCCGACGGCGTCCTTCAGCCATTCCTTATAGTCCCTCATATCGTCCTCCAGACTCATCGATCCCGGTTGTTCTCGCATCCCTCGCGGCCCCTTGCAGCCGCCATCTCCCGCGCACTCTCCATCGCGAACTCGGCGAGCCCGTCGAGCGATGGCGTCTCCATCTCGGCGAACGTCCTCTCCTTGACCTCTTCGGCCAGCAGGTCGAGCGTCTGCATGAAGGCGATGGCGTCTCGGTCGCCGCTGATGATGTCTCCTCTCGCCTGAACGATTCCGCGCGCGGCGGCGATGCGATGCGTGTCGTTGATGAGGCTGTCGAACAGGGCCGCCGTCGAGAAGTCCTCGAGCATCCCCTCGGTCTCGTACAGCAGCTCCGAACGGTCGGCCATCATCGTCTTGAATGCATCCGGGTCGCGATGGGCCTTGAGCCTGAATGCCGAGACCTTCTCGGTCCACCGGCCCACGGCGATCGCCTCGCGGGGCGCGATAACGCCCCCGCGTTCCGCATCGCCGATGTGCACGGAGCCGCCCGTGCGGCCCGCCCTCAGAAACGATGTCGTCGGGTCGTTCAGGCCCAACACTGTCGCGGCGGGAATCCGGTCGACCGGCACCTCGGGAAACTCGCCGTCGGTGTCGTAGAACTCGATGAGTGGGAGCCCGCGGTTCACCGGGGATTGGCAGTCGTTCACCGGCAGCCCCGTCGCCTCGTCCCTCTTCCGACCGTCGATGCCGTAGATGAGCTTGTCATCCGCGCCGTACCGGTCTCCCTCGAAGACTGCGTGGACGCGCCATCTCCCGACCTCGAGATCCTCGCGCTCGAGGCTCATCAGCTGTCCGACCTTCAAGAAGTCCTGATACTTACCGCATTCGTTGAGCTCCATCGCCGCCAGAATGGCGTCCTGGAAGAGAGCCCTGTCCGCGAGGTCGTCGAGATATTCGTCGATGGCTCCCTGGATGGGCTCCGCCGCATCCATCAGGATCGCCTCGCGCGTGCTCTCCACGGGCACCGCTATCATGGGCCCGTTTCCGAGCCGGGCCTCTCGCGTGAGGAACGAGTAGACGCTCCGGTTCCTTGCCTCGTCGTTGGCCATAACCCAGTCCTTCCCGCGCGATGAGCGCGAATCTGCGAACTTATCTCACCCCATCATGCAAAAACCCTCCCCGAAGAGGGGAGGGCGGTACAATTGTTGCATTCGGCCGTCCTTACACATTTGTGTAAGTCCGTAAATGTGTAAGCCTGCATGTTTCGGCAAGGCCCTCAACGGGCCACATCGCGACCGGGGTCCGCAGACCGCGAGGACTCTCCACCCGCGACGGCCCGAGCCGAGGCCTCGAGCGTTGCCAGGCCCTCTTCCCCGATCGATGCGGCCTCAGCGACCATCGCCACGAGGTCGCCCACGGTTCGGTCTCTATCGACGCCGATCCAGCCATCTTCCGTCGCGATGCTCTTCGCGACGCTTCTGATGGGAACATTCTTGATGCCGGGTTCATAAAGTTTCACCGAGAGCCACCATACACTCTTGTCAGGACGCGAACGCGCCTCATCGACGAGAAAGGGGAGGGGGACGTCGTACATTTCGAATTCGTCAGCGTCTTCCCGCATGGCCAACCGGCCGCTGGCGGGGTGGTACCAGTTGAGCGTCCTGCAGGATTCGCCATCATATAGACGTTCCAAGGTCTTCTGGAAGGACCTGATGACCGATCTGGTCTCGCCGGATATTTCCCCTGTGGGAAAATCCAGTTTTGATAACGCCTGGGTGACGCCCACCCCATCTGTCGTGAGGCCATCGTCTTGGCCATTTGCGAAATCCGTCAGAATCTGCTCGGCGAGTTGCGAGCTGCAACGACCGGGCAGGATGCAGATGGAATCGGACTTGTTCCGGTTCCATGAGGCATGTTTTTTCCCGTAATCCCTTCCCATCTGGCTTCTATAAATCGCCGTGAGGGATTCGACTGCCTGGATGGGGGCCGGGTTCCTCAAGTAGTCCGCGATGGGGCCGGCGACGCACCAAGGGGCCCTGTCATCGATCGAGTCGATATCGAGCCCAATCGACGGGAGATCCAGGATGGAGTACTTCCGTTCGTCCACTCTATCCGGATAGTAATAGCTGGTGTCTTCTCCCGTGTTGATATCGTAGCTTAGGTGCCTGTGTGTCTGCTGCCTCAGGAAGGAACCTGTCCCGAGGTCGAACCACACCTCCTCGCCGTAATCGTCACCACGGTCGCCCGTCCACTCCGGCTCGATCGACGATGGCTCATCGTGTCGTATGACCGTGGACACGAGCACCTTCGACTTGTCTTCGCGGAAGGGAATAGCTCTTTCCTCCATGATATCTTGCTCCAGTCAACCTCTCGCCAAGCGGCTGTCCATCTGACTTACCTTGTCACTTCCTCGCGTGAGGCACCGGCCCCGCCGCCAGGGACCGCCGCCCCGCGTGCGACGGCCTCGAGGGACTCGAGGCCGACCGCCTCATCGGCCTCGTCCGGCACGACCACGTCGCGAGTCGCCTCCTGCTCGATTGCGCCGTGCTCGGGCTCCCTCTCCCTGTCCCGTTCGTGCTCGGCGACGATCATCGCCGCAGCCCGCGAGGCGTCGCCGAAGACGGACTTGATGGCGTCGACGGGGTCTTCGAGGTTGGAGGCCCATGACTTGAGGTAGGCCGCGCGGTTGTCGAGGCCCTGATCGCTCGCGCCGCCTTCGAGCTCCGGGTAGGCGAGGCCGAGGCGGGAGTAGGCCATGGCGCTGCCGAGCTCGGCGACGAGCTCCTCCCTGGCATAGGCCTCGGACCCGAACTTGTTGCGGATCTCGCGGTTGAGGCGCGATGGATGCCCGGTCGAATGCACCTGCTCGTGGAGCAGGGTGCTCGCCAGACCCTCCAGGTCCTTGAACTGCTCGCGGACGGGCATGTTGATGCAATCGAGCGCCGGGATGTAGCAGGCACCGTCCGATGGGACCTCCTGCACGGGGCAGGGAGAGTGGGAGATGAGGCTGTCGATGACGGGTATGTCGGCCATCTTCCTGTTCTCCCTCGCGAACGGCTCGGGGCCGTCCATCTCCGCGAGCGAGAACACGTACAGCGCCTTCGTGGAGTTCACGAGCTTGGACCCCTCGTGCTCCTGGACGTAGGCCCTCTTCTCCGCGGCGCTCATCTTGGACTGCCCGGGGACGCGCTTGCCGGCCTCGTCGTACAGTGTCTGGCAGAAACGTGCGATCGGGATGCCCGTGGCGCCCTTTTTAACCGCCCAGCCCTGTTTCTTCGCCTGGTCGAAGCCGCAGAACCTCGGGTCGGAGGTCTGCCGCTCGATCATGGCGTGGTACAGCAGCGCCAGATTGCCGCCCGAGTAGAACGAGCCCGTCACGGGATTGCGCGCGGGCTCGAGCATCGCCCACTCGCGCTTCCAGGACCCCAGGTCGTCATTCGCGATTCGGCCCAGCAGTTCCTCGGTCAATTCGGCCCAGCTGCCATCGATCTTCTCCGCGGCCTTCGACTTTCCCTTGGTCTTCGCGCACATGTCTCCTACCTTTCATCGCGGGCGACCCGTATTCGCGCCCGACTGCCTATATCGCATTTCAAACCGGCTGCGAATGCCTCCCGGGCACGCCGTTCCAGGCCCGCGATGCCCTCTTCTCGATCACGCTCCCCAGGTCGCGCCAGGAGGAACCTCGAGGCGCGGGCGAGCGATGACGCCGACACCGAGGCGGGAAGCCAGCGCTCATGGGAGAACTCCCTTACCGCGGAGGAGAACTCGATGCGGCATTTGGGGTCCAATATCCCCACGGTGGTCCCGACCGGGGCGCAATCCGCCGCTCCGCCGATGACGTCGTCGGCACTCACATCCGGCATGCCCCGTCGGGCCAGGTCGGCCGCGGCGTATTCGAGTCGGTCCAACGGGGCGTCGACCATGTAGACCTCGTTGCGCCCCGCCATGGGGGAGAGCAGGTAGCGGCCGATTTCCGGGGCGTAGAAGCTCCTGCCCCTCACGAGGTCGTCGGCGATGCAGGTCCTGCCGTCCTGCCACTCCACGATGCCGTCGCCGGAGCCGATCGCATCGGTGGCCCGCACGACCGAGGACGGCTGAAGCATGCGGTCCCTCTTGAGCCCGGCCAGCGGCGCCGAGATGTTCCGAGGGCACTTGCGAGCCAGGGACTCGAGGCGGGTTCCGTCGATGAAGAGGATCTTCCTGTTGCGCCTCATAAAGCGGAGGTAATCATCGATGTCCAGACGCCCATAGGCGCTGAGCAGCGTGTTCGATGGGATGCACGGCCCGTATCGCCGGGTGGGAATTTTCGCGTCGGGACGGATTGCCGCGACGAGGGGGTTTCCATGGGCGTCGACGGCGTCTAGGAGCATGACCACGACATCGGTCCTCGTGGCCGTCCATGAGGTGTCCATGATGACGGCCGGCTCCTCGAGTAGCCCCGGTAGCCCCGAAATCGCCTGCGCGTCGAGCCCGTGCAGATGTATATCGCCCCGCGAGGGATCCATCATCGTCGAAAGATGGCTGACCCACATCATCACCGGGAGCCGCCGCATGCCGACCATCTCCATCGCCGGCGCGGTGTCGCACAGATACGCGGTCTCCGAGCTCCCCGCGAAGCTGGCGCGAGGCCGCTTCAAGACCGTCGCGACTGTCTCGACACCGGCCGGGGCGCTCATCTCAGGCCGTCCTCTGCCCTGGTGCCGCCGCGCGGCGTCGATGCGATGGGCTTTGAGTCGGCCGCGGTCCGCGCCGTCGACATGAGCTCATCGAGACCGAGGCCCATCTCGGCCTCGTCGGGGGCGGTCAGCACGCCGGCCAGCGAGCGGGGGGCGACGTCCTCCTCGGACATCCCCGCCAGCTCCGCGTTGGACTCGATGAGGGCCCTCAGCGCGTGGGATAGGGCGGAGGGCTCCGCCACCCCGCCGTCATCCAGGCCCATCGCGGCCGTCGCGACCTCGAAGGGCACTTCGGCCGAGATGGCCCCGTCCACGATGAAGGGCAGGCACGTCCGAAGCGCCTCGTCGATCGCCGCCGAAGGGTCGGCGTCGTCCATCTCGAGCTCGTCCACGGTGCCCCAGCGGCCCTCGTCGTCGCAGCGCCAGACCCTGGCGAGCACCGTCCTCCCGGTCAGGGTCTCCTCGTTCTCGACGCATTCGGCCGTGACGAAGAGCGCCCCGCTTCGCGAATGGCCCGGCAGCGCCACGGTGGCGAGCGAATCGGCGACGTCGAGCGGGTACAGGGCCGCGGCCGTCTCGGCGAGCGCGTCCATGACCTCGAGCGGGTCGTCGTGCTCCGCCATGGCGCGGTTCACGACGTTGTATACGGCCTCGCTCACACCCGGCCAGCCGACGCGCCAGATGGCGGAGGCCACGTTGTCGGCGTTGAGATGGGACTTCGAGCCCATGATCGCCCCGGTGATGTCGAAGCCGAACAGATCGTTCATGCTCCGGGTGACGGAGCCCGTCAAATCGGACATCGCCGCTGTTTCCATACCAGATTCCTCCCTAGTTCCGTTCACGGTGATGTTCGCACCGCGCACGTCCCCCTCGGAGGATCGGTACAGTTGTTGGCCCTGCGCCCGCGCCCTTCAATCGTCCCTGATCGCCATGGCGGCGAAATGCCCGCGCTCATGGCGGCGGCGGGGTATCTTCATCGCCTCGACGGTCTCCTTGAACGCCGCGTAGGCGCTGTTTGAGAAGAACAGCTGCACCCTCCCGTCCGGGCCGATGTAGCCGCATTCGAGGATGTCTCGGGCCATGTTGCGCTTCCGCTCGCGCCCGGCCGACCTGCTCGGCCGGCCCGCCTCGTCCTGCAGTTGCCGGACGACGTCGTCGAGCCATTCCGGCTCGGCGGAGAACGACACGACGTCGGGGCTTGCTTCGGTCACGATCATCGCTGGGGACCGCCTTTCCTGGGCTTGAACTCGAATCGGATCTCACCGGGACCCTCCAAATGGAGCTTCGCGGAGAACGTGGAGCCCTTCTTGGACTTGAAACCGGAGATCCAGTCGGTCGAGCCGTCCGTGATGAGCTTTTTCAGCTGCGCCGTCGTGAGCTTCTTGCCCGCGCTCGTCTTCCAGAGGAAGAAGCCGCAGCCGGGGTCGTCCTCGACGTATTTGTCTCCCTCCATGTGGCCCCGCACGGATTCGCATGAGACCGTGCGCGCCTTCGGGCCGCGGTCCATGACGCGCTTCCCGCAGAGCGGGCACTTGGCGACCTCCTCGCCCCGCGCGAACGACACGCCCTCATAGGCGGTGTCCCTATGGGAGTTGAAGGTCTCCACGACGCTCTCCGACACGGAGTAGACGTCGGCTCGCCCGGCCCTGACCTCCTCGCACATCAGGTACCACTTGGCGGTCAGGTCCGCCCCGTTGATGTCGTCGGGGCAGGCGTGGTAGACGGCGCGGCCGAGGTTCGTCGACACGAGCTTCCCGTTGGCCGACTCCACGTAGCCCCTGAGTTTCAGGGTCTCGATCGTCTTGGCGCGCGTCGCAGAGGTGCCGATACCGCCGTGCTCGCCCTTCTTGCCCGCGTCCTTCTCCTTGAGGATCCTGCGGGTCTCGGGGTCGGAGACGTATTTCGCGATCGAGGCCATGTCCTTCATCAAGGTTCCCTCGGTGTAGCGGGGGCGGGGCTTGGTCTTCTTCTCCTCGATCGAGGAACCCTTGAAGCCCCAGTCGTGGGGCCCGCCGTCGAGCCAACCGTCCTGGAGTCCCTTCTCCACGTCGCCGTCGGCGCGGATGGAGCGCCAGCCCTGCTCGTCGATGACGCCCGCGCGGTGTGAGAACACTCCGTGGGACACCCTGATCTCGGCGGTGCTCACCCGCCCCGCGGCGTCGCCGGCGAACTGCATCGCGTAGCGCTCGGCGATGGCGGTGTAGACGAATCTCTCGTACTTCCCGAGGGAGGCGGCGTCCACCTCGGTCTCCTGCGGGATGATGCCCGTGTGGGCCGTGATCGAGGCGTCGTCGAAGCACCTGCCCTTGATCGAGAAGTCGAGGTCCCACTCCGCGCCGATGTTTCGCATCGCCGCCCCGAGCACCGCAGGGGCCTCGCCCCACGCCTCCGTCGGAAGGTAGTTGCAATCGCTCCTGTTGTAAGTGATGGCCCGGTGACGCTCTCGGAGCGTCTGCGTGGCGTCGAGGACCGCCTTGGCGCTCATCTTGTGGCGCTTGCTCATATCGGCCGTCAGGTCGGTCAGGTTGTAGGGCAGCGGTGCCGGGTAGCGCTTCCGCTCCACCTTGCACTCAAGGGTGCCGGACGCGATGGCCGCGAGCTCGTCGAGCGCCTCCTGCGCGGCGGCGCGGTCGACGAGCTTCCCCGAATCGGGGTCGAGGATGTCCTTGTCCGGCTTGAAGGTGAACTCGACGTCGCGACCGTCGATGGACAGGGTCGCGCGCGCGATGTGGTACATCACGGCGGTGTGCCCCATGATCTCCTCGTCTCGGCGGACGACGAGGCCCAGGGTCGGCGTCTGCACGCGGCCCAGGCTGATCGCGGCACCACCCGTCTTCGCTGACATGAGGCGGCTCTCGTTGATGCCGAAGCAGAAGTCCGCGATACGCCTCGCCTGCGCGGCGCGCCCGTCCCCGCGGCACTCGTCGTTGTCCCTCAGGCGCTCGAAGGCCCTGCGGATGTTCTTCTCGAGGTTGTCGTTGATGTAGACGCGCTGCACGGGGCCCTCGTAGCCGAAATGGTCCAGGACCTCGTCCACGAGCAGCTGGCCCTCGTCATCGGGGTCGCCGGCGTGTATGACGCCGTCGCATTCCGCCAGACCCCGCCCGATCTCCTTGAGCGTGTCGGCCTTCTGCGGCGGCACCTTGAGGGGCCACGGGCGCAGCAGGATGGGAAGCACGCTCAGGTCGTTGCGGTCTCCGTACCTATCGCGGTCGATGTCGGATGGCTCCTCGTATTCGAGGAGATGGCCGATGCAGGACACGACGCGGTACCCGCGGCCCTCATAGGGGAGCCTGACGCCCGCCGGGGCGCCCGCCACCGCGCGGGCGATCGACTTTCCCAGCTCGGGCTTCTCGGCGATGATCAGCTTCAATTGGAAACCTCCGCATCCTGCGGCGACTGGTCGGCGTCATCGCCCTCAGCCACTTTCTCGATCTCATTGGCGCGGCGCCTCTTGTCGGCCCTCTCGATCTGGTCCGCGCGGACGATGCCATGGGCCTCATCCAGGGCCGACGCGCCAAGGAGCCACCCGGATGTGACCCCGAGGACGCGGGCGAGCTTGATGAGGATGGGGGCGGTCGGCAGTCTCTTTCCGGTCCTGTACTTCCGCATGCTCTCGTGGGATATCCCGACCTCCTCGCACACGTCGAGGATGGACGAGTACCCCGCCTCCCGCACGGCGAGCGAGAGGCGCCTGCCGAACTCACGGCCCTCCGGTTCCGGGATGACGGGCTGGCCTGGCATTACGCACCGCCGAGGATCTTCTGGGCGATGCTGCCGGAGCGGATGATGAGGAGAGTCAACACGAGCGAGGAGACAACCATGTCCAGTGCTATCTCGGGTAGATCGAGGAAGGAGACCTCCATGCTGTCCGGGAAGAAGGACATGAACAGGATCGGGAAGAACCACAACACGACAACCATCACGCAGCCGGACAGCGCCTCGGCGATGTAGTTCTTCAGGAAGCCGATGCCCCATTGCTTGGTCACGTCCATCCCGAGGAACGCGAACGCCATGGGGGAGAACATCGTCAGGACGTAAATCGTGATCGCGCGGGCATAGGCCATGCACCGGGTGATGACGGAGCAGATGAAGGCAATCAAATAGACGATGAGACCGCAGGCAAGCACGAGGAGGCCCTGGGCGATATCCGAGAACTCGGCCCCCACCAAGACCGTGAGTTCGAGCTTCTTAATGGTCTCGGCATCCAACTCAGCGTCAATCGCGCGCGTGATCGACTGGATGAGGTCGAACACACCGGTCATCAAGGTCGAGGCGTTATCGACCAGGAAGATGAAGATTCCCATGAAAACGAAGAGCTGGAACACGTCACGGACCGCCGGGAGCGTGCCGCCATTGCGGTCGATCTGGCTGGCGATCTTGATGAGCTGCACAAGGATGACGATGACCAACACGGTGTGGGCGCAAGTCTTCAACACGCTGTCCGCGATGTTGATCGAGTACGCTGCGAAACTGCTGTTGCTCGCACCGAGGAGCCCGTTGAAGTCTCCCATGATCTTATCGACATCCGCGGCTCCCTTGAGGAGTCCGAACGCGCCTTGGAACATGGCTACCGCGGCTCCGGCGATGGCGTCATTGATCCACTGCACGGGGTTGAAATCGTCCCACGGCCATGCGGCCGCAGTTGAGGGCATGAACATGCTCGTCGCGAACACCATGAGGGTAAGGAGAAGGACGGAAAGCGCGCGATGCGCATCCATCCAACGGATTAGCTTCGAAAGCGACGCTTTCAACGTCTCACGACGGGAGGTCCTCGCGTGGGCAAGGGCCCTCTCTCTCTGGTCCGAGTAATCGATGGATGAGGTGAGTTGCACGGCGAATTCGGTCATCACATCTCGCCCCCTTCGAAGGTTTCAGTGTCTCGATGGTAGGTGATCGCGATGAACTCGCTATCAGGGCTGTCGTCCGCGCCCATGATCGTGCTCGACAGCTCGAACCCGATCAGCACCGTCTGGGCCTCGTAATTGAACGAGATCGTCTTATCCCATGTCGCGAGGTTGCAAGAAGAGTGATGGGCCTTCACGTAATCGGACAGGCAATCCTCGAGTTCCCTTGAGTTTCCGTCGACTGCGCTCTTGAGCTCCTTCGATATGCCCTCGATCTCGAGGTCCTCGAAAGCGAATTCAGAGGTGAAGACGCGGTCGCCGAAATAGTCTGACTCGAAGTTGAGAATTTGATTCGGTGTCTCGCTCTCGGGATGAGAGATCTTGGTGAGATGGAAGACATGGTATTCACCATCGCTCGTGAGACCGATGAAAGAGGTCGTGATTATTGAACCGTCATCGACGGTTCCCGGCGCATGGCCGTCGACGGCGACGATAGCGATGCTTCCTTCATCCCTTTCGGCTCCATTCGCGGCCTCGGATGAGGGCGCTGTTTGGATGAACGAGCCGTTCGGCTTGAAGGCGAGGTGGCCCTTGCCATCCGTTCCCCTCCAGGGAACGGATGCGAGTTGGCCGATAATCGCGGTCTCTTCCTGAGAGTAGTTTTTGACGTGGGAGCGCTGCGCTTCCGTCAAGCCCGCGGTGTCGATGGTCTTCTCATCGCCATAGCCAGCCTCCTGTGCCTCGACCTGGCTCACTTCTGCATTTCCGTCGGCGGCATCGGCGCGCGACGCCTTGATCGCGTTGGTGACGCCCATGTACAAGCCGAAGAGGATCAGCGTCATGCCGATGACGAACGCGATCTTATGCTTCTCGATGAAATCGAACATCTGCATTTGCCTTTCTTCGTGTCGTGATTCTTTCGTCATTCCTATGCACTAAGGTCGAGCCCGCTTACCCAGCCCCATCTGACCTCGCTCCATCTGCCGTAATAGTCGATCCATCGATCAAGGTCCCATGTCTCAACGGTGCCGATGTTGTGCATTACCTTTCCATCGCCGATGTAGATTCCAACGTGTCCGTAAATGCGGCCGAGGGAGGTGTACTCATGCCGGGGAATCGCGATGGCCATGCCCACTTTCAGTTCCGCTCGGTTTGAAGATGAGCACCAGTTGTCGTACATGTTGTTGGCGTTTCCACCCGGATAGGGATAACCGGCGTTCGAGAACACGCGCGACACCCACATCGCGCAAAGCCCGTTGCCCGGCGAAGGGGTTTTCTTGCACCAATCGACGATGGCTCGTTGGGTGTCGGTCGCACTGGAGAGGGGTTGACCATTTTTGGATGCCGTGAACTTCTCGAGGTACTCTTTGGCCTTGTCCACGCGTACGTCGAGATGCTCTGTACCCGCGACTTCCCATCCTCTGCAGAAGATCCTCACGGCTGTGGCGAGGTCGTCCGTCGCGAAGAACGCACCCTTGGTGTTGCTGCCGCTGCCCCAGTTTCCGTGCCAGACATCGTGATCCCAGAAGTAATCGAGCTGTACTTCGACTTCGTACCAGTTCCTTCCGATGGACTGAGCGTATTCGGCAAGACGGTACCGCCTGCCCATGTCCCACTGCCAAAGGCCGGCGGCCTTTCCCCCCGCGTTCTGACCGAGGGCGAGTATCTCCTCGTTGGGGCAGGCATTGTCATCTCCGTCGACATGTTGGAGGTTCGACGGGAACCCGCGGCTCTCCGCGTACATGTTTCCCATGATGGCCGCGATGCGCATGTCATCCAGCTTCTTGCCGGAGAAGAACTCGTAAACCTGACTCTCTACCGGGGTGAGTCCCTGGGGGGCATCCTTTTTCGCCAGGCCCCCGCCCGCGAAGATCGTGGTGACGATGACCATAATCAAAATGAGCGGGGCGAGCATGGACGTAGTCGAGGCCAGAATGCCGACAAGGGAGCCGAGGAGCTGCACGAGCGTTGCGACGGCGGCGGAGGCGGCGTTTCTCGCCATGATGATAAGTCGCGCTTTGAGACCCATGCCCTCGATTGCGTCTCCGGTTTTTAAGGCCTTGGCTATCGCCATGCTCCTTTTCTTGGCGCTCATCGCGGACTGGTTCAGGGCCTTGGCGTTCTTGCGGGCGATTCGTTTGTCATGTATGAAGGATTTAGCGGCCTTTCCCGTCTCATAGGCTGCTTTCGTGGACCGGGCGCCGTCGTATGCCTCGCGGACGATGTTCTCATCATCGCCCGAATCCAGCGCGATGCCGGCAGCGGCGGCGGCACCGCCCTTCAATCCGCTGTTCTTAACCCCCCTCATCACACGCTCGGCCTTGCGACCCGTCTGCCAGCCCTGGCCGACGACGCTCTCCTCATCGGAGAACGCGATGTCCGCTGCAGTTAGGGCGGCGTTTTGCGCCAGAATCTTTCCGGCCGATTTGCGCCCGCCGCTCCTGAAGTCCACATTGACGGACGAGTGCCCGGCCGGTGCCTCGATGACATCGGCGGCGGCGTCACTCGCGTCAAGATCATCGGCCGGACCGGCAGAGTCCGCGAGATCGGCGGCTCCATGGGTCGTATGAACAGCGCTTTGGATGCCGGCGGTGATATCGCGAGTGCCCACGGATTGCTCCACGGACGAGACTCGGTCGCCGAATGCGTCACCTATCGCCGTGCGCGATTCCTCCTTGCCCGCCATCTCGCGCTTGAACTCGCGCGAGGCGTCGGAACGGGAGGAATACACTCCGCTCGCGTCGTACTTGCACTCGGATGCGTTCTTGAATTCGTCGTTGATCGCCATTGGTCACCGCCGCCCGGATGTCCTACTGCTCGGCCGACTCGTCGCGGCGCTTCTTGCCACGGCGCCCGCGGACGCGCTTGCGGCGGCGGAACTCGGGCTCGGGCTCGGTCGCCTGACCCTCGGCCAGGGCACGGGCGCGCTTCTCGGCGAGCTCGTTGGGGTCGGTCGAGAACAGGTCGTAGAGGTGATTGTCGGTGGGGAAGTCGCCCTTGACCGGGATGCGGGCGTCGCCGAAGAGCAGCAGGCCCCAGCCGCGGCGGGTGGACTCGTCGATGTAGCCGACCTCGTTGGCGGACAGCCCGCGGGCGTCGGCCCAGTACTCGCGGTCCTCCTTGGACTGCTTGAGCAGCATGATGAAGTCGGAGTTCTTGACGATGGCGTTGGCGTCGGCGTTGCGGATCATGGACTCGGTGGACTGGGTGATGCCGGTCAGGTACATGTTGAACTTGCGGCACTCGTTGGCGAAGCGTCGGAAGTAGTTCAGGACCGAGGGGTACTTGAAAAGCGACTCCATCTCCTCGATGTAGAGCCAGGTGCGCAGTCCCTTCTCGAAGTTCGAGTACATGATGTGGCGCACCGTCTCGCAGAACGAGATCAGGGCGAACACGAGCATCGAGTCGGGGACCTCCTTGAAGTTGAGGCCGATGATGCGGTTCGACAGGTCGATGTCGGTCGTGTGGTTGAAGAAGCTCGTCGAGCCGATGACGTAGCGCTCGTAGCGAAGGGCGATGGACTGCGCCATTGGCTCGGGCTGGGCCTTGAGCTCGCGGTAGAAGTCCTCCAGGATCGGCTCGCGGCCGGAGGATTTATAAGCGGCGAAGACGTTCTCGACGCAGCGCTGGATGATCGAGCCCTCCTCCTCGGAGAAGACGGTGCCGTTCTCCGCGGCCGCGGCCGCGGCCTGGGCGATCATGGCATCGGCCTTGAAGGCGACCTGCGTCTCGAAGTCCTGGTGCTCCAGACCGCCCATGCCCAGCGGGTTCATGTGGGCGTCGTGTCCGACGCCGAAGGTGGCGTACGCGCCGCGCGCGTGCTCGACGAGCAGGCGGTACTCGCCGGCGCGGTCGAAGATGATCACCTGGTCGTTGGGTTTGGACAGCAGGGTGCCCTCGATCTCGTTCTTCACGAAGAAGGACTTGCCCGAGCCGGTCTTGCCCGAGATGAAGCCGACGGGGGAGGCGAGTCGGGCGCGGTTGCCGAAGACGAGGTTGTTGGACAGACGGTTCTGGTAGTACCAGCTGCCGCCGGGCTGGTCGAGCTCCTGGATGGCGAAGGGCACGAAGATGCAGGTCTCGGTGGTCGTGAAGGGCCTCGAGATGTCGATGTGGTTCATGCTGAGCGGCAGGATGGACGGCAGCGCCGTGCGCTGGCGGTACTCGAGCAGCTCCATGTGGACGCCCGAGGAGCCGGCGACGTCCATGATCTGGAGCGTCTGCTCGACGAGCTCTTCGACCGTGTCCGCCCAGGTGTAGACGAGGCCGCAGAAATCGAAGAGGTTCTGCTGCTGGCCCTGGAGCTTCTGGAGCAGGTCGTCGGTCTCGTCGCGGCTGTAACGGACCTCGGAGGGCAGGATCGAGTAGTCGTAGCCCTGCTGGACGGCCTTCTTCTGCTCGTCGATGATCTCCTTGTCGATCCAGGCCCGGCGGACCTTGACCAGGTTGATGGCGGTGTTCTTATCATAGGGCTTGATGTGCCAGGTGACCTCGAGCGGCAGCTGCATGTCGACGATCTTGGCGATCACGGAATCGTCCAAGGGGGAGTCGAACTTGCGCATGACGAGGACCTGGCAGTACTTGCCGTCCATCTTGAAGTAGGAGTTGGACCCGTCCGGCTTGAAGTCGATGGCCATGGGCGCGATGGCGTCCTTGGTCGAGTCCGGTCCGTAGCAGGTGATGTCGTCGTAGCTGAAGTCGAACTTGCGGTCCGGGCGCAGGAGCATGTTCATAACCTCGAGGCGCTCCTCGCCGGTCAGGGCGCGCAGCGGGCAGCGGATCTGCTCGAAGCTGGCCGCGAGGTCAGTGTTCACGCGGGAGAGCCTGCGATACGCCTCCTCGGCGTCCGCGGCCCAGGTGCCGATGGTGAGGAAGCGCCGACGGCGGATGTTGGAGACGCCCTGGCTGAGCTTCTCGGCCAGGG
>PPYF01525434.1_pt1 | contig 23127 bp, 20 predicted proteins | sample 1559871 | NCBI WGS metagenome assembly PPYF01 (sample SAMN08240021, study PRJNA423297) | Human gut metagenome, whole genome shotgun sequencing project.
ACCACATCGCGGTCCTCCTCGGTTTCGGGGATCATCTCCGGCTGGGCCAGCGTCACCTGCCCCGCAAAGATCTGGATGCCCTGAATGCGGACGGGCCGGAAGCCCGTTTTGGCCGCGGTCAGGCTGCACACCGCATAGGGGCGGCGGGTGGTGTTCTCCGCCTCCAGCGAGAGGGCACAGTCCGGTGCGGTGATGACCACATCGGCGGCATTGCCCTCGGCGTCGGTCATCCGGACGTCGGTGAAACCGTCCCCCATGATGTTCACTGTCACCCCCTCCACCGGGGACGACTGCCGGGCCGCAAATGCCTGAATGCGCAAAATTCCGGTTGCCATAACAAAAACTCCTTTGCCGAAATGTTCACTTGGTTCACCCATAGCGTATTCGGAACGGAGTGGGAAGGTGCAAAGGAAAAGCTCCCGCGTTCCGAACGTGGTAAAATGTTCGGAACGCGGGAGCTTCTATGGGAGAGAATTTGATTCAGATAAAGCTTACCGCTTATACTTGGCCGCGGTCTGCAGACGCTGCATGGCGCGGTCAAGGGCGATCTTGCTCTGGTAGTATTCGTGCATACTCTGCTTATGCTGCAAGCGCTCTTCGGCGCGGATACGGGCGGCCTCGGCACGGTTGCGGTCGATGTCCTCCGGGCGCTCGGCGCTGTCCACCAGCAGCAGAACGAAGGTGGGGGTGACTTCGGCGATGCCGTCGCCTACCAGCACCTCGCGGGTCTCGTCGTTCACGGTGAACTTCGCAATTCCCATGTGCAGAGCCACCAATACCGGGTTGTGCCCGGCCTGAACGCCGTACACCCCATCGCCGGTGGGGAGGATCAGGCTCTCGCAGTCGCCCTGATAGAATTCACCGCTGGAGGCAGTGATGTTCAACATGAACTTTTCCATCAGACGGCACCGCCCTTTTCCTCCGCGAGCTTGTCGGCGGCCTTCTTGCGGGCATCGTCAAGGGTGCCCACGTTGAAGAAGGCCCACTCCGGCAGATCATCGCACTGGCCGTCCACGATGGCGGCAAAGCCCTTGACGGTCTCGGCCAGCGGGACGTACTTGCCCTGCAGACCGGTGAAGTTCTCGGCCACCGAGAAGGGCTGGGAGAGGAACTTCTGCAGCTTACGGGCGCGGGTGACGGTGAGCTTGTCTTCCTCGCTCAGCTCATCCATGCCGAGGATGGCGATGATGTCCTGCAGCTCCTGATAGCGTTGCAGCGTCGCCTGAACCTTGCGGGCAACACGGTAGTGCTCCTCGCCCACGATGTCGGCTTCGAGGATGCGGCTGGTGGAGGCCAGCGGATCCACAGCGGGGTAAATGCCCTGCTCAACGATCTTACGGCTCAGGACCGTGGTGGCATCCAAGTGTGCGAAGGTGGTGGCGGGGGCCGGGTCGGTCAGGTCGTCGGCGGGGACGTAGACAGCCTGAACCGAGGTGATGGAACCATCACGGGTAGAGGTGATGCGCTCCTGCAGAGCACCCAGCTCGTTGGCCAGCGTGGGCTGGTAGCCGACGGCGGAGGGCATACGGCCCATCAGGGCGGAAACTTCGGAACCGGCCTGCACGAAACGGAAGATGTTATCGATGAACAGCAGGACGTCCTTGTGGGTCTCCTCGCGGAAGTACTCGGCCATGGTCAGGCCGGTCTCCGCGACGCGCATACGGGCTCCGGGGGGCTCGTTCATCTGGCCAAAGACCAGCGCAGTCTTGTTCAGAACACCGGAAGCGTTCATCTCACCCCAAAGGTCGCAGCCCTCGCGGGAGCGCTCGCCCACGCCGGTGAAGATGGAGTAGCCGCCGTGCTCGGTGGCGACGTTGTGGATCAGCTCTTGGATCAGGACGGTCTTGCCGACACCGGCGCCGCCGAACAGGCCGATCTTACCGCCTTTTGCGTAAGGAGCCAGCAGGTCGATGACCTTGATGCCGGTCTCCAGAATTTCGGTTGCAGGTTTCTGCTCTGCAAAGCTGGGAGCCTTGCGGTGGATGGACCAGTGGGGCAGGTCGTCCACCGGGCCCTTGCCGTCGATGGGGCGGCCCAGCGGGTCGAACATGCGGCCCAGCGTGCCTTCGCCCACCGGGGCGTTCAGGCCGTGGCCGGTGGCGGTGACCACCATGCCCTTGCCAAGACCCTCGCTGGCAGAAAGCATGATGCAGCGCACCGTCGTCTCGTTGACGTGCTGCGCCACTTCCATCGTACGCTCGGTGCCCTCGGCGGTCACCGTCAGCGCTTCCTGCAGGGCAGGCAGCTTGCCCTCGGTGAACTTGACGTCCACCACGGGGCCCGCTACGCGAATAATAGTTCCCTGTATCATACGATTGCCTTTCACTAAATGTATCAACCTCTCAGTCTCGCCTTCGGCTCGCCAGTCGCCCCCTTCTGGCGTTTACACGCCACCTCCCCCGGCCGGGGGAGTCTTTCCTAGTAGGGGAGCCTCTGGCGTATCCAGAAAGCTTCATCCGACTGCCAAGGCCTCCCCTATCAGGGGAGGTGGCAGCGCGTCAGCGCTGACGGAGAGGTTTACTCGTTGTTTTGTACTGCCGCCGCACCGCCGATGATCTCGGTGATCTCCTGTGTGATGGAGCCCTGACGGGTGCGGTTGTATTCGAGCTGAAGCTCATGGATCATGTCATTCGCGCTCTTGGTGGCCGAATCCATGGCGGTCATGCGGGCGCTCTGCTCGGCGCAGAAGCTCTCGGTCATGGCGCCGAAGATCATACCGTGCATATAGATGGGCGCTGTCTGCTCGAACACGGTCTTCGCATCCGGGAACATCTCCACCTCGCCCCGCGGGTCACCCAGACCTTTGGGCGTGGGCTTCAGGTGCTCGCGGTCCAGCGGAAGCAGCCGCTCCATGACGGGTTCACTGGTCAGGGCATTCTGGATCTTGGTGTAGACGATATACACCTCATCCAGCTTGCCGGACTTGAAATCGTCGATGGCGTCCACGGTGATATCGCGGGCACGCTGCAGCGTCGGAGCCGTGGCGCCGTACTGGAACTCTTCCACCAGACGCGGGTCCTTATGGAGCAGGGCACGGTAGCCGACCTGACCGATGACATAGAACCGGTCGTTCTGGTCTGCATGTTCCTTGAGGAACTTGAGCAGGTTCTGGTTGTAAGCACCGGCCATGCCCTTATCGGCGGTCAGCACAAGGTAGGCCCGCTTGGGGTTCTCCACATTCCGCTCATGGAAGTAAGGGTGAACCGGCTCATCCGGCAGATGGGGCACGACGCGGGAAATGGTATCCCGCATCCGGGTGAAATACGGCAGAACGTTTTGGTAGTTCTGGCGTGCCTTGCGGAGCTTGGAGGAGGAGATCAGGTACATGGCATTCGTGATCTTCATGGTATCCTGAATGCTCTCGATCCGCTCCTTGAGCAGCTTACTGGACGGCATGGCTCTCCCCTCCCGCATAGGCCTTCCACGCGGTCAGGATGGCATCCACCTGTTCCGGCGTGATCTTGCCGGTGGAAGTGATGGCGTCCATCGTGCCGGAGACATCGGCCTTGAACGACCGCACGAAGGCGGCCGTCTTGGCGCGCTGCTCCGTCAGCGGGACAAGATCCAGCATCCCGTGGGAAGCCAGCGTCAGGATCACCACCTGCTCGGCATCGGACTTGGGCTGATAGAGCGGCTGCTTGAGCATCTCGGTCAGGGCCTTGCCGTGCTCCAGCTGGCGGCGGGTCTCGGCGTCCAGATCGGAACTGAACTGGGCGAAGGACTCCATATCCTTATACTGGGCCAGCTCAATGCGCAGGTTGGCATTGGCCTTCTTCATGGCCTTGGTCTGGGCTGCGCCGCCGACACGGGACACCGACAGGCCGACGTTGACGGCCGGGCGGTTGCCCGCGTTGAACAGGGCGCTCTCAAGGAAGATCTGACCATCGGTGATGGAGATGACGTTGGTGGGGATGTAAGCGGAGACGTCGCCCGCCTGCGTCTCGACGATGGGCAGGGCGGTGATGGAACCGCCGCCGAGGTCGTCGCGCATCCGGCAGGAGCGCTCCAGCAGACGGGAGTGCAGATAGAAGACATCGCCGGGGTAAGCCTCACGGCCCGGAGAGCGGCGGAGCAGCAGCGAGATGGCACGGTAGGCCACTGCGTGCTTGGACAGGTCGTCGTAGACGATCAGGACGCTCTTGCCCTGATCCATGAAGTACTCGGCCAGTGCCGTGCCCGCATAGGGGGCAATGTACTGCAGGGGGGCGGAGTCGGATGCCGTGGCCGCCACGATGGTGGTGTAGCTCATGGCACCGTGCTTTTTCAGATCCTCGGCCACGCGGGCGATGGAGGAAGCCTTCTGGCCGATGGCGACGTAGATGCAGTAAACGCCGGTGTCCTTCTGGTTCAGGATGGCGTCGGTGGCGATGGAAGTCTTGCCGGTCTGGCGGTCGCCGATGATCAGCTCACGCTGGCCGCGGCCGATGGGGAACATGGAGTCGATGGCGAGGATGCCGGTGTGAAGAGGGGTGTCCACGCTCTGACGCTCCAAGATGCCGGGGGCCTGTTTCTCGATGGGGTTGTAGCCCTCCGCTTCCACCGGGCCCTTGCCGTCGATGGGCTCGCCCAGCGGGTCGATGACGCGGCCGAGGAAGCCCTCACCCACGGGGATGCCCGCACGCTTGCCGCTGCGGGTCACAAGGGTGCCGACGCCCACGGACTCGGCACCGTCGAACAGCATGATGCCGAGGCGGCCCGGCTCCACGCTTTCGACCATGCCCTTGGCACCGTTCTCAAAGGTGACGATCTCGCCGTACACGGCGCGGTCCATTCCTTCGACCTGCACGATGCCGTCCGCCGAGGAGATGACCACGCCGCCCTCAGCCGAGGTCTCGGCGGGCTTGTAGTCCTCGATGCGGGTCTTCAGGGTAGCCAGATCGGGCTTGCCCGCCATCATGGTGTCCAGCATGTGACGGCCGGAGTTATCGAACATCCGGTCGCCGACCTGCAGGACATAGCCGGAGAGGAGGCTCTCGTCCACGGAGACATTCAGGATGACCTCGGTGGCATCGTAGAGCTTCTTCACTTCATTCTTGATGCGGGTGATGTCCTCTTCCCGCAGCTTGCGGGCTGCACGCAGGTCGGCCTTGACGATGCGGTTGGAGTTAAAAAATTCCTTGCTGAATTCAGTTGCCATTGCCAGCACCTGCTTTCTCCAACAGATCGTCCAGCAGACGGGCATCGTCCTGCGCAGTCAGGTTCCGCTCCAGCAGCTTCTCGCACATGGCGCGGGCAAGGGCCGTGGTCTGGGCGTCGGCCTCGCGCAGCTTGTGCTGGCGCTCGGCTTCGGCCGCAGCCTTGCCCTCGGCCACGATGGCGTCGGCCTGTTTCTGGGCGTCAGCCATCAGCTGCTGCTTTTCCTTCTCGGCCTGCTGCTCGTAGGCTTCGCGGCGGGCAGCGGCTTCGGCGTCCACATTGCGCAGCTTATCCTCTGCGCTGGTCAGGGCTGCGGCGGCATCCTGCTTGGAAGTTTCCGCCGCAGCAATGGCGTCGTCGATCTGCTTCTGGCGCTGTGCAATGACGTTCATGACAGGCTTGTACAGGAACTTCCGCAGCAGCAAGAACAGGATCAGAACGTTGACGACCGTCCACAAAAGATTCAGATTCAGTGTCAGCATTCCGTCATGCCTCCGTTATCAACCCAAGAACAGGATGATCAGCAGGGCAACGACGAAGCCGAAAATTGCAGTACCTTCTGCCAGAGCAGCGCCCAGCAGGAGGTTGGTCTGGATCTTACCGGAAGCTTCCGGCTGGCGGCTGATGGCCTCCGTTGCCTTACCGGTGGCAATGCCGATGCCGATGCCGCCGCCAATACCAGTCAGCGCTGCGATACCAGCGCCCAGAGCTACGAGTCCGTTCATAATAAAATCTCCTTTGTAATGTAATCACTTCTCAGCCCGCGCTGCGTCTGAGATCACTCTTCGTCCCCAATGCTCTCTTTCATGAACAGGGAGGTCAGGAACACAAACACATAGGTCTGGATCAGACCATCGAACAGGTCAAAATACAAACTGAAGACAGCGGGGACGAACACCGGCACCACGAGCTTGATCAGCTCCATGATGACGAACGCGCCCAGCACGTTGCCGAACAGTCGCATACAAAGGCTCGTAGGCCGGATCGCGATCTCCAAGATGTTCATGGGGGTCATGATCGGGGTAGGAGCCGTCAGACTCTTCAAAAAGCCGAGCCCGCCGCGCGCATAGATGCCGGCATACTCGATGAGCACGATGCTCATGAGTGCCAGAGCCGCCGTGACGTTCAGATCCTTCGTGGGGGGCTTGATGCCGAACACACCGATGAGGTTGCTGCACCCGATGTACAGCGCCACGCTCATCAGGTACGGCACATACCGTTTGCCGTTTTCGCCCAGCAGCCCGACGAAGAAATCGTTGATGGTGGTCACGACCGTCTCAAGGACAGCCTGACGCTTGGTAATGTGCTCGACCCGCAGATTCCGCGTCAGCAGGATCGAACCGAGGACCAGAAACGCCATGATGCCCCAACTGACGACCACCGACTCCGGGATGGAAAACCCGAAGACCGAGACCATTTCAACGTTCAGCTCTTCTTTTAAAGCAGCAGTCAACGCATTCATTCTTTTTGCACTCTCTCCTTTCTCATTTTGTGGTATGTATCATAGCACGATTGTGCCGAAATTTGTAGCCGCCCGCCCCAGATTCTACCTTTTGTTATATTCCATTTCACGGAGCGCGGAGAAGTGTTGTACACTTTGCGCAAATACTTCAATGTTTCTTATGCCTTTTGCACAATTTCTTAACCATATTTTAGTTTTTCGCTTCGTCTTGTACGGGTAAAATGAGGCAAAATCGGCATATTATTCACTATTTGTATAGCCGGTATATCAAATTTATATGGGAAGCAGGGCTGAGATGTAAGAGCTGTACCGGGTTCACTTTTTCTCACCGCGGACGACCCGAAAGTTTTGGTCGAGTTTCATGTATCCCAGCTTTTTGGACTTTTGGTGCAAAAACAAGGGGCAATTGTTGTACAGTCTGCGAATAGACAAGCGGCCCCGTTTTGAGTATAATAAAGCCAGAAACCAGAGAAGTACAGCAGAAGCTCAAATGAGAGCTAACCCCGCTGACTTGAAGCAGAAAGGAGCGAGACCGATGGTCGATATGGAACCCGCACAGTTCGGACAGACTGTCGGGGTTCGCTGAGAAGCAAAACAGAGGCTCTCCACAAACGGGATGTATCCCCCGTATAAAAACACAAAAATAAGAGCCAGTCTTGAGCATCCATCACGCGAAAACAGAACAGTCTGTCGAGTATAAGACCCCATGGCGATTCAAATAGATCCGCTTGAGGTGATTCCAATGAAGATAGCTTTTGCGCGGACGAAGATATTTGAATGACCAAAAAGGAGCAACTCCAATGTACTAAGCAGTGGAACCCCCAGCAAATCTAACTCGAAAGAATGTGGTAATATGAAATTCATCTTCATGATCTCTGTACCGCAGTCCAACAGTTAAGAGAAGGGTCAGTCCAATGTACACGAGTAACTAGTCCCCCTTGAAATAGATCCCAGTTTTCTGCTAGTTTCTAAGGAGAGTCACCCTATGAAACGTACAGTCCGAAAATGAGGAGATCCAAGGAGAAGAGGCTTATGACTCCGAAGAAGTAAGTATCCAGCCGGACGAGGGCTTGCAACCGCCTCGATCCGGCTGGTTTTTTTGTTGCTCCGCCCTTTCTTTTTCCACAGCAGCATGGTATAATGTTGAAAAAAGGGGGTACCGTTATGAACTTTGTTCTTTCCGTTCTGCTGGACTATGCCGTTCCGATCGCCTTTCTGGTGGCGGGCATCTTCAACCTGCTGGGCAAGTGGGGCCGCTACGACAGCGACGACGAGCGCACCGTCTGGCAGAAGAAGTTCGGTGTCCTTTTCATCGTGGACGCGGTGCTCTTTTCCATCGCCAAGCTGCTCCCCCCACAAGGGCCGGGCGGCAACCGGCTGCTGTCCATCGGCATTGCCGTCAACACCGTTTTTCTGCTGATGTACTACGCTTGGCGGAAAGGCCATAATGGCTCCGACGACGAATAAACCCTCCCTTCCTTCCAAAAAGATCCTTGCTCCTCCTGCCGTTCTCTGCTACAATGGAGAAAAACGCAGGAGGATTTTTTCTTATGGTCAAGCATGTGATTCTGTGGCAGCTCAAGGAGGAGCTTTCTGACGCCGAAAAGGCAGCGATCAAAGCGGACATCAAGGCGGGCTTGGAGGGTCTGGCCGGGCAGATCCCCGGTCTGGTGGAGATCCACGTCAACATCAACGCTCTCCCCTCTTCCAACGCCGACCTGATGCTGGACACCACCTTCGAATCTGCCGAGGCGCTCAAGGGCTATTCCACCCACCCGGCCCATGTTGCCGTGGCCAACAGCAAGGTGCGCCCCTACTATAAAAACCGCGTCTGCCTCGATTACGAGATTTAACGTTGACAAAGCCGCCTTTTTCGCGTATTATAATAAGGAGAAGGAGTTTTTATGCCCCTTTTGTCATAACACTTGCAAGAGCGCGGCGAAACAAGGTGTTACTACGGAAGTCTGAGCTCCCGTCCCTGCCCGGAAACTCCGGCAGGACGGGAGCTTTTTTGTGACACAGCCACGATAGAAAGGAAGAGCATATTCCCATGAGCGAGCATAAAACATTTTACATCACCACCCCCATCTACTACCCCAGCGACAAGCTGCACATCGGCCACAGCTACACCACCGTGGCGTGCGATGCGCTGGCCCGCTTCAAGCGGATGCAGGGCTATGACGTCATGTTCCTGACCGGCACCGACGAGCACGGCCAGAAGATTCAGGACAAGGCTGCCGACGCGGGCGTGACCCCCAAGGAGTACGTCGATAAGATCGTGGCCACCGTCAAGGACCTGTGGAAGCTGCTGGACGTCAGCTACGACCGCTTCATCCGCACCACCGATGACTACCACATGGAGTCCTGCCAGAAGATCTTCACCAAGCTCTACGAGCAGGGCGACATTTACAAGGGCGAGTACATCGGCCACTACTGCAAGCCCTGCGAGAGCTTCTGGACCGACAGCCAGCTCGTTGACGGCAAGTGCCCCGACTGCGGCCGCGAGGTCTACGACGCCCACGAGGAAGCCTACTTCTTCAAGACCAGCAAGTATGCCGACCGTCTGCTCAAGCTCTATGAGGAGAACCCCCAGTTCATCCAGCCGGAGAGCCGCAAGAACGAGATGATCGCCTTCATCAAGCAGGGTCTGCAGGACACCTGCGTTTCCCGCACCTCCGTCAAGTGGGGCATTCCTGTTCCCTTCGACCCCAAGCACACCATGTACGTCTGGGTCGATGCTCTGAGCAACTATATCTCCGCGCTGGGCTACGGCAACGAGACCTACCACGATTACGACAAGTTCTGGCCCGCAGACCTGCACATGGTCGGCAAGGAGATCCTGCGCTTCCACACGATCCTCTGGCCCGCCATGCTGATGGCCCTCGATCTGCCGCTGCCCAAGCGGGTGTTCGGCCACGGCTGGCTGCTGATGAACGGCGGCAAGATGTCCAAATCCGTGGGCAACGTCGTGGACCCCGTCATCCTCTGCGACCGTTACGGCGTGGACGCCATCCGCTACTTCCTGCTGCGTGAGATCCCCTTCGGCAACGACGGCATGTTCACCAACGAGGCCCTGATCAACCGCATCAACAGCGATCTGGCCAACGACCTCGGCAACCTGCTCAGCCGCACCGTCGCCATGTGCGAGAAGTACTTCGGCGGCACCGTCCACAATGTTGCCGGCACCGAGGCCATCGACGCCGAGCTGGAGGGCATGATCAACGGCCTGACCGCCAAGGTCACCGCCGACATGGACAACCTGACCATCCCGCAGGCCCTGATGGAGATCTTCGCCGTCATCCAGCGCGCCAACAAATACATCGACGAGACCGCACCTTGGGCGCTGGCCAAGGACGAGGCCAGCAAGGAGCGTCTGGAGAGCGTGCTGTACCACCTGTGCGAGGCACTGCGCGTGGCTGGCATCCTGCTGAACGCCTACCTGCCCTCCACCGCCCCCAAGATGATGGATCAACTGGGTCTGGACGCTTCCGCCCTCGACCTCGCCAAGACCGTCTACGGTGCACAGGAGACCTACACCGTCCACAAGGGCGACGCTCTGTTCCCCCGCATCGACGTGGCCAAGGAGATCGCCCACCTGAAGGAAGAGGACGAGAAGCGGAAGGCCGCTGCCGAGGCTGCCAACAAGGCCAAGGCAGAAGCCGAGGCCGCCAAGAACGCCCCTGCCGCTGCCGAGAGCAGCGTGGACTTCACCCACGAGGAAGAGATCGACTTCGATACCTTCTGCAAGGTGGAGCTGCGCGTGGCCGAGGTCCGCGCCTGTGAGAACCTGAAGGAGAGCAAGAAGCTGCTCCACCTGACCGTCTTCGACGGCCAGCGGGAGCGCTGCATCCTGTCCGGCATCGCCAAGTGGTTCAAGCCGGAGGACCTGATCGGCAAGAAGATCGGCATCGTCTGCAATCTGGCACCCCGCCCCATGATGAAGGGCAAGTATGTCAGCGAGGGCATGATCTTCGCTGCGGACACCGCAGACGGCGGCTGCTCCATCGCCTTCTACGGCGACGACACCCCCGTCGGCTCCCGCATCCACTGAGCCATGGAACACACCATTTCACGGACGGAGAAGCTGGACGCACTGTTTGGCACACCGGTCTTCGCCGTCCTTATCGCGATCTTCTGCAACGCGCTGTGGGGTTCCGCTTTCCCCTTCATCAAGATGGGCTACCGCCTGTTCGCCATTGAGACGGCGGACACGGCCTCCATCCTCTGCTTTGCGGGCGTCCGGTTCATGCTGGGCAGTCTGCTGGTGCTGGTGGGCAGCCTCATCTTGGAGGGCAGACTCCCCGCCCTGCCGCAGGGCAAAGTGCTGGCCGAGTGCTGTGCGCTGGGCCTGTGGCAGACCACGGCCCAGTATGCGTTCTACTACTCCGCCGTCGCCCTGCTGACGGGTGCCTTCGGCGGCATCTTGAACAGCACCCAGAGCTTCCTTGGCGTCATCTTCGCCCACTTCCTCTACGGAAATGCCGACCGGATGACCCCCGCCAAGGCCCTTGGCTGTGCGCTGGGCTTTGCGGGCGTTCTGGTGGGCACGCTGGGCAACCATGGCGGCGGCAGCGCCTTCGGCATCTTTGCCATGCTGCTGGCTACCGTCATCTTCACCTTGGCGGGCCCGTGGAACAAATCCGTCACCAAAAAAGCCGACAGCTTTGCCGTCTGCTTTCTGAACCTCTTCGTCGGCGGCGCGGCTCTGCTGGTGCTGGGTCTGCTGCTGGGCGGGCGGCTGACCGTCGTTTCGGCGGCCGGTGTGCTGGATCTGCTCTATCTGGCCTTTATCTGCGGTGCCGGGTATGTCATCTGGGCCTTGCTCATGAAAAACAACCCCGTCAGCCGCATCGCCATCTTCGGCTTTGTGAACCCGGTGGTAAACGTCCTACTCAGTGCATTGCTGAACGGGGAGCCGCTCTTCCGCTGGCAGTACATGGGGGCGCTGGTGCTGGTCTGTGTCGGCATCTGGCTCGTGAACAAGGCCCCGAAGAAGGAGGGCGTATGACCGGCCCCATCTTTGACACCCACGCCCACTACAGCGCCCGCGCCTTTGACTCAGACCGCCTTGCTCTGCTGGACAGTCTGCCCGCCAAAGGCGTGGTGGGCGTCTGCGAACAGGCCACTCACTCCGGCGACGCGCCCCGCGTGCTGGAGCTGGCCCACAAGTATCCGTGGGTGGTGGCCGCCATCGGCATCCACCCGGAAAGCCTTCTCGCTCCGGAGGACTGCGGCGAGGAGGGCCCGGCCCCCACGGTGTCGGTCTACGGCGGCGACTGGGCCGCCGAGATGAAAGCGCTGGCCCCCTATTACGACGACCCGAAGGTGGTGGCCGTGGGCGAATGCGGACTGGACTACCACTGGCCCGTGCCAAAGGACGCCCAGCTGGCCCTCTTCGAGGCCGAGATCAGGCTGGCGCTGGAACTGGACAAGCCCATCATCGTGCATGACCGCAACGCCCACGCCGACATCTACGCCCTGCTGAAAAAATACCAGCCCAAAGGCATCGTCCACTGCTATTCCGGCAGCGCGGACGACGCGCTCTGGCTGGCGAAGCAGGGACTCTACTTCGGCTTCGGCGGCGCGTGCACCTTCAAAGGGGCCAAGCGAGCCGCAAAAGCCATCGCCGCCCTGCCGCTGGAGCAGATCGTTCTGGAAACGGACTGCCCCTACATGGCCCCGGAACCCGTCCGCGGCACCCGGTGCGACAGCTCTCTTATCCGCTATGTGGGAGAGTATATCGCGCAGATCAAAGGGGTGCGGGAGGAAGCGGTGTTTCGGCAGACGGCGGAAAACGCCAAGCAGGTCTATCAATTGTAAGGCCCATCTTCGTACAACCTCTCAGTCGGGCTTGCGCCCGCCAGTCGTCCTCCCTCTGTCGCATACGCGACATCTCCCTCCGGCCGGAGGGAGTCTTTCCTAGTAGGGGAGCCTCTGGCGTAAGATTTTTGTTTTACGACAGAGATATTACTTGCAGAGCCGTAAGGCGAAAGCCAAAAACATGCCCGCGATGCCAAGGGCTCCCCTACTAGGGGAGCTGTCGCGAAGCGACTGAGAGGTTGTACAAACAGCAATTTTATCTACAAAAGCTGAATTTCATTTCAGTTTCTGTATAAATCCAAATTAAAACTACACTTTGTCAACAAGGAGACTTATCTTATGAAAGCTCGTATTCCGCAGCACCGCGAATTCATCATCAACTTCCCCGACACTGTCGATCAGGCCAAGGCCAACGAGGGCTGGGCCAAGCTGCAGCAGATCGTTGAGGACTACAAGAAGTCCCACAACGGCGCTTCCGTCTACGCCCCCACCTTCATCGAGGACTGCGAGGCCGACGTCAAGAAGCTGCAGGAAGAGTATGGCTTCGAGTACACCGTTGAGTACGTGAAGTAATTTTCCCGCTAAAAATACAGCTTGCAAAAAAGGAGCAGGACGCTTTGGCCGGTCGGCCGGGGCATCCTGCTCCTTTTGTTGTCAGCCTAAAGCCGATTCTTTCAACTCCATGTTAATTGATTTCTCCGTGAATCCGTACTTCCGATACATTTCATAGGCCAGTCTGTTTTTGGCATTCACTTGCAATTCGATCGTATCATACCCTTTTTCCTGCTTAAGCCGTTTCACCTTTTCAAAGAATAGGTGTCCAATTCCTTTTCCGCGATATTTCTCATCGACCGCCATTGTGCTAATGAACAAGACATCTTTCATGACCTGCGCAGGGCTTTCCACATGACGTTTCATAAGTTCCAGAACCCCGACAACCACGCCATCGGCTTCGGCCACATACCAATTTTCGTCTTTTAGGATGGCTTCAAACATATCCATCGTGATCAAGGGACTGGCCGGTTTGTAAACATCTGGTCTCCACTCGACATGGAGCTGCTGGACCTGATCCATGATTTTGGAAACTCTTTCGTAGTCCTGTAATCTGGGCAAACGAACTATCACTTCCATATCAATTATCTGCCTCCACTTTGCTGAGCAGGATGCGGTCGTTATCCAGCGCCTTGCCCGCGTTCTCGCGGAACTTTTCCAGCAGGTCATCCACGGTCATCCTGCGGCGCTCCTCGCCCTTGACATCGAAGACGACGCGGCCCGCGTCCATCATCAGGGTGCGGTTGCCCAGCTCAAGGGCTTGGTGCATGTTGTGGGTGACCATCAGGCAGGTGATCTTCTTTTCGGCCACGATGCTCTTGGTCAGCTCCAGCACCTTTTCGGCGGTGGCGGGGTCCAGCGCGGCGGTGTGCTCGTCCAGCAGCAAAAGCTTCGGGGTGACGAGGGTCGCCATCAGCAAGGTCAGCGCCTGACGCTGGCCGCCGGAGAGCAAGCCCACCGGCTGCTTCATCCGGTCTTCGAGGCCCATGTCCAACAGGGCCAGCTTCTCCCGGAACAGCTCCTTGTCCTTGCGGGAGATGCGGGAGAAGATGGCGTGGGGGGCTGTGCCCGCCCGGAGGTAGGCCAGCGCGAGGTTCTCCTCGATGGTCATGTTCGGCGCGGTGCCCTTGAGGGGGTCTTGGAAGAGGTGGCCGATGACCCGGCTGCGCTCAAATTCGGGCGCGAAGGTGATGTCCTGCCCGCCCAGCTGGATGCTGCCCTCGTCGGCGATGAAGCCGCCGGTGATGGCATTGAACAGGGTAGATTTGCCCGCGCCGTTGGAGCCGACGATGGTGGCGAAGTCCCCCGCTTCCATCTTCAGGCTGACGCCGTTCAGCGCCACCTTCTCGTTGACGGTGCCGGGGTTAAAGGTCTTGTGCAGATCTTGCAATTCCAGCATTTCCATCTCAGACCGCCTCCTTCTTCTGGGCCGCGCGTTTCCGCTTTTCGAAGGCCAGCCGGTTCTGGATGGCGGGCATCGAGATGGCGATGGCCACGATGAGGGCGGACACCAGCTTCATGGCCGCCGCCGGGACGTTGAAGCGCAGGGCCACTGCCACGATGAAGCGGTACAGGCAGCTGCCGAAGACAACGCCCAGCACCCGGCGCACCATGGTGCGCTTGCCCACCAGCGTTTCGCCGATGATGAGGGAGGCCAGCGCGATGGTCACCATGCCGGTGCCCACGTTGATATCGCTGCTTTTCTGGTACTGGGCCAGCAGACCGCCGGAAAGCGCCGTCAGCGCGCCGGAGATGCACAAGCCAACCGTGATGGTGAAGGCCGGGTTGATACTGGAAGCCCGCACCATGGCGGCGTTGTCGCCGGTGGCCCGGATGGACAGGCCCAGCCGGGTGCCGAGGAAGCCCACCATGCCGACGCACGCGAGAGCGATGACGGCTGCGGTCAGCACCAGCTTATACCAGCCGCCGGTGAAGGCCAGCGCCGTCTTGGCCAGCGAGAAGACGGTGTCCGTCTTGACCAGCGAGAGGGTGGACGAGAAGCCCATGACCGCCAGATTGATGGTATACAGGCCGGTGTTCACGATGATGCCCGCCATGATGCTCTCGACGCCGAGGCGGGTCTGCAAAAAGGCGGTGACGAATCCGGAGCACACGCCGGCGGCCATCGCGGCCACCAGCGCAAGGAAGGGGTGGCCCGTCAACGCGACCTGACAGGCCACGGCGCAGCCAAGGGTGAAGCAGCCGTCGGTGGACAGGTCCGCAATGTTCAGGATGGAATAGCTCAAGAACAGAGCCAGCGCCACAAGGGCATAGATGCAGCCCAGTTCCAGCGCGGTCTGGATCACGTTGAGTGAAAAGATACTCGCCAGCATGGTTGTTGCTCCTTTAGAAGTTCTCCTGCGTGGTCACTTTCACGACCTCGGTGCAGTAGGGCTCGAAGGCCTTCTTGACCGTGTCGAGGTCGAGGCCCAGCGCCTCGCAGGTCTCAGCGTTGATGGTGGCAATGCCGTTGTCGAAGGTCTGGTAGGGCAGGTCGGCGGTGGTCTTGCCCTCGCAGAGCAGCTCCACCACCATATCGGCGGTGGCCTCGCCCAACTGGACGTAATCGATGCCGTAGCCCACGAAGGCACCGTTCAGCGCGAAGCTGTCGGCACCGGTGTAGTGCTGGACGCCCGCATCAAGGAAGGTCTCGTAGATGGAAAGCTCAGCGGTCATGACCGTGTTATCGGTGGGGGTGAAGACGGCCTTGACGCCCGCAGCGATCAGGGCCTCCGCGGCCATCTGGACCTCGGCGGTGGTGGTGCCGTTCTTTTCAACGTACTGGATGCCCTTGCTGTCGCAGAACGCCTTGGCATCCGCGATGGCTTGGGTGGAAGAATCCTGACTGAGGTCGTACAGCAGACCGATGGTGTCGATGTCCGGGTTGACCGCGAGGATCAGGTTCATGATGGCATCGGTGTTCAGCGCATCGGAGGTACCGGTGATGTTCTCCTCGCCGTCAAAACCGGCGGCAGAGGGGTCGGTGACAGCGGAGTAGACCACGGGGATATCGGTGTCCTCGACAGCGGCCAGCATGGTGGCGGCGGTGGGGGTGGCAACGGCCACGATGACGTCCACATCGTCGGCCACGAGGTCGGCACCGATCTGGTTCAGGTTGGTCTGGTCGGCCTGTGCGTTGGCGTAGTAGTCGGCGTAATCGAAGGTGATGCCCTTCTCCTTGCCCATCTCATCCAGACGGCTCTCCACGGAAGCGACGATCTGGTTCAGGGAAGCATGATCCACGTAGTTGACGATGCCGACCTTGAAGGTCTGGCCCGCCTCGGCAGAAGCGGCGGCAGACGAAGCAGCAACGCTGGAAGCGGCGCCGGCGGCAGCGGACGATGCCGAGCCGCCGCAGCCGGTCAGGCTGAATGCGGAAACAGCGGCGGCGCCAAGAGCGGCCTTCAGGAAGCTGCGGCGAGTGATCTTGTTCATAGTTTTCATAGCGGTTGCTCCTTCCTTGGAGCGGGCGGCAGGAACAATAAGACCCGCTCCACTTGCGGAACGGGTCTGTAAATACAAAAAGATCCCGTCCCTGTGTGTTCATCCACAAGGACAGGATCGAAATTACGATTCTGCGGTGCCACCTTGCTTGCTCTGCTATCCGCCAAAACCTTGGCCGCAGAGCCCCTCACGGAGAGCCAACACTCCCCTGCCCTGTAACGGAGGCTTCCGTCCCAAGCTACTGAAGAGCATCCTGCTCCCGTTTGCCCGGCCCTCGGCGGCCCACGAAGTTCTGCCCCGCTGTCGCCCGTTTCCATCCTCCGGGCTCTCTAGCAGATGCGCTGTGCAGATTCTCTTCCGCCTCATCGGTTTGATTGCATTATACACTTTATTTTCGTAAAGTCAAGAGGGAAATTTTCATTTTGGGGAAGATTCAGGTGAATGATTTTTTTCACCGGCCAAGTCCTGCTTCTTCCTTTCCGTTTGGGCTTTGCTCCCGAACTTGACATCTTCTGTAAAACAACGTATTCTTAGTACATTCTGTGTATATTATCATTCCCCGAAAGAAGGTGTTCTGCACGAACGAAACACAAAACACCCTGCTGCATGGGCCGGTGCGCCCGGCACTGCTGCGGTATGCTTTTCCTATCATCCTGAGCATGGTGGCCACGCAGTTCTACTCGGTGGCCGATACCATGATCATCGGGCTGCGGCTGGACGCCGACGCGCTGGCGGCTGTGTCCAACGCCTCCACGGTGCTGATGATTTTCCTCTTCATCTCCGGCGGCATGGAGCTGGGCGGCGGTCTGCTGGTGGCAGCGGGCAAGCCCACGGCCACCCGGCAGGAAATGGCCGAGCTGCTCTATAACCTGCTCTTTGTGGACCTTGCGCTGGCACTGGGGCTGACGGCGCTGGGCTTTTTCACCCTGCCCGCTCTGCTGCGGTTCATCCGCACGCCGGAAGAGATTCTGGCCGAAGCCGTCCTCTATGGGCGGGTGTACCTCGTCGGGCTGCCCTTCCTGATGCTCTACGACCTGACGAAGGAATGCGTCATGGGCTGCGGCGACTCCAAAACGCCGCTGCGGGCTGTGGTGGCTACCAGCGTGATGAACATCCTGCTGGACCTCGCCCTCGTGGGGCCCTTCGGGGTGGCCGGTGCTGCCGGGGCCACGGCCGCCGCGCAGATCGCCGGGGCGGTGTATATGCTGGCCCACCTGCGCAAAACCGAGCTGGACACACCCTTCCGCCGGGAAATGCTCAAGGCAAGATACGCCAAGGAGATCTTCCGGCTTTCCGCCCCGAACTCCCTCCAGCAATCCAGCGGCACCATCATCACCACGGTCAAGCAGGGGTTGCTGGGCGGCCTTGGCGTGGCCGCCATCGCAGGCTTTTCCTGCGCGGGCAAGCTTTCCAGCCTGATGATGATGCCGGTGTACGGCTTTGTGCAGTCCATCGTCTTTTTCATTGCCCAGAACACCACCGCCGCCCAGCCTCAGCGGGTGCAGGAGGGTCTGCGCGAGGGGCGGCGCATCCTGCTTTTCTATTCGCTGCTGGTGGCGGCCCTCTGCATCGGGCTCAACGGCCCCTTGCTGCGGCTCTTCACCACCGACGCTGCTGCCGCCGCCTACGGCTCCACCATGCTGGCCTTTGAGGGCCTGACCTACATCTTTACCGCCCAGAAACACCTGTGCGAAGCCCGGCTGCGCGGGGCGCAGAAGATGGGGCTGTATCTGGCCTCGAACCTTGGGCAGATCGGCCTGAACCTCTGCGCCTGTGTGCTGCTGGTGCCCCGCATCGGCTTTTCCGGCTTCTGGCTCTCCACTTGGATCAGCGCCCCCGCCGGCCTTGTGCTGGCTGCGCTGCTGGCGAAGATCGGGGCAAAACAGACTTAAAAACGAAAGAGGAACACAATGGAACCTTTGAAACTTCAGAATATCCCCCTGCCCCACCGGGCGGTGTTCGGCCCCATGGCGGGCTTTACCGACGCGCCCTGCCGCCGCCTGATGGCCCAGCACGGCGCGGGCTTCACCGTCAGCGAGATGGTATCCAGCCGGGCGCTGGTCTACCACGACCACAAGACGGTCAGCTTGCTCAAGGCCCAGCCCAACGGCGCGCCCTACGGCGTCCAGATCTTCGGAGAAGTGCCGGAGATCATGGGCGAAGCCGCCGCCGCCATTGAGGAATACGACTTCGATTTTCTCGACATCAACATGGGCTGCCCGGCTCCGAAGATCGTCTCCGGCGGCGCGGGCAGCAAGCTGATGCTGGACCCGGACCTGTGTGGGAAGATCGTGGAGCAGGTCCTCGCCCACACCTCCCGCCCCGTCACGGTCAAGATGCGCAAAGGCTGGGACGCTGACCACATCACCGCCGTGGAGTGCGCCAAGGCGTGCGAACAGGCGGGTGCTTCGCTCATCGCCGTCCACGCCCGGACGCGGGAGCAGATGTACACCCCCGGCATCGATCTGGACATCATCGCCAAGGTGAAGGACGCCGTCCATGTCCCCGTGCTGGGCAACGGCGACATCCACACGGCGGAGGACGCCGTGACCATGGTACGCGAGACCGGCTGCGACGGCGTGATGATCGCCCGCGGGGCTCTCGGCGACCCGTGGCTCTTCGAGCGGGTGAACGCCGCGCTGGAGGGTGCCCCTGCCCCCAAGGAGCCGAACCTTCAAGCCCGGATGAACGCGCTGCGCCGCCAAGTGGAAGAGATGGTGGAGCAGAAGGGCGAGTTCGTGGCCATGCCCCAAGCCCGCGCCCAGACCATGCACTATATGAAGGGGCTGAAAGGGGCGGCCTCCCTGCGGCGGTACTGCTGTGAGCTGACCCATCTGGAGGACATCGACCGCCTCATCGAGGCCGTGTTCGACCAGCAGCGGAAGGCCGGGCTGGACCCGGACGACACCCGCCAGATCCCCTTTCCCTGAAACTCCCGAACGTTTTGAAAAAAGAGGTCCTCTGACATGACATCAACTCGTACTCCCCGGCTGCTGGGGCAGAAACAGAACAAGTTCCTGCTCACGGTCTGCCTGTGTGCGCTGACGGCGGCGCTGATCTTCCTGCCCTTCTACCTCCTCGACGGCGGCTTTTTCCACTACGCCGGGGATTTCAACAGCCAGCAGATCAGCTTTTACCGCTATATGAACGGCTTCCTCAAGGGGCTGAGCTACCCGGACGGAGCGGGCAGCGTCCGCAACACCTTCTCGTGGGCCACCGACCTTGGCAGCGGCGCCATGAACGCCTACTCGTTCTACCTGTACGGCTCGCCGTTTTTCTGGTTCTCGCTGCTCTTCCCGCAGCAGTGGCTCCCCTACCTGATGGTCCCGCTGCTGGTGCTCAAGTTCGCCGCAGCGGGCGGCGGCGCGTACCTCTACCTCCGCCGCTATGTCCAGAACCAGAACTACGCCGTGCTGGGTGCGGTGCTCTACGCCTTTTCCGGGTGGGGGCTGTACAACATCTTCTTCAACCACTTCATCGATGTGTTGGCCCTCTTCCCATGGATGCTCTGGGCGCTGGACGAGACCATTTACAACGGCCGCCACGGGCTGTTCGCCTTCTGGGTGGGCATCAACCTGCTGAACAACTATTTCTTCTTCATAGGGCAGGTGCTCTTCCTCCTCATCTACTTCCTGTGCAAGGTCAGCGCCGGGGATCTCAAGCTCACGCCCCGGCTGTTCGGCCATCTGGCCTTTGAAAGCGTGCTGGGCGCGGCACTGGGCTTCGTCATCCTCTGGCCCGCCGTCCTCTCGCTCTTGCAGAACCCGCGCACCATCGACCTTTCCTCCGGCTGGGGCTTTCTGACCTACTCGAAACCCCAGCAGTATCTTGCCATCCTGTTGAGCTGGATCCTGCCGCCGGATTCGCCCTATATGACCTCCATCTGGTCGGAGGGCATCATCAAGTGGACCAGCATGACGGCCTACCTGCCCCTGTGCAGTCTGGCCGGTGCCGTGGCCTACTGGCAGACCCGGCAGGGCAACAGCAAAAAGCGGATCGTCGGCACCTGCGCCGTCTTTGCGCTGGTGCCGGTGCTGAACAGTGCGTTCTACGCCCTCAATTCCAGCTACTACGCCCGGTGGTTCTATATGCCGGTGCTGATCCTCGCGGCCATGACCGTCAACGCGCTGGAAGACCCCGCCGTGGAGCTGGACCGCCCGGCCAAGCGGATCGGCTGGCTGATGATCGTGACGCTGGCCTTCGCGCTGGTGCCGGTGCAGGACACCTCCACGAAGGAATGGACGCTGGGCGTTCTGCAGAACCCCGGCCAGTATGCCGCCGTTCTCGGCTTCGGTCTGGCGGGGCTGCTGATCTACCGCTTCATCGCCCGGCGCTGGCGGCAGGATAAGCGCCTGCCCCAGCGGATGCTGGCGGCGGTGCTGGCTTTCAGCTGCCTGTTCGGCATCACCCACATCGGCATCGGCAAGTTCGGCCAGTGGAATACCGACAGCGATCTGGTGGAGGAATACACCAACGCCCTCGCCCTCAAGGAAGACCTCCCCGAAGGCGACTGGCGCATCGACACCTTCAAGACCCACGACAACCTCGGCCTCTGGCTGGACAAGAGCAGCCTGCAATACTTCGGCAGCACGGCGGCTCCCAGCATCCTCAGCTTCTATCCGGCGCTGGGCGTCAAGCGGGATGTCCGCAGCCAGCCGGAGCTGGAAAATTACGCGCTGCGGGGGCTGCTGAGCGTGAAGTACCTCATCACCACACCCGCCCACCAGAGCGATTTTCTCGCCGTGGCAGACGACGGCTGGATCTACTACGACACGCTGGACGGCTTCACCCTCTACGAAAACAACAACTATGTGCCCATGGGCTTCACCTACGACTACTACCTCACCGAGGACGCCTATGAGTCCACGATCACCGTCACCCGCTCGAACCTGCTGATGCGGGCGCTGGTCCTCTCGGAGGAGGACGCAGCCGCCTACGGCCAGTACCTGACCGAGCTGCCCGCCGCCGAGCTGAATGACCTGACTTATGACCGCTACGTACAGGACTGCGCCGACCGCCGCGCCTCGGCGTGCAGCGTCTTCCAGATGACGAACTCCGGCTTCCACGCCGAGATCACGCTGGACACCGCGAACCTCGTGTTCTTCTCCGTCCCCTACGACGACGGCTTCACTGCCACAGTCAACGGCCGCGAGGCCGACATCCTGCGGGTGGATGAGGGTCTGATGGCCGTCCTCTGCCCCGCCGGGGAAAGCACCATCGACTTCGTCTACCAGCCCGCCGGCATCCGCCTGAGCAAGGCTATCACCCGGACAGCGCTGGTGGTCTTCGCTGCCTATACCGTTTATTTTGTCTGGGATGACCGAAAAAAGAGGAAGCACTGAAAAAGGAGAGTCTCTATGGAACACCGTCATTGGGAAAAAGCAAACCTCACCACTTCGCTGCTGGGCTACGGCTGTATGCGGTTCCCGACGCTGCCGGACGGCGGCATCGACGAAGCGCGGGCCGAGGCGCTGCTGAACACCGCACGCGAGGCGGGGGTCAACTACTTTGACACCGCCTACCCCTACCATGGGGGCAAGAGCGAGCCCTTCGTGGGGCGGGTCATCGCCAAGTGGCCCCGCGAGAGCTTTTATCTGGCCACCAAACTGCCGCTGTGGCAGTGCGACTCGCTGGAAAAGGCCCAGAAGATCTACCGCGAGCAGTTCGAGCGGCTGGGCGTCGAGTACATCGACTTCTACCTGCTCCACTCCCTCCATGGGGCCCGGTACGACCAAGCCAAGGCGCTGGGCATCGTGGACTGGCTGTGGGAGGAGAAAAAGGCCGGGCGCATCCGAAACTTCGGCTTCTCCTGCCACGACAACGCCGCCGGGCTGGAGCATATCCTGCGGGACCAGCCGTGGGACTTCTGCCAGCTGCAATACAACTACCTCGACACCGACGACCGCGCCGAGGAGATCGCGGGCGACCGGGGCTACGCGCTGACGGAAGAACTGGGCATCCCCCTCATCGTCATGGAGCCCATCAAGGGCGGCACGCTGGCCAATCTCCCGGCAGACGCCGCCGCCCCGCTGACCGCCCTTGACCCGGACGCCAGCGCCGCTTCGTGGGCGCTGCGCTGGGTGGGCAGCCACAAGAACGTCCACCTCATCCTCTCCGGCATGAGCGCCGAGGAGCAGCTCGCCGACAACCTTGCCACCTTCTCCCAGTTCCGGCCCCTGAACGACGCTGAAATGGACGCCGTGGCCGAGACGGCCCGCATCCTGCACAGCCGGATCAAGATCGGCTGCACGGGCTGCCGGTACTGTATGCCCTGCCCCATGGGGGTGGACATCCCGGACAACTTCAGCATCTGGAACAAGCTGGGGATGTTCGGCCAGCCGGATGCCGTGAAACAGCAGTGGGCTGCCCACTTCCCGGACGCCGAAAAGGCCAGCCACTGCGTCCGCTGCGGCAGGTGCGAGGCTGTCTGCCCCCAGCACCTGCCCATCCGCACCGCGCTGGCGCAGCTGCAGACCGAACTGGACGACCTATAAAATGAAAAGCGAGGCTGTTGGGCTTTGAACCGCTCCCTGTCAAGTAGACAGATGAAAAAACAAAAAGTTTTTTCCATGATCTCCGATATGAGGTCCTGTTTTTTTTATGCAGCTTCCAGCAAGCTGCGGTAATTCATTGATGCAAGGCAGTTTAGGCGATGCTGACGCCGTTGGTAGTTGTAGTAATGAATGAATTGTCCTACCGCATCCACAAGCTCT
>PPYF01114380.1_pt1 | contig 23125 bp, 18 predicted proteins | sample 1559871 | NCBI WGS metagenome assembly PPYF01 (sample SAMN08240021, study PRJNA423297) | Human gut metagenome, whole genome shotgun sequencing project.
ATACGGTGTAATCAGTCGAAATGCTGTCAGCCGAAATCCCATCTGAAATGGGAACAACAGCCTCAGCGCAAAAATCATCCACAAAAAGGTACGACACCTAGGCGCATATTTTCCCAATCGCTTTGGCATGAACATCAAAAAGAAAAACAGGAAAAATGAAACCGCCATCGACACTTCTAAAACAGAAGTAAAAATATATTCAAACATCGGATCCCTCCTTAGTCAGCTTCCAGGTCAAAGATTTCTCTTTATATTAGTGACGAGATAGCAGCCTGTTTGTTACCAAGTTTTTTAGGATTTTTCTATTTTTCTTCATCCTTGACAAGTTTTTTGCATTTTATTCTCTTCTTTTTATATAAAAAAGAGAGAATCAGAAATTCTGATTCTCTCTTTTCTTTCGTTCTATGATATTTTTCTATCCTACATAATCGATCAGTGCATCGGCAATTGCGTTTGCTGTCTGATACATCGAATCCGGCGAACACAGCTCATCATATTCAACCGGATTGCTGATGAATCCCATCTCTACCAGCATGGATGGACATAACGGGTTTCGTGTTACATAGAAATTTCCATAGATAACGCTGCGGGCATCGCGGTCATTATATTCTGTGATCTTTTCCAGCATGTCATCCGCAAGCAGTTTGGAATTATTTTCATAGTAATAGATTTCCGTTCCGGAAGGTTTGAGTCCGTTTGCGCTTGCATCAATACTGTTGCAGTGCAGGGAGATGTAGAAGTCCGCCTCGTTTTCTCTTGCCATCTCCACACGGTCGGTCATTTCCACCTTCTGGGAATTGTCCTGATCAGGCTGTACTGCCAAAATCACTTCGGCACCCAGACTTTCCAGTCTGTTTTTCAATACCAGTGCATGCGCCATGTTGATGTCCTTTTCAACCGGACCATTACCATACAGAACACCCTGTGCGCCGCCATCCAAACCACCGTGACCCGGGTCAACCACAATGGTCATATCGCTTAATGGTTTTGCAGAAGAGCCTTCTTCTGCTTTTGGATTAAAGAATATTGTTGTTTTTCCTTTGCCGTCAAAGCTGATATCATAGCCAACGGTATCGACGCCATCTTTTTTATTGAGTTCTATTGTGGTGTCTCCGCTTGAGGTAGTGACCTTCATCGAGGAGAACAGTTCGCTGTCCAGCTTCTGCGCCTTCACTCCGCTGGTGTTGTAGAACTTGATGGTAATTTTTTCGCTTGTATTGTAAGCCTTAAAAATAGGAGATGCGGTTCCTTCCAGAATCAGATATTCCCCGTTATCTCCTGATTGATAGGAGGTCTGGGAAACCTTGTTTTTCCATTCGGTGTCCCCTTTGAGGATATCCACATAGGACTTGTTGATCCAACTGCCCATACTCAGCTTAAAGTAGTCACCCTCTGCATCGACGATGCTGTCCACTGCACCGCGGCTGACCAGAGAAACATGGTTTGCACCACTGGAGGCTTCCTCATACAATACTGCTGCATTCTGGTTAACCTTTGCAAGCAGGTGCGCGCCTTTTCCCAGCACATACAGGCTGCCGTCCGAGGTTGCAGAAGTAGTTTTTCCTTCAAAGGTCAGTTTAAATTTGATTTGACCTAAGTTTTCCACCTCTCCGTCTTCTACCTCCGGCAGTGTGATAGTCTTAGAATAATATGCTTCCACACCGGTGGTTGCAATTGCTTCCTGTTCCAGAGTATAGGTCTTGCCGCCCAGTGTTGCTGTAACCTTTCCATTTGCCGGAGCGGTGCAGCGAATGCGGTATTCCTCACCGGAATTTGCAACATCGTCCGAAGATGGATTGAGGCGCTTGAGATCTGTAATGGTGGAAATTCCGCCTGATGTTGCAGCCTTGGTGCGGGTGATGGTCACCGTCTGGGTATCATCTCCATTTTGGAAAGTAAAGGTATTATCTCCCATCTCCAGCGGAGCATAGATTCCAAAAGAACCATAAATACCGCGATCCTCCACCTCTTCCCCATTGCAGGTCAGCGGATAATCCGGATCTGAGGAACCGGTGATATAATAATTCTCCGCTGTTGTGGAAGTATCCTTGGAAGGGTTTGCCAGTTTTAATGTATAATCTGTATCCAGCGTAAAGCCGGTATCGAGCACCGCGCTTTTATCCTGATAATCCTGAGCAGAAACGGTCAGGGACGGGGTCATGGTCAGCATGCTCACTGCCATGGTGATCGAAATTGCGCTTAACAGCTTGTTTTTCATCAAAAATCACATCCTTCTTGATTTCATATTTGTCGTAATTGTATTTATTGTATCACAAACAACCGATAGAATAAAGTGTCTTTTTGTTATTTTTTGCAGAAAAAACTGGAAAAGCGGACAGGAAAAATCCTGTCCGCTTTTTAAAAGTCCTGTTATTTTACGTCCTTGATTGCCTGTTTGCTCAGGGTAAAGCCGCGTCCTTTTACTTCGTTGATTTCGCTTGCAACTACAAAAGCCTGTGGATCAATCTGAAGAATCAGATCATTGAGTACAGAAAGCTGGCGGTTGGAAATAACCGTCATAACAACCGGCTGTTCGGTCTTTTTCAAGCCGGTCATTGCATGGATGAGGGTGGAACCACGGTCGATCTTCTGATGGATCATCTGGTTGATCTCCTCATATTTCGGGCTGACCACCATAACCTGAGTCTGTTTCTGGCCCATAATCAGAATCTTATCCATAACAATGCTGGTCAGCAGTACGACCAAAATACCATAGAGCACCTGCTCAGTGGAGGAATACAGTGCCTGAATCAGTAGCAGTGCGGTATCACCAACATAAATCATAACCGGAATCGAGAGTCCAAACAGCTTGTTCAGGATGATTGGCGGAATATCCATACCGCCAGTGGAGCCGCCCACCTTGATTACAAGACCGATACCGGTGCCCATTAAAAGTCCCGCATAAATGGCTGCCATCAGTTTATCATCGGTCAGATTCATCAAAAACGGAATTTTTCCAAACAGAGCAAAAAAGGTCGGATAAACCACGGTGCTGAAAATAATGGTTGCTGCAAAGGCTTTTCCCATAACCAAAGCGCCCAGAATAAACAAAACTACATCGGCAACATAGACGCCAATATCAACCGAGATACCGAAAAAGTGCTGCAAAATCAGCGCCACACCGGTAACGCCGCCGGAAATCAATCCGTTTGGCACAACAAAAATAGCAGTACCCAGCGCCAGAATTGCATTTCCCAAAAGCATGAACAAAATCATTTTGACCTTTTTTTCCATAAAATAATGCCTTCCCTTCCAAAAATCTATGATCGAGAACACCTCTGCTGCTGCAAGACAAAATCCATTTTCGCAATACACAGAAAAAGGCTTATCCTGCAATGACATATTGCTCAAAAAACCATTTGATAGTATAGCATTCTGAACAGTTTAGAGCAAGCCAGTCTGATAAAGTGCAAAAACAAAACAGCTGCTTTTGAGTAAAATCCACAAAATTCACAAAGTCTTGCAGGAAAGTGCAAATTTCTTATTCTAATTCCTTTTTTATTCTTTGTTAGTGGGACACTTTTTGAAAAAAGGATTTTCCAAACTATATAATAAAAGTACACAATTCATTCATCATTTTCTGATAATATTTTTCTAACAAATATTATGCTTCGAGGAAGGGGTCTCTCTTATGCAATGGCTTGCAAAATTGATGTACGGGCGCTATGGTACAGATGCGCTCGGCTTTTTTATGCTAATTCTTGTTCTGATTCTGGATGTTATCTTTACCTTTACCGGCTGGGATATCCTGTATCTCTTTTCCTTTCTGCTCGCTGTATGGTGTATCTGGCGTATCTTTTCCAGAAACATCAGCCGCCGGTACGCAGAAAACCAGAAATTTATGCAGGTATTTTCTCCGGTGCAGAACATGATTGTCTCCAAAATCTCCGGGGCAAGAGACCTGAAGACACATCGACATTTTCGCTGTCCATCCTGCAAACAGAAAATCCGTGTTCCACGCGGAAGAGGAAAAATCCAGATTACCTGCCCAAAATGCGGACAGGAGTTTATCAAAAAATCTTAAGAGCAGATTATCTTTCCCTCTGATATTTTGGTAAAATGAAATTTCTGTCGTTATCCATTCTTTTTTAACTTAAAAAGATCTTCTTAACTTCGCTTATCAAAACTTTCCATACTATCTTAAACAAAAAGTTCAGGACGTATCCTGAACTTTTTGTTTATTTGTGTTTGAAAAATCCTTCACTTTGCGGTATACTGATATTATTAAGAATTTTTTAAGGAGGTTTGTCCCATGCTCACCCGCAAAAAAGTCAAGGATCTTTTGCTCGACGGCGTCTTTTTCCTGTTTGGAAGTTTTTTGTTCGCCATTTCCATCGACACCTTCACCGCACCGAACCAGATCGCTGCCGGTGGTCTGACCGGTGTCGCCACCATGTTCAATCATCTGTTTGGCGTCCCCATCGGTACTGCCAACCTGTTGATGAACGTTCCTTTGCTGATCTGGGCTTATGTTGAAATGGGTTACCAAATCATCATCAAAACGGTGATCGCGACCCTGATTTCCTCGGCAATGATCGATGTCATGGTTCCCTATCTTCCACAGTATCAGGGTGACCCGCTGATTACCATTGTATTTGGCGGATGTCTTGCCGGATTGGGATTGGCTCTCATTTTGATGCGCGGCGGAACAACCGGTGGTACAGAACTTGCGGCAAACCTCCTTGCCCTGCACATTCGCGGGCTCTCTTTAGGCAAGTTCATCATGATCATTGACCTTGTTATCGTTGTTTCTTCCGCTGTTGTTTATCAGGACTACGAAAGCCCATTATATGCAATTCTGGTTATCTATATTACTTCCAAGGTAATCGATACTGTTTTATATGGTACGGACAGTGGAACGGGCAAGATGATGTTTATTATCTCACCGAAGAACAATGAGATTGCCCAGCGCATCATGAATGATCTGGAACGCGGCGTTACCGAATTAAAATCCCGCGGTGCATACAGCGGACGGGAAGGCACTGTACTGATGTGTGCTGTCGGCCGTCAGGAAGTCCATAAGACCTATGATATCATCCATGAACTCGACCCAGATGCTTTTATCGTTGTGGATGATGTCGGCGAAATCACCGGACTTGGTTTCCGTGATTTTCACCAGTACCGCCAAAAAGGCAAAAAGGATAAAAACAAAGACAAAAAGTAAATCACAGACAAAAAGGAGCGTGCAAAATGCACGCTCCTTTTCTTAATCTATTTTCAGAAAAATCGACATATTATGCTATTTCTGGCACATCTGCAGCAGCTGTTCTTCGGTCAGGATGGTAATTCCAAGCTCGTTTGCTTTGGTAAGCTTGGAGCCTGCCTCCTCGCCCGCTACTACATAATCAGTCTTTTTGGAAACCGAAGAGGATACCTTTCCGCCCAGAGACTCTATCAGTTCCTTTGCCTCATTGCGCTTTAAGGTAGGCAAAGTTCCGGTCAGAACAAAGGTTTTCCCTTCGAAGGTATCTCCTGCCTTTACCTTTGTGCTTTCCATGTTGACGCCGGCTTTTGCAAGACGTTCGATCTGCACCCGGTTTCTTTCTTCCAAAAAGAAGCTGACAATGTTCTGTGCGACCACTTCTCCGAATCCATCCAGTGCAGTGAGCTGCTCCAAAGTTGCCCAGGAGAGTTTTTCCATACTGCCAAACGCCGATGCAAGCTCAGCTGCGGTCTTTTCACCAACTTCCGGAATACCCAGTGCGAAAATAACCTTGGAAAGGTCATTCTGTTTGGATTTTTCCAGTGCGTTCATCAGATTGGATGCACTCTTTTTGCCCATACGCTCCAAAGAGGCAATCTGTTCTTCGGTAAGGTCGTACAGGTCTGCTGGAGAATGAACCCAGCCGGCATTGACCAGTCCTTCCAGAACCGCAGGTCCCATTCCGTCGATATCCATTGCATTTCGGGAAGCAAAGTGAATCAGGTTTCTCATCAGCTGTGCCGGACACTCGATATTCGGACAATAGATTGCAGCTTCGCCTTCTTCCCTTACTACCTTTGTATGGCAAGATGGACAGTACTCTGGCAGCTGGTAGGTTGGATTGCCGCAGTGTTCTGCAACAGCAACCACTTCCGGAATGATATCCCCTGCTTTGCGGACGATGATTTTGTCCCCGACTGCGATCTGTTTTTCATCGATAAAGTCCTGATTGTGCAGCACTGCACGGCTGACAGTAGTTCCCGCCAGCTGAATCGGTTCAAAGACAGCAGTTGGGGTCAGTGCTCCGGTTCTTCCGACCTTAACTTCAACATCCAAAAGTGTCGTGATCTTTTCTTCTGGCGGATATTTAAATGCCACTGCCCACTTCGGGAATTTTGCAGTAGCTCCCAGCATTTCCCTCTGCGCAAGGCTGTCAACCTTTACAACTGCTCCGTCAATATCAAAGCTGTACTCCCCGCGGCGCTGACCGATGGCACGAATCTCCTCGATTGCCTTTTCGATGGTGTCCACCGCAAGGTAGGAAGGAGAAACCTGGAATCCCAGTTCCTTTAACAGATCCAGCGATTCCTTGTGACCGCTTACCTGCACACCTTCGATCTGCTGAAGGTTAAAGACAAAGATATCGAGTCCTCTTTGTGCGGTAATTTTGGGATTTTTCTGGCGGAGTGAGCCTGCTGCCGCATTCCTTGGATTTTTAAACGGTTTTTCTTCCTTTAGCTCCTGTTGTGCAACCACCTTTTCAAAGCTTGCTACCGGCATATACACCTCGCCACGCACCTCGACAAACGGGATATCGCGCTTGAGTCTGAGCGGCACCGAGCGGATGGTGCGGATATTTTCGGTAACATCTTCGCCGACAAAACCGTCACCGCGGGTGGAACCACGAACCAGCACACCGTCCCGATATTCCAGCGACACCGAAAGTCCATCAATCTTTGGCTCAACCACATAGATCGGGTCAGAAACAACCTCCCGGACGCGGCGGTCAAAATCCACGACCTCCTCATCAGAAAAGACATCCTGCAAAGAGCCCATCTGAACAACATGCTCTACCTGCTCAAAGCTGTTGGATGCTCTGCCGCCAACACGGTGAGTCGGGGAATCCGGAGTCAGCAGTTGGGGATATTCTTCCTCAATATCAATCAGCTGATGCATCAGCTTGTCAAACTCATAGTCACTGATTGCCGGATCATCTTTTTCATAGTAAAGTTCACTGTAATAGTTGATCTGTTCCCTCAGCTTTTGTGCAAGCTCTCTGGCAGTTATCAAATCCATTTTCTGTTCACGTCCTTATTTTAAACTTCTTGATCATCCGTTTCTTTTTATTATAACAATTCCCCACCGGCTTTACAAGAAACCGGCGGGGAAAAACTTTCCATAGATTCATCAAACGTATTTCAGAGGTTTGTAAACGCTTTCCCTACATTATTTTTGCGCAGGTGAAGCTGTCTGATACAGCTCATAAAACGCTTTTCTTTGTTCCATCAGTTGTTCAAAGATTCCGCTCTCCTGAAGGCTTCCGTTCTGCATAAGCAAAATCTCATCATACTGCTGCATGATCTTTTCATTAAGTTTATGGGTCACCATTACAATCATCATGTTCTGCTGTGACAACAGGTTTTGTTCCACCTGTACTGCTGTTTTGTTGTCCAGTGCGGAGGTGATCTCGTCCAAAATCAGCATCTTTGGATGTCTGAGGAGCGCTCTTGCCAGTCCAATACGCTGCGCTTCCCCTCCGGAGCAGGAATATTTTTCTCCCAGCACTTCGTCAAGTCCATTTGGCAATGACTGCACCCAGTCCACAAGACAGCACTGTTTTAAAACTTCGGTCAGTTCCTGCTCAGAAAAATCCTCTCCCAGCGTAATATTTTCCCGCACACTGGTCTGGAAAACATGGATATCCTGTGGAACATAGACAATATCCTGTTCTGGGACAAAGCTGCACGGATAATAAATTTCTCCGTCATCTTTGTGATAACAACCCGCCAGCAGTTTTGCCAGGGTGGATTTTCCGCTTCCGGATTCCCCAACAAGCGCATATTTTTTCTTCGGGAAAAAGCTCTTTGTAACATGGTGCAGCCCCTTATCCCGTCCCGGATAGGAAAAACTAAGCTCCTGACACTGTAAACTGTTCTGCTCCCCTTTTACCATTGACTCATCTGGGCGGTAACAAAGGATTGCCTGACATTTTTCCACAATCGGCTTTACCGACTTAATCTGGGATAACAGTGCCGGAACCTGTTCCAGTGGGGCAACCACACCGCCGGACAACTGAGTGATTGAAAGTATCAATCCGGCACTCATCTTTCCGGCAATGACCAGAAATCCTCCGGTAATCAGCGTCAGAATATTCATCGCATAGCTGCACAGAATGGAGATCCAGGTTGCAAAATACATCTTGCTGCTGTTCTTTCTGCCGCTCTCCTCGGTCTGTACATTGATTTTCTGATGCTGCTTTTCAAAGTAATCAAAGCGGTGGCAATTCTTGATGGTCAAAAATCCATCCAGAATGTCCTTTACCCTTGCAATATACTCTCCTCTGCGGGCAGAATACTCCTCCTGCTGTCTGGTCAGTCCCTTGCCCAAAATCTGCGGAATCAAAAGAGAAATCAGGCCGATCACAATCAAAATCACAGTAATCATCGGACTTAGTGCAGACACTGCCAAAAAAGAAACAACAAAGCTCCACACCACACGGTACACCATCAGTTTTGCTTCAAAGTAATCCTGCGCCAGCACACCGACGTCGTTATTTAACATCGACAGATAGCTGCCTTCATTTTCTTTGCAAAAATGCTGATAGTCAAACGAAAGAATGGAACGGTACAAATCTTCTTTTAAGTTGATTTTTACTGATGCTAGTATCCTGAATTTTGTCTGGTTGACTGCTGCTAATCCCAGTGCATCCAAAACGCCCCACAAAATACAGCCCAGAGATGCCCGGACAAAAGCAGGAAGGTCCCCGCTCAGCGCAGTATCAATCACCGGCTGAAAGGAGAGCGCAAACAGAATGGATGCCATGCAGGAAAGCGGTACAAAAACAAGGTACATCCCATAGGTCCACTTTTTCTTTCTGAAGTAATGATTCATTTTTTCTCTTCTCTCTCTTTGGATTTCCACATCGCAAGCGCTATTATACCACACAAAAAGAAAAACGCACCCGGTTGGATGCGTTTTTTATCTTTGGATCATAATACTTTATCAGGTCGTTATGCCTGCCAAAAACGATCGGACAGTTCTTTTTGATCCGACGGACATACAATATAACCTACACTAACCTTGTTTTCCGTTGCTTCGTACATTTTCCGGGCCAGCTCCTCACCAAATGCCCCGCACACTTCAATTGCGCCAAAGCCCTGCTCTGCAAGTTCTTTTGCCATCTGGACTGCCTGCTCCGGGGAATTTACAGTGATCATGTGGGTCTCGACCTCCTCGGTCTCAAACACAGCATAGTCCCGCTTGGTATCGTACTGTGCATCCATCATCATCATTGCAAATTTCTTCTTGGACTTCATCAAAATCACCTTTCTGTTTGTGTCTTTTTTTCATTATATCATATAAAGTCATTTCCTTCCACAAAAAACTTGTGGAAATTTATAATTCATGGTATAGTCATTAGGAAATGAACTCCCAAAGAAATGGAGGAAGATTATCTTGAAGAAATTATTTGGACTTGCTCTTGCTTCTGCGGTTGCCGGACTGTGTGTGGCTGCCGTAAAAAAAGACAAAACAAAACAGCAGGCTCCTGCACTGGAACTGCCAATTGTTCCTTCCAAACCGGACCACAGCAAAAAAGCCATTTTGGTTGTGAGCTTTGGTACAAGCTATGAGGAAACCCGCGAAAAAACAATCGGTGCCATCGAAGAAGATTTTCGCCGCGCTTTTCCTGACTTTGAAGTGCGCCGCGCCTTCACCAGCGGTATGATCATCCGAAAATTAAAAGAGCGCGATGGCATCGAAATCGATTCGGTCAAACAGGCACTGCAAAAACTGTTTGACGAAGGATTTGGCACCGTTATCTGTCAGCCGACCCATGTGATGAACGGATTTGAATTTGACGATGTCCGCAAAGAGGTAGACTCCTGGAAAGGACGTTTTGCAAATATTGTCTGCGGCTGGCCGCTGCTCACCTCGTTTGAGGATTATCCAAAGGTTACCCGTGCACTGCGGGAAGAATTTTCCGATATTCAGCCGGATACTGCTCTGGTCCTGATGGGTCATGGCACCGAACATCCTGCAAACGCAACCTACCCCGCTTTGGATTACCGCCTGAAAGCAGAAGGCTGCAAAAACTTCTTTATCGGTACTGTGGAAGGCTATCCGGATCTGGAAACTGTCAAGAAGGAAGTAGAAGCTATCCATGCCAAAAAGGTGGTTCTGGCTCCGCTGATGGTGGTTGCCGGTGACCACGCTATCAATGATATGAGCGGCGACGATGATTCCTGGCAACAGGTATTTGAAGCTGCCGGATATGAAACTCAGGTTGTATTAAAGGGTTTGGGAGAATATCCGTCCATCCGTAAAATTTATCTGGAACACTGTGTGGACTGCATGCAGAAACTGTCCGGTGAGATCTCTCTGTAAAGAAAAGAGGAAATATTTTTGCAGGAATAATTCCTTTTTGTGCAAAAATATGCTATCCTTAAGGTAAGGTAGTTGTTTTCCTGACAGTTTATTGGAAATGGAGGAATCAGCCATGATTTTAGTAGACAATCATAAAAAATGTTCGGCTGTTGTACATTTTGCATTTCAGGATTCCCTTGCAGAAAGCGGTCTGTCCAAACAGATTTTATCCATCTTTGACGCTTCCCGCTTTTCGGAATTTCATACCTTCCTCAAATCCACCCTCCACGTCTGGATTGGTCTGGGCGAGGAAAAGGATCTGACACTCACCCATGTAAAATCCGCTGCGGCGCTCGCTTCCAAAACGATGCGCAAATTAAAGCAGAAAGAATATCTGGTGGACGCTTCCCCGATCGTTTCCCTTTACGGCATCGACAGCGTCTACGACCTCACCACCGGTTTCATGCTGGGATTGTACCACTATGAAGGCCATTACAGCAAGGTACAGCCAAAGTATGATTTTAAGGCATACCTGCAGGGCTTTGAGGACGAACATCAGGCAGAGATTCAGAAAATTGTCAACAAGTCGGCAAACATCGCTGATGGTGTCATGATGGCAAGAGACTGGGTCAATATGCCTGGAAACCTCTTAAATCCGGTTACCCTGGCAGAAAAGATCGCTGCAGAAGGCAAAGCTTCCGGCTGTGAAGTCAAGGTGGTTGACATTGAAGAAGCCAAAAAGCTCAATATGAATCTTTTCTTGAGCATCGGACTGAGCAGTGATTATCCATGCAGCGTTGTTGTTCTGCGCTATATGGGCAATCCGGACGACAAGGAAGTCACCGCACTGGTCGGCAAAGGTGTTACCCTCGATACCGGTGGCTACTCCTTAAAGAGCCGCGATGGTTTAATCAATACCAAAGGCGACATGGGCGGAGCTGCTGCTGTCACCGCGGCTGTCTGTGCTCTGGCTAAAAACAAGGCAAAAGCCAATGTGCTTGCCGTTGTTCCGATTGTAGAAAACCGTCTCTCCAATTCCTCCACCATCCCTGGCGATGTTGTGACCGCTATGAACGGAAAAACGGTAGAGATCCTCAGTACCGACGCAGAGGGCCGTATGATTCTGGCTGATGCGATCACCTATGCAATCCGCGTAGAAAAAGCAGACCGCATCGTTGACGTTGCTACCCTCACGGGTGCCATTGCTGCTGCATACGGCAAGGTACGTGCAGGACTGATGACCAATGATGACTGCTTTGAAGACGAGCTTCTGCGCGCTGGCGCAAGAGCGAGCGAAAAATATGTCGATCTTCCAACCGATGAAGAATACCGCGAAATGGTAAATGGTCGCGTTGCCGATCTTGCAAACTCCACCCGTTCCGGCTGCGGCAGCATCGTTGCCGGACTGTTCCTGCGCGAGTTTGCCGAAGATCATCCATGGATTCATCTGGATATTGCTGGTGTTGCCCGTGTGGACAAACCGCTGTACGAGTTCCAGTCCGAGGGCGCAACCGGTGCTTCTGCCGCTACTATGTATTTTCTGATGGACCGTCACTTTACTGCGGCGGACCGATTCTAATAAAGGAGGGGTTTCCCCATGAAAAAAACATTGCTGGAGTGTTGTGTTGACACCGTTGAATCTGCTGTTGCTGCAAAGGAAGGCGGCGCAGATCGTTTGGAACTGTGTGCAAACCTGATTATCGGCGGCACAACTCCTGACATCAATCTTTATCATCGCATCCGTGAAAAATGCGACATCCTCATCAATCCAATTATCCGTCCAAGATTCGGCGACTTCTGCTACTCCGACGAGGAATTCGAGATCATCCGCCGCGATGTCAAGATGTTCCGTGAAGCAGGCGCTGACGGCGTTGTAATCGGTATCCTCAAACCAGACGGAACTCTCAATCTGGAGCAAATGGCAATCCTGATGGAAGAAGCAGGCGACATGAAGGTCACCATGCACCGTGCATTCGATGTCTGCGTTGATCCAATGGCAGCTCTCCAGCAGGCAAAGGATCTGCACATCAGCACCATCCTCACCTCCGGACAGAAAAACACCGCTATGGAAGGAAAAGACCTTCTGTGCACCTTGGTAAAGGAAGCTGGCAATGATATTGATATCATGATCGGCAGTGGCGTCAAAGCAAGTGTCATCGAGGAACTGGCTCCTCTGACCGGCGCAACCACCTTCCACATGTCCGGCAAGATCACTCTGGACAGCCCAATGATCTACCGCAAGGATGATGTCAGCATGGGTCTTCCACTGGTCAGTGAATACACTCTCTGGCAGACAAGTGCGGAAGAGATCAGAAAAGCAAGAGAAGTTCTTGACCGCGTTTGCAAATAAATTTTAATACATGAAAATCACCTCAGGAACAGGAGATGCTCATTATGTCCAATGTATCGTTTTCTTCCCTGCTCTGCGAAAAAGCAGAACAGTATTTTCAGGCTGCCCGTCCTTACTTCGGCGGCCGTGAACAGGAAATTCTGGAAAACCTCAATCAGTGCAATGACAATCAGAAGGTTTGCATGAAATATCTGTATGGCACCATGCCAATCAGCGATATCGCAAACTATGATTTTTCCCTTTTCTTAAAATATGTTGATCATGCACTCTTTCTGCGTGAAAACACACCGTGGTGCAAAGATATTCCAGAGGATATCTTCTTAAACCATGTTCTCTACTACCGCATCAACAACGAAGATATCGTTGACTGCCGCCGCGACTTCTATAATCTGTGCTGGCCGCGACTGGTGAATGCCGGCAAAACTTCCAGCATGAAAGAAGCTGCTCTGGAACTCAACTACTGGTGCTTTGAAAATGCTACCTACCGTCTGACCGACGAGCGTACTGCAAACCCACTGACCGTTCTGCGCTGTGCTTATGGCCGCTGCGGTGAAGAATCCACCTTTGCTACCACTGTATTCCGCAGTGTTGGTATCCCAACCCGTCAGATCTACACCCCAAGATGGCCTCATTGTGATGACAACCATGCATGGATCGAAGTATGGTGCGATGGCGACTGGCATTACCTCGGCGCATGCGAACCGGAAGAAGTTCTGGACAAAGGCTGGTTCACCGCTGCTGCTTCCCGTGCAATGATCATCCACAGCCGCATGTTCTCCGACTATGTAGAAAACGAAGAGATCGTTACCCACGAAGGTCTGACCACCATCTGTAACGAACTCAAACGTTATGCAGACACTCAGACCTTCTCGGTTAAAGTTGTAGATAATGGCAAACCGATAGAAGGTGTTGCAGTCCGCATTGAACTGCTCAACTACTCCGAATTCTTCCCGATTTCCACCCTCATCTCCGATGCTAACGGTGAGGCTTCCATCACCCTGGGTCTGGGCGATTTACATATCCATGCTGTCAAAGACGGCAAATTTGTTACCCGTCTGGTAGATTCCAGAAAAGAGCCATCGGTTGTAATCGACTTCTCCAAAGCGTCTGACAGCCAGACAGAGGAACTGAATGGCGAAGAATACGATGTTGTTCCACCAAAGGACAATATGAAGTTTGCTGTTCGCCTGACCGATGAGCAAAAAGCAACCCAGCAGAGAAAATTTGACGCTGCTGCTGATCTGCTGCACAAAAAAGAAGGTAACTACCATACCGAAGATTCCGCTGCAAAAGCTGCAGCTGCTCTTTCCTTAAACGGTGTCTGCGCTGAATACGCTGCAAAAGCACTGTTTGACGCAAAAGGCAACGCTTCTGAGGTAGAAAAATTCCTCAAGGCTGCTTCTGATGATGCAAACCGTGAACTCAGAGCAAAACTGCTGAATGTCCTGACTGTAAAGGATAAAACCGACCTGTGCGCTGATGTACTGGAAAGCCACATGGCAGAAGCTTGCCCACAGGGCGATCTTCCAGAAGACATTTATGTTCCATACGTCCTCTCCCCTCGCGTTTCCAACGAAAAACTGACTGCATGGAGAGCAGCTCTGTCCGCTTCCTTTGATGAAGCACAGAAGAAAGCATTCCTTGCAGATCCGGAAGTTCTGTGGAACTGGATTCTGGAACATGTTTCTTCCAATGATAGCCGCGAATACAGCACTCTGATTGCTGCTCCGGACAAGATCATGAAGGTTGGCTACGGCTCCTATCTGTCCAAGAAGGTTCTGTTTGTTGCTGTCTGCCGTACTCTGGGCGTTCCTGCAAGACTGAATCCAGAAACCAAAGCAATTCAGTTCTATCGTGATGGTGCATTCCACAACGTAGAAAAAGCAAACAAGGCAAAAACTCTCCCATTCACTGTTGTTTCCGGCGATGATACCAAGTGGGTATATTTCCAGAACTGGAGCCTCGGCATCCTGCACGACGGCATTTACAATACTCTGGACCTGAGCGAAAGAGAATGGGCTGACGGCAAGGTTCTGCTGGATCTGGCTCCGGGTGCTTACCGCCTGATCACTGCAAAGAGAATGCCAAACGGAAGCCTGTTCACCAAAGAATATCGCTTCACTGTCGGCGAAGGTCATGCAGATAATTTAACTATCCGCCTGCGCGACACCAAGATTTCTGATATGCTGGAGAACATGGACATCCTGCCATTCTCCCTGAAGGACAAAGATGGCGGCAAGATCGAAGCAGAAAAACTGACTGCTGGCAAAGCAAACATCCTGTTCTGGCTGGAAGAAGGCAAGGAACCAACCGAGCACATTCTCAACGAACTGATCGAACATCATGTCCGCTACAATGCTCTGGATGCACAGCTTGTCTTTATCATCCGCAGCGATGAAGCAAAGAAAAATCACACCTTGGCAAAAGCGCTTGAACTGCTGCCAAACGTTACCATCTGCTACGATGACTTCCGTGAAAACGTTTCTTCCATTGCAAGAAGAATGTATGTTGATCCGGATAAACTCCCACTTATCGTTGTTACCAAACCAGGCCTCAACGGTATCTTTGCAACCAGCGGTTATAACGTTGGTATGGGCGACCTGCTCATCAAGATTCTTTCTGAATAATTCCTGTTTTTCAGGCGGTACTGCTTATACAGTACCGCCTGTTATTTTGTGCTTGTTTGATATGATAGAATATGTTATAATCATTTTGTGAAACTTTTATGTTTGAGGGTGATTAAATTGACCAAAAAACGACAAAATAATATAGGAGTATTCCTGTTGCTTTTCTTTCTTGTTCTTTTTTCTGGATTCAGCTTACATATGATGCGCACCTCTTTGTTGGATAATGCGCAGATTATGGGTTCGGAAATTGCCAGCGGTTATGCTACCCACGAGGAGGTTTATATTGCCGAATACACCTCCATCCTCAAAAATACTGCAAAGGCGATTGAGGTTCGTTTGCAAGAACAACAGGATATTTCTGTGATTCGTCAATGGCTTCGGGACTATCAGGATTATGTCCATGATACCATGGGAATCGAAGGTATTGAAATCTATGCTACCGCTTATGGAAAGATAGCGGGTGCAACCTACTGGGAAGGTGATGACCTGATTGATCCTACTCAAACAACCTGGTATCAGATGGCAATGGAAAGCGGCGGTGAAATCATCTTTACCCCAACCTATATCGATCAACGACTGAACTCTCCGACACTGACTATGGCAATGCAAATCGAAGATACTGATTCGGTCATTGCCGTCGATATCTATCCGGAACAGTTCACTGGCTGGTCGAAAATGGATTCTCTGCCGGAAGACAGCCGTTATTTTCTCTTTGATTCCGAGGGATTTCTCCTTCATTATAATGGCTTTGATGAGTCCGAAATTCCCGAATTTGATTCTTATACCAAAGAATTATTTTCAGAAATAAAAAAGGGACTTCACGATGTTTCCTCTTCTTACATCACCGACCCAGATGGTGAAAAACGCGGCGTATATTACAGCGTGACTCCTAATGGATGGGTTTCGGTCATTACCATTCCTTACGATTATCTGTTGAGAGGTACTGAAAAAATCTCTATTTTCTACCTTTCTTCTATTGCATTTATTTCGATTCTATCCGTTCTATTTCTTGTTCGAGATTGGCATTTAAACCAAAAAGTAAAATTGACCAACGATGTTGTCCGTGTATTGGGCAATTCTTATTATGCATTGTATTTGGTCAATGTAGAACAGGGCAGTTATACCATTATCAAAGCATCTGATTATGTCCGCCAGCATCTCCCCGAAAAAGGAACGTATATGGACCTTCTGCACACACTCAAAGATATTACTCAGGCAGATGTCTACCATGATATTGAGCAAACTTTTTCTTTGCAAAACATTCGTGAGCTAGTTAAAAAGCGTGTCAAGAACTTTGGCGGTGATTTCCAGCGTTTGTTTAACGACCAGTATCGCTGGGTTAATATTCGAATGCTATTTGATGAATCACTTCGACCAAACGAGGTTATCCTCTGTTTCCGCGACATTGAAGAAGAAAAACAGGCACAGCTCAATTACAACAAGCTGCTGCAGGATTCTTTGAAAACCAGCCAGGAAATCGCTAAGACAAAGAATATGTTCTTCTCCAATATGTCGCACGACATGCGTACCCCGCTGAATGCGATTATCGGTCTTTCCGAACTTGCTTCCAACCATCTGTCCTCTCCGGATAAGATCAAGGAATATCTGCAGAAAATCAATCTCTCCAGCAAACATCTGTTAGGACTGATCAATGACATCCTTGAAATTTCTCGTCTGGAACAGGGTAAACTGGAACTGAACAAGGCTTCTTTCCCAATCCAGCAGGAGATGCAGGAACTGTTCTCCATCTTTGAGATTCAGGCGCAAAAGAATGAAAAGCATTTTTCCAGCAAATTTGAGATTCAAAACAAAGTTGTCATTGGTGACTGGTTCCGCATCCAGCAGATTTTGAACAACCTTTTGTCCAATGCAATTAAGTACACCCTCCCCGGCGACCACATCGATGTCACCGTCCGCGAAATTCCACACGAAGGAAGCGGATACTCCGATTTCCAAATCATTGTCAGTGATACCGGTGTTGGTATGGACAAAGATTTTTTGGAAAAACTGTTTATTCCGTTTGAACGTGATGTCCGATTTGGTGCAAAAAATGTTTCCGGTACCGGACTTGGCATGCCGATTATTCAAAATCTGATCATGCAGATGGATGGCGAAATCAATGTTGAGAGTGAACTTGGAAAAGGTTCTGTCTTTACAGTAACACTCCCTCTTTATCTGGAACAAAACCAGAATCACGATACTGAAAAAGCAAAATCATCCGAACAGTATCAGTTGGAAGGAAAACACGTTCTTTTGGTAGAGGATAACGAAATCAACATGGAAATTGCCACTGAGATCCTTACCATCAAAAACATCCATGTCACTCAGGCATGGAATGGAAAAGAAGCGGTTGACCTCTTCTCCTCTTCTGAACAGGGTACTTTTGACTTTATCCTGATGGATATGCAGATGCCGGTCATGGGCGGATGCGAAGCAACTAAACAGATTCGTTCTCTGCCGCGTGAAGATGCAAAATCCATCCCGATTATTGCAGTAACCGCCAATGCCTTCTCGGAAGATATTGCTGAAACGATGGCTGCCGGCATGAACGCCCACATCTCCAAACCGATCGATCTGAATATTCTTTATTCCACACTCGAATCTCTTTCTTAAAGATTTTGAGAAAGAAGACAAAATAAAAGCTGTGCAGGAAATTCCTGCACAGCTTTTTTCGTTGTGACTTTTGTATTATTTGCTGATCGGAGCAGTTGCTTTCTTCATCCATTTTTCTGCTCTTTCGCTCAGGTATGGAGAAACTGTCTCGTAAGCATGACGGTTAAAGTCATTAAGCCAATCGATTTCTTCCTGAGTCATCATTTCAACTTTCAAAGGTATGGTATCAATTGGAACAACGGTAAAGGTATCAAAATGATAGAACTGACCGTATTCTGTCTTTTCTCCTTTGACAACAACTGCTGTATTTTCGGTACGGATACCATGGCTGCCTTCGGTATAGATACCTGGCTCGATGGTCAGAACCATACCTTCCTGCAGCTTGATGTCTTTGTTGCCCAGGCTCTGTGGACCTTCATGAACACCCAGCATATAGCCGACACCATGACCGGTACCACAGCGGTAATCCAGACCATATTTCCACAGAACACCACGGCAGAGGATGTCCAGACCGTAGCCGGTCATACCTTCTTTAAATACTGCGGTGCTCATTGCGATAACGCTCTTGAGAACCAGAGTATAGTCACGGCGCTCCTCATCGGTCAGCTCGCCCATTGCAAAGGTACGGGTAGTATCGGTTGTACCGGTCAGATACTGACCGCCGCTGTCGTTGAGCAGGAAGTGACTTCTTTCGATAACAGCAGAACCCTCTGTCTTTGGTGCATAGTGCATCATTGCTGCATTGTCGCGGTAAGCAATGATAGCGGTGAAGCTGTCACCTTTAAAGTGATTGCGCTGTTCACGGAAGGAATGAAGTTTTTCGGATGCCTGGTATTCGGTGATGGTTTCGCCGTTTTCCAGTGCCTCAAACAGCCATGCATAGAATTCTGCTTCTGCAATACCATCCTGCAGGTATGCTTCATATGTATTCTTGGTTTCTACCTCATTTTTGAGGGCTTTCATCAGTTTAATCGGGTTATCTGCCGAAACAACGCTCAGGTGTTCGTTGTTCTGTACAATGTGATAGAGGCTGTAATTGAGCTCTTTCTGATCACACAGAACGCGCAGATCCTTCTTCATATTTTCCAGATATTCAAAGATATCTTCGTATGGACGCATGGTAATGCCGTTTTCGGACAGAACACGCAGAACGCTGTCATTTACTCTCGCTGTGTTGGTAAACAGGATTGCGTCTTCCTGAGAAACATAAGCATAAGCAATTGCAACTGGTGTGCATGCAACGTCATTAGCACGGATGTTGTACAGCCATGCAATACCATCCAGAGTATTTACTACGATTGCATCTGCTTCTTTTTCACGCAGTTTTTCTCTTAATTCAGAGATTTTTTCTGCTGCGGACTTGCCGGCATATTCTACCCCAAGGTTATAGATTTCGGTTGCACTTTCTTCCGGACGACCTTCCCAGATTTCGTTTGCATAGTCGATCTGGTTGTTGATCTGGATATTTTTCTTTGCAAATGCATCCTTCATGATCTGTACATAGGAAGCGGAGAACAGTTTTCCGTTAATTCCTACAACAGCATTTTCTGGCAGCTCTTTTGCCAGATATTCATAAACTTTTGGTGTTTCAGGCTCATTCATCTTAAACAGAACGCCTTCGCTTCCTGCAAGCTGTTTTTCTGCCTGAACATAATAACGACCATCAGTCCACAGACCTGCGATACTCTTTGTGATAACAAAGGTACCTGCCGAACCGGTAAAGCCGGACAGCCAAGCTCTTGTTTTCCAATGGTCGGAAAAATATTCACTCATATGTGGATCTGCACTTGGAACGATGACAGCATCAATTCCATTTGCCTGCATCATTTCTCTGATTTTTGCAATTTTTTCGTTTACAGTCATCTTTCTTCTTCCTCCGGTTTCTGATAAGAGTTGCTTGAATTTTTCATCTTTCACTCTGATTTTTCAAACCATATTTAGTATAGCACATTTCTTTTGACTTACAAGACTTTTTTTAGAATTTTTTACCATATTTTTGATTTTTTCATTTTAAAACATAATTTATTCTGTTTTTTAGTTGAATATGCTGTTTTGTTGTATAAAATCTCACAGTGAAATATTTTTCCGTAAGAGAACAAAGACACCGATAGCTCAGAAAAGGTTACCGATGTCTTTGTTGTATAGTTTATTTCTCGGACAGAATGGTATCAATTCTCTTTTGTAAAACATCCATCTGATTTTCCAGATTGCCAATGATAGGTGCTCCGATGATGTTTCCTTCCTTATCCACAACATAAGTGGTAGGATATCCCAGGATTTCTGAGATAAAATCCTGATAAAATGCATTCTCCGGGTCAGGAGAAATATTCTGGAAGGTTACTCCTTTTTCTGTCAAGATTTTGCGGGAGGTCTCCAGATTCTCTTCACTCTCTGCGGAATCTGTTCCCACCCCAATCAAATTGATATTTTCTGCTTTCAAGTTTTGGTACATTTCCTCCAACTGAGGCATTTCTTCGATACAGGTTCCTCATCCGTTGTTCCAGAAGTTGACAATGCTCACATCATAGTCCGAAAAAACTTCTTCAGTGATCTGATTTCCCTCCATGTCCACTTCTGAAAAGCTTGGGAAAGGCTCCTTAGAAACTAACTGGTCTTTGGAAGAACATCCTGCCAGCATTGTCAGGAACAATGCACAGGAAATAAAAGCACAGGCTATTTTTCGCATCCTGTTTTCTCCTTTCTTTCTGATGGTTTCATACAAAATGTCCGACAGATTGCGTGATGCGGGCATGTCCTCACACAGTCCCCACATCGGATACATTCTGGATGATTCGGTGTTTTATAAACTTCTACATCCATTTTACATACATGACTGCATGCCTTGCAGGAAGTACATTTTTGCTGATCTACCTCCAAACGGTAAACGGAAATTCGGTTAAACAAGGAATAAAAAGCTCCTAGCGGACAAATCCACTTACAGAAGGGACGGTAAAAAAACACCGATAACAAAATCACTGCTAGCAAGATACAGCTTTTCCAGCTGAACAACCATCCCAAGCTTGCCCGAATTCCAGAATCTGCAATCGCAAGCGGAATGCCACCTTCCAAAATTCCTGCAGGACAGATATATTTACAGAAAAATGGATCACCCATACCAACTTCATTCACAACTGTGATTGGCAGAATAAGAACAAACACCAACAAAATAATATATTTCACTTTTGTGAGAATCCTAAACGGTTTTGTGCTGAATTTTTTACTTGGAATTTTGTGCAGAAGTTCCTGAAACCATCCGAACAGACAGAGAAAACCACAGACCAGCCGTCCCAACAAAACACCAACAAAAATCAAGAATCCAACAACATAATAAGAAAACTGATATTTGGAAGATCCGATTACTGCCTGAAGTGAACCGATCGGACAGGAACCTGCTGCACCGGGACAAGAATAACAATTAAGCCCTGGAACGCATAAAGATTTTAAATTGCCTTTATAAATCTTTCCTCCCAGAAAATTCCCCAGAAATGGATTGGTCGCCAAAGTAGCTGCAAGCTGTATTTTCCATCGGTTTTGCTTTTTCTTTTTATCCAATGCCAACACACTCCAGACAGATATTAATTCCCTTGCTTAAAACCACCGCAGCTTCATTTCTCCAGACTCCTATACCCATTAACAGGATTGCCGCAGCAAAAATCGATATCGTGATTTTCCTCATTGGCTGACTCCCACGGTCATTGCTACCATTCCACCATCCTGTGGTGCTGCATCCTGTTGTTTGCTCTGTTCTACAAAACTAGCTGCGGAATCTTTTAAATCCTCGGCTTCTACCTTTCCATACCATGCAGACAGGAAAGAACCGTTTACATACCAGGAAGCAGTGTTTTCCATTTCTTCTACCATTCCGACATTATTTCCCATCGCCTCTTTTAGCGAATCGTTATAAAGAATGACCGGGAATGGCGCTTCGGTAAACATCTCTGCATCTTTCTCCCCTTTGTTGCAAACCACAACCTCTGCTCCTGCCTTCTGTATTTCCGGATAAGCGTTTACAATTTCCTGATAATAATTCACTGCTTCTGAGCTGGCAGGATCAATAAAGGCAAAAAAGGTTACATCTGCAACATCATCCCGGGTAAACTCCTCACCCGACATTGTCTGGGTTGTAAATTCTCCGATTGCATGATAAGCTACCTTATCAATGGCTGGTACAGATAAAGATTCCTGATACTCCTCTGCCCATTCCTGTGTCACCCAACCTTTTTCTACGGCATCCTCTACGGTAACACTGCCATCAGCAATTGCCTGCTCTACCTCTTCCTGTGTTGGTTTGTTTGTACACGCTGTAAGTGTCGCTGCAAGCGATGCCGCACACAGCAAAGCAAGCAAAATTGCTGTAAACTTTTTCATAAAAAATACTCCTTTCCGTCGCTTTCGCGTTTTCCAGAAAGGAGTATAACATATCGGATATAAAGTGGATGTTAAGATGGAAAAATAACTCTGAAAATACTGCCGCCGCCCTGATGTTCCAAAATGCTGATGCTCGCACCATGCCGTTCCAGAATCTTTTTGCAAACTGCAAGTCCAAGCCCGCTTCCTCCGACCAGCCGACTTCTGGATTTATCGATACGAAAGAAAGGTTCAAATACCAATTCTCGATATTCCGGCGGTATCCCTTCCCCTTCGTCGATGACATCGACCAAAATCTGGTTCTCCTGATGTCTCGTTCTGATAGAAACATGGCTTGACGGTGCACTATATTTGATGGCATTCTCGATCAAATTATAAAAAACGCGCTCCAGAAGATTGTCCTGTCCCTGTACGACACAATTTTCTCCATCCAGTGTCAGGGTAATCTGTTTTTCTTCCGCAATGCAGGACAGTTCTTCCGCTACATCCGAAATCAGCAGATCCAGCGGCACATCCCGACGTTCTTCCAAAGGAAGGTCTCGGCTAAACCAAAGAAGCTCTTCAATCAGCGCATTCAATCTGTCCAGCTGTTGATTCATCGAAGTTACCAGCGAATCCACATCGTCCAAACGCTGCTCTGACATTGAAAAGACATCCAAC
>PPYF01593439.1_pt1 | contig 23116 bp, 18 predicted proteins | sample 1559871 | NCBI WGS metagenome assembly PPYF01 (sample SAMN08240021, study PRJNA423297) | Human gut metagenome, whole genome shotgun sequencing project.
GAAATGTATTACATTTGTTCCCAGTTATAACCCCCATTACCTATAAGTATGCAAACATCAGACAGCATTGTCATCATCCCCACCTACAATGAACGGGAGAATATAGAAAATATCATCCGTGCCGTTTTTGCTCTGAAACATGGTTTTCACATCCTTGTCATTGAAGACGGTTCGCCCGACGGAACGGCTGCCATTGTAAAGACCTTGCAGCAGGAGTTTCCTGAACGCCTCTTCATGGTGGAGCGCAAAGGAAAGCTGGGATTGGGAACAGCCTATATAGCCGGCTTTAAGTGGGCATTGCAACGAGGTTATGAGTATATCTTCGAAATGGATGCCGACTTCAGCCACAATCCCCAAGACCTGCCCCGTCTCTACCGCGCCTGCTCCGAAGAGGGTGCCGATGTAGCCATCGGTTCACGTTATGTGAGTGGCGTGAACGTAGTGAACTGGCCCATGGGACGTGTACTGATGTCTTATTTTGCCTCCAAATATGTACGCTTCATCACCGGGCTGCCCATCCACGATACTACAGCCGGATTTGTATGTTACCGCCGCCGGGTATTGGAGACCATCAATCTGGACGGCATCCGCTTCAAAGGATACGCCTTCCAGATAGAAATGAAATTCACCGCCTACAAATGCGGCTTCAAGGTAAAGGAAGTGCCTGTCATCTTCATCAATCGCGAACTGGGCACCTCCAAAATGAACAGCAGTATTTTTGGTGAAGCCGTATTCGGAGTGATTCGGTTGAAATGGAACAGTTGGTTCCATAAATATCCTACCGTAGATAAGGAGATGAAGTGATGGGTGATAGAGTGATAGGGGTTTACTATAAATATTAGGAAGATATGAAAAGAACATTGATACATAACGCTACGATTGTCAACGAAGGACAATCCGTGAAAGGTTCCGTAGTGATAGAAGACGGGCGCATTGCAGAGGTACTGACCAACTGGAAACCTCTCTCCGCCCCTTGTGACGAGACCATAGATGCCACCGGATGCTATCTGTTGCCTGGCATCATCGACGACCATGTACATTTTCGCGATCCCGGGCTGACCCACAAAGCGGACATCCTCACCGAAAGCCGTGCGGCTGCCGCAGGTGGTGTGACCTCCATCATGGATATGCCCAATACAAATCCGGTGACCACTACGCTGGATGCCTTGAACGCCAAACTTGATTTGCTGAACGAGAAGTGTATCGTAAACCATTCCTGCTACTTCGGCGCAACAAACGACAATTACAGCGAATTCGGCAAGCTGGACAAGCACCGCGTCTGCGGTATCAAGCTATTCATGGGCTCCAGTACCGGAAACATGCTGGTAGACAAGATGAACAGCCTGCTAAATATTTTCAATGGTACAGACATGCTGATTGCCGCCCACTGCGAAGACCAGGAAACCATCAAGAACAATATTGCCAAGTATAAGGAAATGTTTGCCGGAGAGAATGATATTCCCATAGGCAAGCATCCCTACATCCGCTCTTCGGCAGCATGCTATGCATCCTCTGAACTGGCAGTACGGCTGGCAAGAATTGCCGGAGCACGGTTGCATATCCTGCATGTGTCCACAGCTAAGGAACTGCAACTATTCAATGACTATTCACTTTCCGAGAAGCATATCACCGCCGAAGCATGCGTTGCCCATCTCCTCTTCACGCTCAGTGACTATCGCACGTTGGGTACACGTATCAAGTGTAATCCTGCCATTAAGAAGCAAGCCGACCGCGATGCCCTGCGTGCAGCCGTCAACTCCGGCCTGATAGACATAATAGCCACCGACCATGCCCCCCATCTGCTCGCCGAGAAAGAAGGGGGTGCTTTGAAGGCCATGTCCGGCATGCCGATGATACAGTTTTCGCTTGTCAGCATGCTGCAACTGGTAGATGAGGGAATATTCACTCTCGAGACCATCGTTGAAAAAATGTGCCATGCCCCCGCACAAATTTACCGCATCAACGAGCGCGGCTATATCCGTGAAGGTTACCGGGCAGACCTTGTGCTGGTACGCCCCGATACCCCGTGGGAAGTGACAGCCGACAAAGTTTTGAGCAAATGCGGCTGGAGCCCATTGGAAGGACATACCTTCAACTGGAAAGTGGAAAGGACTTTTGCCAACGGACATCCCGTTTATAGCGACGGCATGGTGGACGATGCTTATCGTGGCGAGGAACTGAGATTTGGAGAGTGAAGGCTAGGGATTAAGGATTAGGGATGAAATGGGATGAAAAGGACAATACTGGCACCGGGGCATGAATTGCTTTCGTATCGGATTCATGAAGTAACCCCTTACATCAACTGGATTTATTTCTTCCATGCCTGGGGCTTCCAGCCTCGCTTTGCGGCTATAGCCAACATCCATGGCTGCGATTCCTGCCGTGCACTTTGGCTGACAACCTTTCCCGAGGAGGAACGTACCAAAGCTTCCGAAGCCATGCAGCTCTTCAAGGAAGCCAATAGAATGCTCGGCCGACTGGACGAAACAATCTCCATCCATTGCATCTTCAGGCTTTGCCAGGCAAATGCAGACGGAGATAACCTCTTGATAGAAGGAACAACCTTCCCGCTGCTCCGCCAGCAGACACCCCAACCCGATGGCGGTCCATTTCTCTGTCTGAGTGATTTTGTACGTCCCCTCTCTTCGGGCACGCCCGACATCGTAGGACTTTTCGCCTCTACCATCAGTGAAGAGGCCGAAGAGACTTATAAAAGCGACCCTTACAAACATCTCCTCGTACAAACCTTGAACGACCGCCTCGCCGAAGCCGCCACAGAAAAGATGCACGAATATGTCCGCAAGGAGGCTTGGGGCTATGCCCCCGACGAATCCTTGTCCATTCCGGATCTGCTGGTCGAGAAATACCAAGGCATCCGCCCCGCTGTGGGATACCCCTCCCTACCCGACCAATCCGTGAATTTCCTGCTGGACGAACTGCTCGGCATGAAGCAGATAGGCATCACGCTGACTGAACATGGAGCCATGCACCCTCACTCCTCCGTCTGCGGCATGATGCTGGCACATCCCGCATCCCGATACTTTGCAGTGGGCAAGATTGGAGAAGACCAGCTGGAAGACTACGCCCGCCGCCGGGGAATGCCAATAGGGAATATACGGAAGTTTTTAGCCACTACAATATGAATAATGTGCTAATGTGCCTATATGCTAATGTGCCAATTGGCTGCGCTATATGTATATTGTGCTACCATGCCGCAGGTCATTGGCACATTAGCATATAGGCACATTAACACATTAAAATAATCCTTTTTGAACTGTGATTTATCGCCACACAATGCGACTAACAGTGCAAAGCAACTCGAAAGAAGCAAAAAGATGGAAAATGCAGAACAAGAGTTTGTATCCGTGGTACGAGAGTATGAACGCGTGATATATAAGGTGTGCTATCTGTACACCACGCCCAACGCTACCCTCAACGACTTGTATCAGGAAGTGGTACTCAACTTATGGAAAGCATTTCCCAAGTTCCGGCGGGAGTGCAAGATTTCCACATGGATTTACCGCATCGCACTGAACACGTGCATCAGCTTTATCCGCAAAGAAAAGAACATCCCCGAAATCGTCACCCTCACCCAAGAAGCCGACCGGACTGAAGAAACCGACGAGACACAAGCCATGCTACGGCAACTCTACCGGATGATAAACCGGCTGGGACAATTGGAAAAATCCATCATCCTGCTCTATCTGGAAGAGAAAAGCTACGAAGAAATTGCCGAAATCACCGGGCTGACCTTGACAAACGTTGCCACCAAACTCAGCCGCATCAAGGACAAATTGAAAAAAATGAATAAGGAGGAATAAATATATGGAACTGGATGAACTGAAGAAATCATGGAACGCACTGAATGAACAGTTGCAGAAAGAACCGATTGCTGACGAACAGCAGATTACCGAACTGATTGCCGGCTACAAGGCCAATACCCGCAAAAGTCTGGGACGACTCGTAGTCATACAGCGTTTCTCTATCGGAATGGGAGCGGTAGGTCTGGCAGCCCTTCTGCTTATATGGCTGTTGCTGCCCACCTTCGGCTTCAATGAGCAGCTGCAAGGCAAGATTGTCGCTTTACTGGGATTCATCGCTATAAGCATCCTCATAGGCATGTGGTGGGACTGGAAAACATACCGCTGGAACAAGGACACGCGTATTGATGAAATGGGGGTTGCCGAAGTCAGTCGCCGTATGACCACCTTCCGCCAATGGACCAGATATGAAGTGATGGGCATCTCCATTTGGATTATCCTTTTCAATATCCTCAACTATTGGGTGATGGAATATCATCTGGCACCAGCCAGCGTACAAGCCCTACTGATTACCCTTTTCGTAGTATTTGACGCGCTAATTATCTATATTCTCTACAAAAAAGTGATTTACAAACATCTGGACAATATTAAAAAGAACATTGAAGAATTGAAAGATATATGCACCGAGTAACTCTTGTTTTCATCCTTTTCCTTCTCATCCCCGACCTTTACATTTACTTGGTTTATGTAGTAAGAAAAACCAGAAAGGCAGTCCTTCACTGCCTTTATTGGCTTCCCACCTTGCTATTAGCGGCAGGCTATGTTTACTTCATATTCCTTACGGGCGACAATGCGATGTCAAACCATACGCAGGCCATAGGCAGACTGGCAATTACCATCATGCTGTTTGTCTTTCCAAAAACCATATTCATGCTTTGCTCGCTGGTGGGAGTACTGGCACACTTCATCATCCGTCGTTGTCCCCGCAGCCCGTTCACCGCTATAGGACTGGTTTTGGCTGTCGTCAGCTTCTTCAATATCCTTTACGGTACCCTGGCAGGCATCACCCGTTTCGATACAAAAGAAGTGGAATACCGTTCTGCCAATATTCCGGAAGGTTTCGACGGCTACCGCATCGTGCAAATATCGGACATACACATCGGCAGTTGGCAAGGCAATCCGGAACCCATCAAACAGTTGGTCGATTTAGTCAACGGACAGAAGCCGGACCTGATTGTCTTCACCGGTGACCTCGTGAACCAGCAGAGCCACGAACTGGATGGTTTCCAAGAAATACTCTCCCAACTATATGCACCGGACGGAGTATACTCCATCCTCGGCAATCATGACTATGGCTCATACTATCACTGGCAAAGCCCGAAAGCAGAAATCGCCAATCTGGACTATTTAATCCGGCAGCAGAAAGCAATGGGATGGAAACTGCTGAACAATGAGCATGACATCCTTCATCACAAAGGTGACAGCATAGCCCTCATCGGTGTGGAAAACGACGGGGAGCCTCCTTTCTCCCAATTTGCAGACTTGCCGCAAGCCATGCAGGGCACGGAGGGAATGTTCCAAATATTGCTCAGCCATAACCCTACCCACTGGAGGCGCGAGGTACTGCCCCGATCGGATATTTCACTGATGCTTGCAGGACACACCCACGCCATGCAAGGCATCTTGTTCGGACATTCCCTTGCCGAACTTATCTATCCGGAATGGAGAGGAATGTACTACGAAGGCAAGAGGGCTTTGTACGTAAATATTGGCATCGGCTATGTAGGACTGCCGTTCCGGTTCGGGGCATGGCCGGAAATTACAGTACTAAAATTAGTAAGAGAGAAAGAGTGACGAAATAAGAAAAAGGTATATCTTTGTAGCAATAAAAAATCCGACACCTATGAAGATACTTTATATTATTTATCAGGTTTGCTTTGCGTTGCCCATTTTATTGGTACTGACTATCCTTACAGCATTGGTCACCATCATCGGTTCGCTGATAGGAGGAGCGCATATCTGGGGTTACTATCCCGGTAAAATCTGGTCACAGCTCATCTGCTATATACTGCTTATTCCGGTGGAGGTACATGGAAGGGAGAAAATACATAAACGTACTTCCTACGTGTTTGTGCCCAATCACCAAGGTGCCTTCGACATATTCCTGATATACGGATTCCTGGGACGGAACTTCAAATGGATGATGAAGAAGAGCCTGCGCAAAATCCCGTTTGTCGGCAAGGCATGCGAGAGCGCAGGACATATCTTCGTCGACCGTTCCAGCCCTAAGAAGGTGCTTGCCACCATGCGGCAGGCAGAATCATCTTTGAAAGACGGCGTGTCACTGGTAGTATTTCCCGAAGGGGCACGTACCTTCACGGGACACATGGGGTACTTCAAGAGAGGTGCTTTCCAGTTGGCAGATGAACTGCAACTGGAAGTGGTGCCCGTCACTATAGACGGCTCGTTCGAGATTCTTCCACGCACCGGAAAGTGGATACACCGCCACCGGATGATACTGACCATCCATGAACCTATTCCTCCCAAAGGGAAAGGGGCAGAAAACATCAAGGCAAGCATGAACGAGGCTTATGCGGCAGTGGAGAGTGCATTGCCGGAAAAGTATAAAGGGATGGTAAAGAACGAAGACCAGGACAGATAAAGACATAATGATAAACGGGAATGCCTGAATATCCTATCAAGATATTCAGGCATTCCCGTTTATCATTATCAACTCATTCCTGTTTATTTCTGTCCTCCTACAGAAGCATTTTGCTTCATGCGTTTCTGCTCTTCAATCAGCTGCATGTTCTCCTTCGCCTTTGTAAGGAAATCCTTCACCAAAGTATTCTCTTTAAAAGACAAGGGAGCAGTTCTCATGATGTCCTCAATCTGCGGAGTCATCACCGGATAGGGCAGTGTGCTGCACATCATCATGAATACACTGGGACCCAGCACATTCTCAAAGTTATCTACAATGAACTGCCGGACGTAGTCGTTCATCTCCTTCACAAGTACTTCGCCTTCCTTTGCCAACTGCCCATGCACGTCATCCAGATTGGCACCGTCCAGCACCATACGCGCCTCTTTCCGTTCCAGCTCCTCTATCTTCACTTCCAGGGAATTGCGCTTGTCTATGAACTCGTACAGTTTGTCATTCAAAGGAGTCCCTTTGGCAATCAACTGAGTATTGGAGATGGAAACCACGATTTTGCCGTCTTCCAGCACCAAAGGCATAATGCCCTCGTGGTCCATATAAAGAGTCACCATCATCACGGAATCGGCCCGGCCTTTCATCTTGAAATGCCCATGGATAACCTCTGCCGAGTCGACGTTCACCCATTGCCCGTCCCGAAGCGTCTTGAGGAACAACATCTTTCCGTCAAGGCTGGTTACCGAGGAACTGCCCTCTATCTTATACTTGCGGTTGCAAGAAGTAAAGAGCACAAGCAGGAGCAAAAAGGGTAAAATGCGGTTCACACTCATTCTAATCATGCAAGAAACGATTTTTGAATTACACCCAGCAAAGGTATTAATATTCCTTATAAACCGAATAGAAAGAAAGGATTTTTCATTCGGTTTACGTATTTTTGCACAATTATAAATCATAAAAATAGAGAAAATATACATGTCAACCTATGCACCTTTTGCCAAACCGCTCTATGTAATGCTGAAACCGGTAGGTGCGGTATGCAATCTGGCATGCGATTATTGCTATTATCTGGAGAAATCCAAACTATATAGAGACAACCCCAAGCATGTGATGAGCGAGGAACTGCTGGAAAAGTTCATCGAGGAGTACATCAACTCGCAGACCATGCCCCAGGTTCTGTTCACCTGGCATGGCGGAGAGACGCTGATGCGTCCGCTCTCTTTCTACAAACGTGCCATGGAGCTGCAAAAGAAGTATGCCAACGGACGCACCATAGACAACTGCATACAGACCAACGGCACGTTGCTGACCGATGAATGGTGCCGGTTCTTCAAGGAGAACAACTGGCTGGTGGGTGTCTCCATAGACGGGCCTCAGGAGTTCCATGACGAATACCGGAAGAACAAGCAGGGCAAGCCCTCTTTCGTCAAGGTGATGCAGGGCATCAACCTGCTGAAAAAGCACGGTGTGGAATGGAACGGAATGGCAGTGGTCAATGACTACAACGCCGACTATCCGCTGGACTTCTATAATTTCTTCAAGGAGATAGGATGCCATTACATCCAGTTTGCCCCCATCGTGGAGCGCATTGCCCCTCATGGGGACGGACGCCATCTTGCCTCCCTGGCAGACAAGGAAAAGAGCACGCAGCTGGCAGACTTTTCCGTCACGCCGGAACAATGGGGAGACTTCCTATGCGCCTTGTTCGACGAATGGGTAAAGCAGGACGTGGGTACTTACTACATACAGTTATTCGACTCTACCCTTGCCAACTGGATAGGCGAACAACCGGGTGTATGTTCCATGGCAAAGACTTGCGGCCATGCAGGCGTCATGGAGTTCAACGGAGACGTATATGCGTGCGACCATTTTGTTTTCCCCGAATATAAACTGGGCAACATCCATCAGAATACACTGGTGGAGATGATGTACGGAGAACGGCAACAAGCCTTCGGACTGATGAAGCAACAATCTCTCCCCACCCAATGCAGGGAGTGCGAATGGCTGTTTGCCTGCAACGGCGAATGTCCAAAGAACCGTTTTGCACGTACAGCCGACGGAGAGCCGGGACTGAATTACCTTTGTGCAGGATATCATAAGTTCTTCAGTCACGCAGCCCCATACATGGACTTTATGAAGAACGAACTGATGAACCAGCGTCCGCCTGCAAACATTATGGAAGCAATAAGAAACAATGCCATAAAGCCATAAGCCCACAAGCGATGACAATGAAATTCAAAGACATTACTTAATAATTGATTATATGAAGATTACATTTAAGAAAGGTTTGCTTGCGGCCATTGCCGCACTGACAGTCTGCTCTGCGCGTGCAGACGAAGGAATGTGGTTGTTGCAACTGATGAAGCAGCAGAACTCCATCGACATGATGAAAAAGCAAGGACTGAAGCTGGAGGCTGACGACCTTTACAATCCCAACGGCGTGTCACTGAAAGATGCTGTAGGTATCTTTGGCGGTGGCTGTACCGGCGAAATCATCTCTCCGGAAGGACTGATTCTGACCAATCACCATTGCGGATACGGTGCCATACAGCAGCACAGCAGCGTGGAACACGATTATCTGACAGATGGTTTCTGGGCCATGAACCGCAGTGAAGAACTGCCCACCCCGGGATTGAAATTCCGTTTCGTGCACCGCATTGTAGACATCACCGACCTTGTCAACGCTAAAATAAAGGCAGGCGAAGTGACGGAAATCGATGCACTGACTTCCCCGTTCCTCAACAAACTGGCAAAAGAGGAACTGGAGAAGAGCGATTTGAAGGGTAAACCGGGTATTGAAGTACGCGCACTCCCCTTCTATGCAGGAAACAAATTCTATATGTTCTATTATAAGGTATACAGCGACGTGCGTATGGTTGCCGCTCCTCCCTCCTCGGTAGGTAAGTTTGGCGGTGAGACCGACAACTGGATGTGGCCGCGCCACACGGGCGACTTCTCCATGTTCCGTATCTATGCCGATGCCAACGGAGAGCCGGCTGAATACAGTGAAAGCAATGTACCCCTGAAAACGCCGAAGTTCCTGCCCATCTCCATCAAAGGTCTGAACGAAGGTGACTACGCCATGATTATGGGCTTCCCCGGCAGCACAGAACGTTACCTCACCCAGAGCGAAGTGAAACAACGCATGAACGCCGTGAATCAGGCAATGATTGATATGCGCGGTGTACGCCTCGAAGTGCTGCGCAAGTATATGGATGCCAGTGACAAGACCCGCATCCAGTATGCCAGCAAGTTTGCCGGAAGCAGTAACTACTGGAAGAACTCCATTGGTATGAACAAGGCAATCATCGACAATGACGTGTTGGGCGCCAAAGCCGAAATCGAGAAAAAGTATGCCGCCTTTGCCCAAGGAAAACCCGAATACGAGGGTGTGGTAGAGAAAATTGATGCCATCATCGAGAAAAGCACCCCCACGCTGCGCCAGCTCTACTATACCAACGAAGCATTGCGCGGTGCTATCGAATTCGGCAGTACCTACCTTATTATGGATAACATAAAGAAAGCGCTCGAAGAGAAGAACGACTCATTGCTGCAAGCTTCGAAGAAGCAGTTGGAAAATGCATACGATGGTATCCACAATAAAGACTACGACCACGAAGTGGACCGCGCCGTAGCCAAAGCCATCCTGCCCGCCCTTGCCAAGGCACTGAACGCCGACGAGCTGCCCTCCTTCTACCAAACCATCAACGGAGAGTTCAAGGGCGACTACAACGCATACGTAGACAACATTTACGACAACTCCATCCTCTCCAACCGCAAGAACCTAGATAAATTCCTGGCAAAGCCCACCGTGAAAGCCATCGAGAAAGACCCTGCTACGGCTTACTCGCGCTCCAAGAACGAAAAGCTGCAGGAACTCGGAAAGCAATACATGGAACTGGAAAGCGGAATGGAACTGCTCCACAAGGCCTACATCCGTGGCTTGGGTGAAATGAAACAGCCCGTCCCCTCCTATCCGGATGCCAACTTCACCATGCGTCTGACCTATGGTAATGTAAAATCATACAGCCCACGCGATGCCGTACACTACGACTACTATACCACTACCGACGGTATCCTTGAAAAAGAGAATCCCGAAGACCGTGAATTCGTGGTACCCGCCAAGCTGAAAGAACTGATTCAAAAGAAAGACTTCGGACGCTACGCCATGGCAGACGGCACCATGCCGGTTTGCTTCCTCACGACGAACGACATCACCGGCGGTAACTCCGGCAGCCCCGTCATCAATGGCGAAGGACAGCTCATCGGTACTGCTTTCGACGGCAACTGGGAATCTCTGAGCGGTGACATCAACTTCAACAATGACCTGCAGCGTTGCATTGCACTGGATATACGCTACGTGCTCTTCATCCTCGACAAACTGGGCAATTGCAGTCATCTGATAAAAGAAATGAACATTATAGAATAAATTAAAGCCTCTGAGAGATTACCTCCCATACTGAATGGCATTCAGTCGTATAGTGAATGCCATTCAGTCGTATACTTAACCCTATTCAGTCGTATACTGAATAGCCCCCCTCTCAGATGCTCTTCTAACGCACATCACCATGAAAAGAATCCTATTATCATTATTCATTACATCTTCTGTCCTTGCCGCACACGCCGACGAAGGTATGTGGATGCTCACCGACCTGCAAAAGCAGAACGAAGTAGCCATGACGGAACTCGGACTGCTCATCCCCACCAACCAAATCTACAATCCCGACGGCATTGCCCTGAAGGATGCCGTGGTGCATTTCGGCGGTGGCTGTACCGGCGAAGTCATCTCTGCCGAAGGCCTGGTACTGACCAACCACCACTGCGGCTATGGCGCCATACAGCAACACAGCTCGGTGGAACACGACTACCTGACCGACGGTTTCTGGGCTATGTCCCGCGAAGAGGAGCTTCCCTGCAAGGGACTCACCGTCACCTACATCGACCGGATACTGGACGTGACAGACTACGTAAACGAACAACTGAAAACCGACGACGACCCGAACGGCACCAATTATCTGTCTCCCAAATACCTGAAGACAGTAGCCGACCGCTTCGCCAAGTCCGAAGGCATCGCCCTGACACCCGGCCGCAAGCTGGAACTGAAAGCCTTCTACGGTGGAAACAGATACTATCTGTTCGTAAAGACCACCTATAGCGACATCCGCATGGTAGGCGCTCCCCCCTCCTCCATCGGCAAGTTCGGCGCAGACACCGACAACTGGATGTGGCCCCGCCACACGGGAGATTTCTCCATCTTCCGCATCTATGCCGACAAAGACGGGAAACCCGCCGCTTACAGCAAAGACAACGTTCCCCTAAAAGTGAAGAAACATCTCACCATCAGCCTTGACGGCTATCGCGAGGGCGACTTTACCTTCGTCATGGGATTCCCCGGACGCAACTGGCGCTACATGATTTCCGACGAGGTGGAAGAGCGTATGCAAACCACCAACTTCATGCGCCACCACGTGCGCGATGTCCGCCAGAAAGCTCTGATGAAACAAATGTTGCAAGACGATGCCGTACGCATCCACTATGCCAGCAAGTATGCATCTTCTGCCAACTACTGGAAAAATGCCATCGGTATGAACGAAGGTCTCGTCCGTCTGAAAGTATTGGACACTAAACGTGCACAGCAAGAGGCACTCCTGGCACGCGGACGCTCGCTGAACGACAATAGCTATCAGCAAGCATTCGACCAGATACGCGCCATCGTAAAGCAACGCCGTCCAGCCCTCTACCACCAGCAAGCCATTCAAGAAGCACTAGTGACGGGACTCGATTTCATGCGTATCCCCAGCACCGCAGGACTGGTATCTGCCTTGAAGAACAAGGACAAGAAACAGATTGCAGCAGCTAAAGACAGCCTTCAGAAGGCAGCCGACCGCTACTTTGCCTCTGTCCCCTTCCCCGAAGTGGAACGTATTGTTGGCAAGGAAATGCTGAAAATCTACATGAAGTATATCCCTGCCGAACAACGCATCGGTATTTTCCAAATCATAGACAAGCGTTTCAAAGGCAACAGCGACGCTTTCATCGACGCCTGCTTTGAACATTCCATCTTCGGCAACAAGGAGAACTTTGCCAAGTTCATCCGCAAGCCCAGCCTCTACAAGATTAATACAGACTGGATGGTCTTGCTGAAATATTCCATCACGGACGGCCTGCTTCAGACCTCCATTGCCATGATGGATGCCAATAAAAACTACAATGCCGCCCACAAGGTATGGGTAAAGGGCATGATGGACATGAAACTTGCCAATGGTCAGCCCATCTATCCGGATGCCAACTCCACCTTGCGCCTGACCTACGGTCAAGTGCTCCCCTACGCTCCGGCAGACGGTGTGAAATATGATTACTACACCACTCTGAAAGGAGCTATGGAGAAGGAAGATCCCGACAATTGGGAGTTTGTAGTCCCCGCCAAACTGAAACAGCTGTACCAGGCAAAGGATTTCGGACGTTATGCCATGCCGAACGGCGAAATGCCCATCTGCTTCATTGTCAACACAGACAATACCGGTGGAAACTCCGGCAGCCCAGTGTTCAATGCCAAAGGAGAACTGATAGGTACCGGCTTTGACCGCAATTACGAAGGTCTGACTGGCGACATTGCCTTCCGTCCGTCCTCCCAACGAGCAGCATGTGTAGACATCCGCTACACCTTGTTCATCATCGACAAATACGCGGGAGCTTCGCATCTCATTGAAGAGATGACGATTAAATAATGATTTAGCGAACAAATCCTCCTCCTATTTTGTTATCATTACAAATAAATAAAAACAGAAAGGAAAAAATTATGGAAAAGTTTGAAGAATTGATACAATCAGAAAAGCCCGTTTTAGTTGATTTCTTTGCAACCTGGTGTGGCCCGTGCAAGGCCATGCATCCGGTACTGGAGGAACTCAAAAACGAAATAGGAGATGCTGCCCGTATCGCCAAAATAGATGTAGACCAGCACGAAGAACTTGCTGCCCGCTACCGCATACAAGCAGTACCGACATTTATCGTATTTAAGAAAGGTGAAGCCGTATGGCGCCACTCGGGTGTCATCAGCGGTAAGGATTTGAAAGCCGTTATAGAACAAAACTCTTAACAAGAAGAAATGAAGAAGATTATAGCAATGGTTGCCCTCGTGTTTTCCTGCATGCTGGCCTATGCTCAAACAAACGGAGAAGTTATCGTCATGAACAAAGCCATGTTCATCAAGGATGTGTTCGACTATGAGAAATCCCAGGACTGGAAATACAAGGGAAACAAGCCTGCCATCATAGACTTATATGCCGACTGGTGCGGACCTTGCCGCATGGTGGCTCCCATTATGAAGGAACTGGCCAAAGAGTATGCCGATAAAATCGTTGTCTACAAAGTCAATGTGGATAAGGAAAAGGAACTGGCAGCGTTGTTCAATGCAACAAGCATCCCTCTTTTTGTATTCATCCCTATGAATGGAGAGCCTCAGCTCTTCCGCGGAGCAGCCGATAAGGCTACCTACAAAAAGGCGATTGATGACTTTTTACTGAAAACAGAATAGTTCATAATAGAAAGAAAAACTCCTGACTACCTTTACAAAAAGGCAAGTCAGGAGTTTTTGTATCCTATTCACTCAAAACACGATAGGCATCTCTTTCCATTCTCCTCCGTGTAGTTCCATCACCGATTCATATCCAGCTTTCCTCAAGGCACGCAAAGCTTCGGGACGTCCGTTGTTTATCCGTTCCGGATAGTGTGAATCACTGTTCACCTGCACACGTACACCCAAATCATGCAGGTAGGAGAAGTACCGCTCATTGGGGTAAAAAGTACCCAGGTCATGATAGGCTTTGGTATTGACCTCTACCTGATAGCCACGACGGGCAATATCTGCGAAATACGCCCTAACCAGCTCATCATACCAAGGCTCGTCCAGCAATCCCGGGCGATAGCATGCCGCATTGTAGTGCATCTTATCGGCATGGCCCACAATATCAAAACCACCCAGCTCGAGCATCCTCGTCAACCTACCATAATAGAGACGGACCACATGCTCCAAATCACTGCAGAAATGTCCGTCTACAATGGTCTTAAAGGTATCCGCAGATACATCTACATCCACCACTTCCCCTTTGTCATTGTAGAGAAGATGTACAGAACCGATACGATAGTCCAACGGCAACTCCCTGAAACGGGCGATGGACGGATTACTCGCTTCATTCAGATAATCAATCTCCAGACCGATATACAGTTCGATACGTCCGGCATACTTCTCCTTCAGACGATGGAATTCAGATAGATAGTCGTCCATGATATCCCACTCCATAGTCCATGCCGTAGAAAAAGGCAATGGAGCATGCGATGAAAAGCCATAAGATGTAAAACCTTCACTCAATGCAAAACGCACAAAGTCCTCCATGCCGGCACGCCCGTCACAATAAAGGCTATGGCTATGATAATTCGTCAGATTTCCCACTTTCTCAGTTCTAATTTTTAATTCTTAATTTTCAATTTCGAACTTCAGTTCGATTCTATCTCACTCAGCTCCAGCCAGCGCAATGTTTTTTCGTCAATCAAGTCCGACAATTCCGGCAAACGTTTCGACTTCTCCGTCAGTTCGTCCACAGACAAAGTACCGCTGCACAGCGCCTCTTCAATTGCGTTCTTTTCGGTTTCCAGGTCGGCTATCTCCTGCTCCAATTGTTCAAACTCGCGTTTTTCCTTAAAAGACATGCGCCGCTTCTCATTCAGACGCACCTTCGCCGTCTTGTCCTCCTGAGCCTTGGCGGCTTCTTTCTCTTTCTCCTTTTCCTGATGGACTTTCGCATCTTTCCAGTCGCGATATTGTGTATAGTTGCCGGGAAAGTCGCGGATATCTCCTTGTCCGTTGAACACTAACAGATGGTCTACCACCTTATCCATGAAATAACGGTCGTGGCTCACCACCATCACGCATCCTTTGAAATTCTGCAAATACTCCTCCAGCACATTCAGCGTCACAATATCGAGGTCATTGGTCGGCTCATCCAGCACCAGGAAGTTGGGATTGCGCATCAAGACCGTACACAGGTAGAGGCGACGGCGTTCTCCCCCACTCAACTTGTAGACATAGCTGTGCTGTGTCTCGGGAGTAAATAGGAAATGTTGCAGGAATTGCGATGCCGTCAGCTTCTTGCCGTTACCCAGTTCTATAACTTCGGCAATGTCCTGCACTACATCAATCACTTTCATCTGCTCGTCAAACTGTAGGCCGTCCTGCGAATAGTAACCGAAGCGGACCGTCTCACCAATGTCCAACATGCCGCTGTCTGCCTGCTCCAACCCCATCAGTATCTTGATGAAGGTCGACTTTCCCGTACCATTGTTCCCAACGATACCCATCTTTTCGTAACGGGAGAAGATGTAGGAGAAATCATCCAGAATCTTCAAGTCACCAAAGGATTTGTACAGATGGTCTGCCTCGAATATCTTACTGCCTATATAAGAAGCCTTAACGTCCAGCTTTACATTGTCGTTGTTGAAACGCTGCTTAGCCACCTTCTCCAACTCGTAAAAGGCATCCTCCCGATAGCGTGCCTTGTGCCCGCGGGCTTGCGGCATGCGGCGCATCCATTCCAGCTCTGTGCGGTAGAGGTTATTGGCACGTTCTATCTCCACAGTCTTGGCCTCGATACGCTCTTGGCGCTTCTCCAGATAATAACTGTAATTGCCTTTATACTGATAAATCTGCCGGTTGTCTATCTCTACGATTTCGGAGCATACCCGGTCGAGGAAATAACGGTCGTGCGTCACCATCAGCAAGCTGAAGTTGTTCCGGCGGAGATATTCCTCCAGCCACTCCGTCATATCGAGGTCGAGGTGGTTGGTAGGCTCGTCCAGTATCAGCAAATCGGGTTCAGTGATAAGGGTATTGGCAAGTGCCACACGCTTCAACTGCCCGCCGGACAGATGTTTTACGTGCTGACTGAAATCACGTATTTTAAGTTGAGACAGAATCTGTTTCGCCTTCTGCTCGTACTCCCAAGCTTTTTCATGGTCCATACGCACCAGAATTTCGTCCAAGCCGGGATGCCCCTCCGTTTCCATGCAACGTTCATATTCCTTGATTAACTCGACAGTACTGTTGCCATGATGGAAGCACGCTTCGAGCACGGTCAGCTCTTCGGGATATTGCGGGTCTTGTTCCAGATAACCCACACGCAAATCACGACGGAAGGAAATGGTGCCATTGTCATACCCTTCCTTGCCGGAAAGGATATTGAGCAATGTCGTCTTGCCACTGCCGTTCTTGGCTATCAACCCGACACGCTGTCCCTCGGACAAGCCCAAAGAAATATTTTCGAATAGTACCAAGTCACCGAACGACTTGGTCAAGTTTTCCACCTGAAGAATTGAATTTACTGCTGCCAATGCTTTAATAGTTGAAAAATGAAAATTGAAAGTTGAAAATCACAGTACCGAGATGACCGGACCTTAGAACAAGGAGCTGTATATCTCCGGCAGATTCACTTTACCTCCTGCCTTTACTTTGCTCCAAACCAGCTTCATGGGGTCTATCCATTCACCGGTAGACGTGTTCAGCAATATGGGCGCTTCCCGGTTTCCGTCCACCAAGGTACGCCATTCCATACCGTCCACTTCATTGGCGAAAATAACACAAAGCGCGATGCCAAAAGCCAGCCATGCATCCTTCTTCTTAGGACCGATGTTGCTTTCTTCCATCATCTGCTGCATCTTGGCAATGTCTTCCTCGGCTCCCTGGAAATCCTTCTTCAACAATTCCTTTATAGTAGTATCCACCCACTCGTATGCTTCATTAATCTGGTAGATTTCCGAAAGGCGCACCGGAATTATCTCCGCTGGATACTTCACTCCATCCTTCCGCGTTTCCAGCGAAGCGATAATCTTCTCCGCTTCTGCAACCGGCTCTCCTTTCTTCACCGTAAACGAACATTCAAAGGCAACTTCATCCGCGCCCGTTATCCATAAATGGGAAGTATAGTACGCACCTTCTTCCTCGAACATCTCCTTACTATATGCACATTCCATCCGGCCTATCCTAACCGGAATGGCAGAGGAGTTTTCCCGTAACTCTTGCTTCACGGAGTCCTTGCCATATGTAGCATTCCCTTTGAAAGCCGAAATGCGAAAATTACCGGTCCACTCATTGGGGTTATAAAAAAGGAAAGAGCCTTCCCCGTCCTCGAATTCATTCCAGTCTGCCGGATAAGTCATGGAGAACCATGCCCCCGGAGAGATAAATTTCTTGCTTTGTTCCATATATAGACTAATCTTTGCAAAGACAGTTCCTACCATCTCAGCTATTTCTCGCAAAGATAGTACAAACCGAATGCAAAATAAAATGAACTTGTCCATTTTTTATGCTGAGGTGCAGCCTATCTTCGGTTTTAGGGCAAAAGTAACATATTACCGCCGTTGATATGCAAACAAACGAAACAAAAAAACAGCCGATTCTCACGAACCGGCTGTTCCAATCATCATCTATGAATGAAGACCATTAGAGCCTTCAATATCTTAACTATATCTTAAAATCCACATTTTGGGCGTAAAGATAATGAATTTGTATCACAAAATAAAATGCAATGAAAAATTAGTTTTGGGCACTGTCCCACCATACGGGTAAAGTCCATACGTCCTCGGCAGCATTCCAAAGTGCAATTGAAGTATCAGCTCCCGGAACAGTGGCACCGATAGCTTGCAGATTGGCCGTATTGTAGTTGAGTTCATGACTGCATTGCTGCCAACGACGGAACTGTTTACCTTGCGGAATATTCTTTTGGGCAGTAGCATCAACGCCATAGCGTGCAGGAATACCCCAGCCTAAGAAAAGCTCCGGATTAAAATCGTAGCGACGCATATCGTTCCAAATTTCCATGGAAAAATGCAATGCCAAACGCTTTTGAGTAAGAATCTTGCCCAAAGTAATATTCTCTTCAGTGCCGATACCATTGTTCAAATAGTTGTCAATGTCGGTTTGCGTCATAGGAGAGAACGAGGGGCATGCTTCCAAATTGGCATCTTCACGGCACCACACTTTCAACTTATCGTTCATACCGTCGATACTGGCTGCAATACCTTTCTTATAAGCATTAAAAGCCGCTCCTTTATTACCTTGGTTAAAGAGTACTTCAGCACGTATGAAACAAGCTTCGGCATAGGTTCCAATATAGGTGGGAGAAGACACGCGAGTATAGAAAGTTCCCGATTCGCGAGAGGCATCAGTGCCATCGCGACGATAAAGTAAATCAGGACGTCCTTGATAAGCTTTGCACTGACTGGTACACTCTACATAAATAGTGTCCCCCTTACGGGTAGAAGATTCACTGTCAATCCACCAACCTTTGGCTGCCGAGAAGTTCGAGCGCAACGGTCCGCCGGTAAGGCTGGGACTATCATTGCCAATCATATCTACACCCATAGAACGACGCCAACCGTTTTTGAACTTCACCTCTGCGGGTGAATTACTTGATTGCTTCGAATATGCCCAAGGTAAAATCTTATCGGCACGCGGATCTTCTATTCCACTTCCGGCAAAATTTGTCAGATTATCGTAAAGCATCTTGGTAGGCATATAGCCGGCATTCATGCCACATACAGAAAAGAGCGGTGAATAATCAACCGGTTCATCCCATCCCAATACATCATGCGAATTATTGGCATCAATATGATTGAATACGGTATTGTCGGCATTGCTTTGCTGAGCCTTGTCAAGACAAGCCAAGATTTCTGCGGCATCGTATTTCCCTTCAAGATAACTGCCTTCACCCTTTTTAATAAGCTTGTTAATGTAACGTGCTTTAAGTAAGTATGCCAATTTAAGCCACTTGTCTACACTACCACCGTTCCAAATATCGCCTACAGCCAACGAAGCTGTCGCAGACCCTTGCTCTTTTTGGAACATCTCGATAGCGGTGTCAAGATCGGCCAAACAGCCCAAATAGATTGTTTTTCCGTCATTATAGGTAGGAGTAACACCGGCTTCAGCCTCACTCGACTTGTAAGGCATTTCTCCATAAAGGTCTGTCATAAGCATAAAACCATAGGCACGAATTACGCGAGCTGCACCCACATAATGCCAAGCCTCGGCTGCCGTAGCCTTGTCAATCAAAAATGGAATATTTACAGCAGCTCCACAGAACCACCATTGGTAGGGAGTGGTAACGGCACCGGTCTGAGGACTCCAATAAGACATGCTCCAATAAGTACCGCCGTCATAATAGCGTGTCCAATCGCCCATAGACATACTGGAACGCCAAGCAGCAAACTGAGTGGCACTGTTGGTATAAAATTCAATATGTGCCAATCGTGAATCATAGGTCGCATTTCCAGCTGTGGGATTTTCGGGATCGACATTTACATCGAGCCAGTCACTACACCCCGAGAACAAAGTCATAAGGGCACCCACACTACATAATATCATAGATTTGAATAATTTCATATTGCTTCTGTTTTTTAAGAGTTAGAAAGTAAGATTCAAGCCAAACGACATGGTAGAAGTGGCAGGTACACCGCAGTAGTCAAATCCTACTGATGATGAGCCACCTACACCTGCACCGGCGGCAGCCACTTCAGGGTCACCGTCGTAATTGGTGATGAGCAATAGATTGGTAGCAGCTACCGATACCGAAGCACGCTTTACAAATCCAATCTTGGAAAGCCACGTTTTAGGAAACTCATAGCTCAATGAAACAGAGCGTAAACGCAAAGAATTGACATCGGTAATATAGTTGGCTGACTCCTTGGAGTAATAGTTCTGATAATAATCCTTAATGATGTTGTAACCACTCATTTGCACTCCATTAAAAGTATAAGTTTTATCGGCTTCCCAAGTATTGGTCACTGGGTCACCATTGGAATTGACACCCGTTACAGTGAGAGAACGATTGCGTACATCGGCAGAAAACTGGCTCACACCGCTGTTATCCATAGCATATTGAGTACCGTTGACCACATCGCCACCTACACGGAATTCCCATAGCATATTGAAAGTAAAATTCTTCCAAGTAAGGGTGTTGTTCAATCCACCGGTAAACGATGACTCACGATTACCTACTGCTACAAGGGTTTTGTCATAAGTAGGCATACCGTTTTTGTCGAGTATCACCTCACCGGCGTCATTACGTTTCCATTTGGTACCGGCAATACCCATAAAATCTCCACCGCTGAACGAGGCTGCCTGCATACCGGCATATTGCACATCGGTAACATACATCACGCCCATACCTTCGGGAAGCCCGTCCAAAGTACCACGATTACCTGCCATGTTCAAGCCAATGTCCCATGTCCAGTCCTTAGTCTGTATGGGAGTTCCCGAAATAGAGAGTTCCATACCTTTGTTATACACATTGCCCGCATTGATACTCCAAAAGATGTAACCGGTAGATTGCGGACCGCGAGGAGCAAGAATCTGATTATATGAATCGTTGGTATAGTAAGCATAGTCTATGTGCAGGCGGTTTTTGAAGAAACTCAATTCCACGCCTATTTCGGTAGACTTGGTCATTTCCGGTTTCAGTTTGTCATTACCGCGTGTCCAAGTATTTCCCACACCTACCGTACCGTCAAGATAGGTACCCGTAGGCCATAAGGCAGTTTCCAATTCGTACACACCGGTATCTTTACCTACCTTGGCCCACGATGCACGCAATTTACCAAAGTTGAGCACACTGTCATCCAGCCAACCGAGTCGCTGCAAGGCTTCAGTAAATACGAATGAACCGCTTACCGAAGGATAGAAGTACGAACGGTTTTCAAGAGGAAGAGTAGAAGTCCAGTCATTACGACCGCTCACAGTGAGATAGAGCATATTTTTCCATGATGCACGGAATTCTCCAAAAGCTCCTACCAAACGTTTCTTAGTAGCTGCATGTGTGAATTGCTTATTGTCTTTACTGGCATTGGCGTATGAGAAGAAATCAGGAACGGAAAAGTTCCAAGCCATCATCGAGCTACGGTCTGTCTTGGTTTCGTCCATTGTGGCACCCAACAAAAGATTCAAATCGAAATCACCGAACTTATGGCTCATGTTTGACATAAAGTCATGGCTCATATAGCGGAACTGCTGGGTGTTGTCACTCATCATACCTTTTTGCCACACTTGTTTAAGCACGCCATTGGCAGCCAAACGGTTGGAAGCAGTTTGGGTATAACGGTCAATACCTATTTTATAAGAAACAAACCACCATTTGGCAATATCGGCTTTTATACTGAGCATCCCATTGAAACGGTCGATGTCGTCATACATGTGGTTACGATTGACAATCCAATAGGGGTTGTCGCGTTCGTCCCATGGATCAAGACGATCGCCAAACAAACGATAACGGGTACCATCCTCGTTCTGATAGTGGGTCATTCGGTCGAAAGGAGACCAGTTGTACACACCATAAAGAGCACCATTACCACTCGAATTATAAAGCCCGGCACCCGTCAAAGTACGGTCTGTATGAGCATCGCTATAAGCGGCACTGGCGTTAAAGGTAAAAATCCCCACCTTCTGCTCACCATTGAAACGGAAAGCATATTTCTTGTATCCTGTTTCGGGTACAACACCTACTTGATCATAGTAAGACCCTGAAAGATAGAATTTACTGTTCTTGGTACCCCCGGCTACGCTGGCACTTTCATCGAAAATGTTTCCGCCTTGAAAGAAATCACCTATGTTATCATAAGTAGCTGCGTTCGACTTCTCTCCCCACGAAGTATAAGCAAAGTCATTAAACACAGTACCAGTATAGTTCTTCTTTGAATCATATTGGTCTTCCATATATCCACGGGCATATTGGCGTTGCGTTTGCGGCAGGCTCTTTACCCATGAAGCAGTAAACTTAGAATTGATATTCACTTCAACCACGCCCTCTTTACCTTTCTTGGTAGTGATAAGAATAACTCCGTTGGCTGCACGTGAACCGTATAAAGCGGCAGCTGCAGGGCCTTTGAGCACCGACATACTTTCTATATCTTCGGGGTTTATATCCATCAAACGATTGGAAGTAGTAGAGGCAGAACGCATGGAACCATCGAAAGCCGAATTGCCCACCACTGATGAAGAGTTATCAAAAATAACACCATCCACCACAAAGAGCGGCTGATTGTCTTTGCCTTCAGCACCCGACGTTCCTCCACGCAATATAATCTGAGCGCCCGCACCAGCGGCACCGGATGACTGAGTAACATTCACACCGGCCACTTTCCCCGAAAGGGATGAAATAGGATTGGCAGTTTTCATCTTCATCAATTCATCCGACTTCACATCCTCCATTGAATATCCCAAAGCCTTACGCTCTTTCTTGATACCCATTGCCGTCACAACCACTTCGTCCAGCGCTTGTGAGTCATCTTGCAAACTCACAGTATAAGTAGTGGCGTTCGTCACCTTCAATGTCACTGTTTTGTAGCCAATGAAAGATACCTCCAATGTGCTACCCACCGGCGCCTCTACAGAAAAATTTCCATCAATATCCGTCACAGCGCCGGTACCAGAACCTTTTACTAACACGCTGGCGCCGATGATGGGTTCGCCTGCCGCATCTAAAACTTTACCTGTGATTTTCTTGGCTTGCTGAGTATTTTGGGAACTTAGCACACTTTCAACAGCTGCATTAGCAGCAAAAGGTGCAGACACCCCAAACAATGCAAGCAACACTAATGATAAGCAATAATTTCTTTTCATAAGCTCTATTATTTGGATTTGTTTGCAAACATATGAATT
>PPYF01157723.1_pt1 | contig 23115 bp, 16 predicted proteins | sample 1559871 | NCBI WGS metagenome assembly PPYF01 (sample SAMN08240021, study PRJNA423297) | Human gut metagenome, whole genome shotgun sequencing project.
TATTCCGCCGAACTTGCCCTGAAAGTAGCGCGCGGTGAGCGCGAAAATGCCCTCCAGTGCAAGTACAACGGCGGTATCGTTCCGCTGGGCTTCACCATTGGCAAGGAGGACCGACTGTACCATATCGACCCGGAGACGGCTCCCATTGTGCAGGAGATCTTTACCCGGTACGCCAACGGCGAGCCTGCCGAGAAAATCGCAGCCTCCCTGAATGAGCGAGGGCTGCGCACCCGCACCGGGAAGCCGTTCGTGAAGAACAGCTTCTTCCAAATTTTCCGGAACCGCCGTTACATCGGTGAATACCGATATAAGGACATCGTGACACCGGGCGGCATTCCCGCCATCGTGGACGAGGACTTGTTCAACCGGGTACAGCAGCGTTTTGAGCAGAACAAGATCGCCCATGGTCGGCCTGCGAAAGAGGATGTGAGCTATCTGCTGACCACTAAGCTGTTCTGCGGCAAGTGCGGTACCCTGATGGGTGGTGAGAGCGGCACAAGCCACATGGGAAATACCTACTATTACTACAAGTGCGGCAACGCCAAGCGCCACGGCAAGGCGCACTGCGGCCTGAAAGCCATCCGCAAAGAGCCTCTGGAACGGTTCGTGGTGGAAACCGCTATTAAGGTGATTTTCAGCGATGAAATCATCGAACGGCTGATAGATTTGATTATGGAAGCCCAGCAGCAGGAGAACACCCGGCTGCCTGTTCTGAAAGACCAGCTCCGGGATACAGAGAAGCGGCTGGCAAACCTTCTGGAAGCCATTGAACAGGGCATCCTGACCCCGACCACCAAGCAGCGGCTGGACGAGCTGGAAGCCCGGAAGGAAGCCCTGAACACCAGCATTCTGGAAGAAGAGCTGAAAAAGCCAGTCCTGACCCGCGAATGGATGCGGTTCTGGTTTGAAAAATTCCGCAAGGGTGACGTGGGCAGTACAGAACACCAGCGGCAGATCATTGATACCTTTGTCAACTCGGTCTACGTCTTTGATGACCGGGTCGTACTCAATTTCAACTAATGCCTTGTGCGGCATCGTCGTTTTTCATAGTAGACAGTACCAAGCCCTGATACAGCATTCCGATGGAAGTAGTCGAAGGAACCGTATAGCGGCATTCCGAAACCGTGTCGAATGTTCCCTCTGCAATCTGGAAGTCCTCGATCAGTTCATCCGAAACCTGCTCAAAGGAAAGGCAGTGGTTGGCTTCGGCAAGCCGGAGCTGCCGCTCGATATCGGCTTTGGAAAAGCAAGCGATCACATCCTGCCGATGATTTTTCGTCTTACGGGCAATGTACTCGATCAGACTGCAAACATAGAAAACGTCATTTTCCTGCTTTTCAGTCATGGATATGTTCACTCCTTTCAAACGTCAGGCAACGCAGAGCATTGACGGTAGAGATGCCGCTTCCAAAAAAGGGACGTTCCACGGAACGTCCCTTTGATCGCCTGTGCTTACCGGAACACTGCCACGACATAGGCGGTGCCGTTGTAGTCGATGAAGGCCGCGCCCAATTCGCTGTGACCGGCCGCGTCATCCAGCAGCTCTGCCGCCGCGCTGTCGGCCTGCGGCGCATACAGCTGGGCCGTCATGGCCGTGCTGTCATCCAGCAGGAGCGCCACCGTTACATCGTCCGGGACACCATAGCACCCGGACCAGTATAGGAAGGCGTTCAGATCATCCGTATGGCTCATGTTGTTGTCCGCATCCAGCGCCACCGTGTACACCAGATCCAGGCCGCTGACCCACAGGCTGTCCGGTTCCTGTACAAACCATTCTGCCACCGCTTTGGCCGTGTTATCCAGCTCCTGTGTATGGGCAACGCCCAGCTGCTGCGCCAGCTCTGCGGCTTTTTCAGCGTCCGTGCCGGTGTTCACGCTCCCCAGCCCGCTGCAGGCCGTAAGCACACCAAGCGCCAGCACCCCAGCCAGCAGGCAGACAAGCAGATTCTTCCAGTGTTTCATCTTGATCGGCTCCTTTCACGCTGCGTCCATCCCCGCCGCCCCAGACCGGCAGGGCCTTTTTGTTCATGATATCATGCTTCCGGGCAAAAAACAAGGCCGCTGCCTGCAAACGGCAGCGGCCTTGTCCGGTTTTTACTTTGCGTACTCGACAGCGCGGCTCTCGCGGATGACGTTGACCTTGATCTGGCCGGGGTAATCCAGCGTATCTTCGATCTTCTTGGCGATGGAGCGTGCCAGCAGGATGACCTGATCGTCGCTGATGACGTCGGGCTTGACCATGATGCGCACTTCGCGGCCTGCCTGCACGGCAAAGGCCTGCTCCACGCCCTCAAAGCTGGAAGAGATCTCCTCCAGATTTTCCAGACGCTTGACGTAGCTTTCCACATTCTCGCGGCGGGCACCCGGGCGGGCGGCGCTGATGGCGTCGGCAGCCTGGATGATGAAGGCCAGCGGGGTCTTGGGCTCCACGTCGCCGTGGTGGGCCTCAATGGCGTGGATGATCTGGGTGTTTTCCTTGTACTTGCGGCAAATGTCCACGCCGATCTGGACGTGGCTGCCCTCGATCTCGTGATCCAGTGCCTTGCCGATGTCATGCAGCAGACCGGCGCGGCGTGCCATGGTCACGTTCACACCCATCTCGCCTGCCAGCAGGCCGGCCACCCAGGCCACTTCCATGCTGTGGGTCAGGGCGTTCTGGCCAAAGCTGGTACGGTACTTCAACCGACCGATCAGCTTGATCAGGTCCGGGTGCAGGCCGTGGATGCCCAGCTCCATCACCGCACGCTCGCCTTCGCGCTTCATCTGCAGCTCCAGCTCGTGGCGGCACTTTTCCACCGTTTCCTCAATGCGGGCGGGGTGGATGCGGCCGTCGCCGATCAGGCGTTCCAGGGTCATGCGGGCCACCTCGCGGCGGGTCTGGTCGAAGGAGGACAGGGTAATGGCCTCCGGGGTATCGTCGATGATCAGGTCCACACCGGTGGCGGTTTCCAGCGCACGGATGTTGCGGCCCTCGCGGCCGATGATGCGGCCCTTCATCTCGTCACTGGGCAGCGGCACCACGCTCACGGTGGTCTCGCTGCAGTGGTCGGCGGCGCAACGGCTCACGGCCTGACCGATCAGGTTGCGGGCGATGTTGTCGCAGTTCTCCTTCAGGTCGGTCTCGTAGGCGGCAATGCGCACGGCCTTTTCGTGGGTGAGCTCCTCATCCACCTTGTGCAGCAGCACCTCGCGGGCGTCCTCCTGGCTCAGGCCGGCCAGCATTTCCAGACGCTCCATCTCCTTGGCGCGCAGGGCGTCGATCTCGGCCAGACGGGCGTCGGCCTCGGCGGTACGCTTCTTCAGGTCCTCTTCCTTGCGCTCCAGGGCTTCGGTCTTGCGGTCCAGAGCATTTTCCTTCTGGTCAATGCGGTTTTCCTGACGGCTGATCTCAGCACGGCGCTGTTTGATCTCCTTGTCGGCCTCTGCCTTCTGGGCATCGACCTCGGCCTTCAGCTTGAAGGCCTCGTCCTTGGCTTCCAGAACCGCTTCCTTGCGCTTCTGGTCTGCGGTCTTGATCGCTTCGTTCACCAGGCGGGTCGCCTCGGCTTCGGCGCTGCCGATCTGTGCTTCGGCGGTCTTTTTCCGGTTGTTGTAACCAACAAAATAGCCCGCAGCTGCACCGACAACACCCACGATCAGGGCCACGATCACTTCGATCGCGGTCATCGTGTTCACTCTCCTTTGTTCTGATTTTTCATTCAGGTTCAAACAAGCAGGAGACGCTGTGCGGCAGGCTGTGGGCAACGATCTATAAGGGAGCCTTCCATGCAAAAAGTGACAACAAAAATCACACGCGCAGGCAGACCCTGCACGGGCATTGCGGCTTTTTTCTATCCGGTTCTGGCTTATATAAAACAGGCGCGCTTCGCCTGTGGAGAAACTCCGGTCATGGGGACGACCTGCACACAGCGTCTTTTATTCCATACTACTAATTATATTACGAAACATTTGCACGCTTGTCAAGGGAAAACCGGATTCCGTCGCATATTTTTTGTGCACATAGCCGATTTTATGCCGCAAAAACCCCGGTGCATCTGCATACACCGGGGCTCATTCTGCATCATTATTCCAGATACATCCTCCGCAGGCGCATCCGCCGGGCGGGAGTCAGGCCGTACTCCCGGGCCAGATACTCCTCCGCGCTGCCGCACGCTTCCCGGATGACCTGCAGCACATAGGGTGCCGCACCCGGATCCACGCCCGCCTGTGTGCAGAACCGCATCCGCTTGGACGGGTCGGCGGCGATCTCTTCCGCGTGGCCCGCCAGAAGGGCGTCGATCTCGGCCTTGCGGCAGACATTCGTCTGCACAAAGTCCGCGCAGATCGTCTCGTCGGACGCACCCAGCGCCAGCAGGATCAGCATGGCGGCCACGCCGGTGCGGTCCTTGCCGGCAGAGCAGTGGAACAGGATGGGCGTCTCGCCGGCTTCCAGCGCCCGGAACAGCTCCTTGAAGGCCTTGTTGCCGAACAGCATCTGTCGGTACATCCGGTACAGGATGTTCTCGCCCTCCCGGGCGGTGTGCATCATGCGCTCGATGTCACCGGGGGCAAAGCTGATCTCATGGCCGTCGTCGCCGCACAGGGCACAGATCTGCACCAGCCGGGCACCGTCCGGCACATAGTCCGGCTCGGCCTGGGCCTCGGCAGTGCTGCGCAGGTCCAGAATCAGCCGCAAGCCCAGCGCATCCAGCCGGGCACGGTCCGCCGGGTCGGTGAGCCGCGCGGTGCACACGCCGCGCCAGATCTGGCCCCAGCGCACGGTCTTGCCCTCATCGGCCGGATAGCCGCCCAGCTCCCGGAAGTTGGTCGCACCCGCAAAGGGCAGCTGGGTGCCAGGGGCCGGGTGCACCGGAGCGGCAGGCTTTGCCGCCGTGCTGGACAGCACCGGGAAGTTGTAGAAGGGCTTGGCCGGACGGCCCCGGCGCGGCGGCAGCGAGGCGGCCCCGCCCAGCACCTCCATCAGGTAGCTGCGCAGCAGGTCGATGTAGGCCGAGGTATAGTCCCGGCGCTGTACCAGCGATACGCACAGCGGGGGCAGGTCCTCCAGCAGCACGTCCCGCACCCGGTCCAGCTCCCGCCGGGCACCGGGCTCGTAGCGGGTCAGGCAGGTGCACAGCTGCTCCTGCACCAGATAATAGGCCTGGTAAAAGCTGGGGCCGATCTCGGCGTTGGGCGCAAACCCGGCCCGGGCACAGGCCGACCACAGTGGACTGAACAGGTCCTGCCGCAGGCTGGGCAGCAGCACCCGCTGCCCCCGCAGGTCGGCCAGCGGGATGCTCTCCCGGTCCCAGAAGGGGTGACCGCGGGGCACCAGCAGGCAGGCAGGGTCGGCCCGCAGGGTGGTGCGGGCCAGTACCGGGGCCGCACAGCCCAAGTCGATGACCAGACCGGCGTCCAGCTCGCCCTGCTCCACGGCATCGGCCACAGCGTCGTTGTCCAGCAGGCGGAACCGCATCTCCACATGAGGGTACTGCTGGCGGAACTTGTCCAGCTGCGTTTCCAGCCCAGGCAGGTAGTCCGGCACCAGCGCCACGCTGATGCCGATGTGCACCGGCTGGGCCGACTGGATCTCGGCCCGCAGGGCGGCCTGCATCTGCTGGAACTGCTCCACCACCGGGGTGGCATGGCGCTGCAGGCTCATGCCGCGGTCGGTGAGGGTGAGCTTGTGGTGGGCACTGAGAAACAGCGGCCCGCAAAGTTCCGCTTCCAGCGCAGAGATGCTCTGCCGCAGCGCCTGCCGCGACAAAAACAGCCGCTGTGCGGCCCGGGTATAATTCATTTCTTCGCACAATACCAGAAAGTAGTGCAGCTGGCGGATGTCCATGGTTTCCTCCTGCGGATGTTTATCATAAATAAAGAATACCGCCTTTTCCGGCAATTGTAAAGCCGGTGGACCTTCTTCCCGGTCACATTTTTTGCTGCGCTCTGCATTCCGCCGTATCACGCCGTCACATGGACCGCATTTTCCCGGACGGCATCAATGGTTTCCATCAGTTCTCCGCCCATTTTGCCGTCAAACAGGCGGGTGAACAGGATGGGCTGGTCGAAAGGCGGTTTCATCAGGACGGCTTTGCTTTCCACATAGCCGTTCTGCTCGATGTAATGGATGACCTTCTGCACGAAAGCGATCTGCTTTGCATTTTGATGAACTTGGAGAATGCCTGCATGGCAGCTTCGTGGTCAAGTTTTGCCACCTTGCGCACCAGCAGACCAAACGGGGTATCTTTGAACTCCCGGGCATAATCTTCTTTGCTGCCCAGTTCGCTGGTAAAGATGTGTTCCAGCTCAATGTAATCGCCCTGCGAGAGCGGGATGTTCTGGGTCAGTTTGTGGATAGCCAGTGTATCGTTGCGGTGCTCCATGATGTAGCGATTCACCCGCTCCCGGTACTCCCCGAAGTCATAACCGGAGTCCAGCGCCTTGCCCTCGGTCTGCTCCAACACCGGGTCGGCAAGGGCGGTGTAGATTGGCTTTTGCCCTTCCACACCGTCCACCAGAAACTTGACCAGCTCCCGCAGCTCCTGCCGCATTTCCTCAAAGCGGAGCAAATCGTGGGAGGTCAGGAATTCGTCCGTCTGCACTTCCCGGATGAGCGGCAGCTTGGCCTGCACCTGCGGGATGGTGGCTTTCTGTTCCAGCAGAGCGGCGGTGTTTTTCAGCTGCCGCTGTGCCCGCGTCAGGCCGGGCAGACCTTCCAGCTCACAGAGCACCAGACCGTACACAAAATTATCGAACCGCTTGGCCGCTTCATCCTTATCGTCCAGCGAGATAAGCGGTGCGACTTCCCGCATCAAGGTGCCCTTGTCCGTTTCGGACAGGGCGGTGAAGGCTTCCGGTTTCTGGTAGTGTTCCACGGCCTTCCGGTGCAGGCGCACAGAGACCAGTTCCGGGTTCAGTGCGCCCACCTCAGCCCGACAAGTTTCGGTAAGGATATTGCGCCAGCTCTGGTATTTTTCATCTGCATATGCGCCATCCTGCAACGCCGCGGCAATGCGCACCTGTTTGCAGAAAATGCTTTCGGACAGGCTCTTGGTGTCGGTGCTCTCGTAGCCGTTGGGCTTTTGGCGGAAGAACTCAAAGTTGCCGCAGTAGTCGAAGATCAAAAAGCGCCGCTTGCCGGTATATTCGCCGTCAATGGCATCCACGCAGGCAAGGGACGGGCAGAGCCGGGTGCCGCGGCCGATCATCTGCCAGAACTTCGTTTTGCTGCGCACTTTTTTGAAGAACACCAGATTCGTGCATTCCGGCACATCAATGCCTGTATCCATCATATCCACCGAGACCGCAATAAAAGGCGGCTTATCCGGCTGCTTGAAGTCGTCAATGATGGACTGTGCATAAGCATCGTCACAGACGACCCGCTGGATGAAGCCGGGATACTGCTGTTCCAGCTGCGGATACAGCTTGCAAAACCGCTCCCGGATGAACTCCGCATGGCGCTTGTTCTGGGCAAAGATGATGGTTTTGCCGATGCGGTCGCCGCCCGCCACCTTGATGCCCCGCTCCATCAGGTCTTGTAACACGATATCCACGGTGTTGGCGTTGAAGATGAACTTGTTCAGTTTTTCGGACGGGATAAAGCTGGGCAGGGTGTCGTCCTCGGCAAAATCGTCCTCGTAGCGGGCTTTGTCCTCCGGCGAAAGCTGGTCGTAGTGGATGCCCTCTTCCAGAAACTTCGTCCTGACCTCATAGTTGTAATAGGGCACCAGAACATGGTCTGTATAAACGGCAGTGTCATAATCGTAGGCGTAGGTAGGGATGCCGTGCTCCATCTCAAAAAAGTCGTAGGTATTACGGTCCACATCGGTTTTCGGGGTGGCGGTCAGACCCACCAGAATGGCATCGAAATAGTCAAAGATGGCCCGGTATTTCTTGAAAATGCTGCGGTGGCTCTCGTCCACGATGATGAGGTCAAAGTGAGCCGGGGAGAACAGCGGCACGCCGTCCTTGGTCTTGGCGTTGTCGATGGCGTTGAGCATGGTGGGGTAGGTGGAGAACACGATACGTGCCGCCTTGTCGTCCTTGGATGAGCACAGATTGCACAGCGACTGGTCGGGCAGATACTTTTTGAAGTCGTCCTTCGCTTGCTTGACCAGCGCGGTGCGGTCGGCCAGAAACAGCACATTCGTCACATGGCCGCCCCGGCTCAGCACGTCGGTCAGACTGGATGCCGTGCGGGTCTTGCCGGTGCCGGTGGCCATGACCAGCAGGTTGCGCCGGAACCCCTGCGTGATGTGAGCGCACACCGCACGGATGGCATTTTTCTGGTAGTAGCGGTCGGTGATCTTGTCGTCGATTTCAATGGTGTCCAGCGGCTTTTTCTCGGTGCGGCGGTTCATCAACTTTTGCAGATCATCCTTGCAGAACACGCCGCTCACCGGCCGCTGCGGGCCGCTTGCTTCGTCCCAGAAATAGGTGGCGTAGCCGTTGGTGGTGAACAGCATCGGGCGGCGGCCGAATTTCTGTTCCAGGCAGTCCGCATAGAGCTGCGCCTGCTTGCGCCCGATGTTGGGGTCCTTGGTGCTGCGCTTGGCCTCGATGACCGCCAGCGGCTTGCCATCCTTGCCCATGAGAACGTAATCCGCATAGCCCTTCTGGCCCAGCACGCCGTTCATGTTGTCCACTTCGTACTCCACGCGCACATCGGCATCCGCCCCGGTAAACTTCCAGCCCATGGCCTTGAGGTCGATGTCGATGATCTTCCGCCGTGTCTCGGCCTCGGTCAGGTCGGCGGCGGTGAAACTGCGGCTCTGCTGGTTCTGCTGTTTGCTGGCCGTGTATGCCGCCGAAAGGCTCTCCACCTGCTTGCGCAAGGCTTCCAACTCGGCATCTTTCTGGGTAAGCAAACTTTCCTGCTCCCGGATCTTCCGGGTGTCCAGCTCCACCTTCTCGCCGGGGATGGCGGTTTCGTCAAAGGAGCGCTCCACATAGTCCGTGCCGTAGCAGTAATCCACCCACTGGATGAAATCGAACAGCCCCCGCAGACTGAACACCGCATCCGCCGCCGACACGCTATGCCCTGTATGTACCGCCAGATTGCCCGCCTTCACGATGCTGGGCAGCACGCTCCACACGTCCCGGTCCACCGCGAAGCGGAAACTCGGCTCATGCAGCAAGGATTGCAGGTTGTCCTTGTAGGGCATCGTGATGGTTTTGTCTGCCGCATACACCCACTTCACCGCCAGCTCCAACGCCTTCCGACAGCCCACTGCGCACATGGCCGGGGAGGTGGAGAACACTTTCTCGGCCTCAATGGCAGCAGATGCAAACATGGAGTATTCGGGGTGGGTGGAGAGATAGGAGAAGTTGGACATTGAAGGTTTTCCTTTCCATTGCTGTCTTTACCAGATTATTTGAAATTCAAACATTGCTCACAGGCTTTTCAGTATTTTCGGAAGGCCCCAGTATATTTCTTATAACATCCGGCGAGAAATTACTTGTATCTATTTTAACTTCGAACTTTAGCGGATGTTTTCTCAAATCCATCGCAAATATGTCATGATTTACATCAATATGTATACGATTCTCTAATGCTTTTCTTTTTTCCTCTGGCACATCACCATATAAAAAGAGCTTTGAACGAATTTCTTTTACCAATCGATTCCAGCGAAATGTAAATTTAGTTCCTGCTCTGTGTTGTAAAACAATAAGATGATTTGCAGTGCTCTCTTGAAGCCAATTCATTACTAATTGCCACCACTTTTTATCCGTTCCACCAATGGACATTCCGTAGACACAAATAATATCACTGCTTTTTATAAGCCGTATCGCATCATTGTCAAAATTCATACGGATAATTTCATTTTGTAAGGGCTTAACAATCTCCTCAATTATATCTGAGTCTTGCGCAAATGCTTGGTTTTTGATTTGTCCAGCATCATTTACCCCCATAATTAAATCATGGTCTGTAAATCCATGCACATGTACAATTTCTTTTATGACTCCTCTTATCTCGGAATCATAGTTAGTCTGGCGCTTAAGAATTGTGAGGCACTCATTCAAGCACATTGTATAGTTAAAGGAGACGAAATTGAACATGGCCTTACTCTCGCCTATCACTCTCACAAGTGCTTCCTTATCAGCCGGCCGAATATCATAGTAAGAGGTCAACGCCTCTGTCATCTTTTTAACTATTGTCGTAGTTTTTGAAGGGTCGAAATTTTCTTCTTCCTTTGCTAGATACTCAGAAAACTTTTCAACAAAATCTTCAAAACACATCAAATAGGTTTCCGAATCCTCTGCTCTATTAGCATACTCTCCAAATGCCATTTCAAAGTCTGACCAATTTTCATAATTTGTTAGCAAATCAGATTTAAAACGTCTTATCTGCATACCATCACGGTCTAGAGGATGACAATACATATCATAAAAATCCGAATACGCAGTTTTTAAGCCAATGCCCAAATCAAAGCCATTTCCAATTAAGAATGTTACGTTCATTTTTTCACTGCCTTCTATATTTTTCTTTCATTATACCGCACAATCTTATGGCAGTACAACATTTCACCCAAAATATTCCTGCATCAGTGCTTTTTTCATCAATTCCAGCTTTTCAAGGCTCTGCTGTACGGTCTGCTTCTGCTGGTCTACACGTTCCACAAAGGCGGCAAATTCGTTTTGCAAGGAAAGAGGGGGTAAAGCAACTTGCAATTGTTTGAGTTTAATCCCCGGTAAATGTGCGATAGTAGCTTTTGCTCCAGCAATTTCTGCAAATCCGCCATGATTGCAATTATACTTGAACCACCACGCAAGATAGTCTGGATGAACAAGCTGACGATTACAACGTACTCGATGTAATGCTTTCTGGAAAAAACATGGCTGTATCTCATTGTGCCACACAGCACAACGACCAATTTCACCTCCTTCACACACCAAAAGATCTCCGTCCCTTAATTCAAACTCTTTTTGCTCAGCTTCATTAAAATCCATTTGATTCAGATTGTCCACATTAAAACTAAACCACTGTACATTGAAATTTGCCAAATAGGGATAACTGTATTTTCCTGTTTGCTGTTTTGCATCCAGCATTTTTCCTAGCCGAGAGGACGCAATATCTGAAAAATTATGAATCGGCCACGATTTATCATTGCGAATTATATCTCCAAACATCTCCACAAACCGTGCCTTTACCAACTCGTCCAGCTTGACAAGCTGCTGTTTGCGGAGAAAAATCAAGTCAGATACTTTATCTAGCACTGCTGCAATTTTTTTCTGTTCCGCATATCCAACTTCTGGAATTTCAATATTTGCAACAGTGTCAATTTTTATTCCCTTAATGGTGGCACCTCGTGCCTGACTGCTAAGCCAATCTTTTTTAGATAGCAACACCTTGCACAAATATGGTTTATACCATCTGCTCTCATCAATTCCAATCAGCGAAATCACATCTTGACTTGTTGACATTTCAACAGAATTAACCGCCACTTTTCCTATTCCAACTCTTGTTCCAACCATAATTGAATTGGCTGGTACAATTTTTGCGGCGCTCTCTTGAATTGCTTTCGGAGTAATCCATGCAACAGCATCACTTCCTTTAATTATATTCCCATTTAATGCCGTTGTTGAAACCCATGGAATATTCCCTCCGAAATACTCCGCGTTACTTTTGCTTGGTGTTCCACCCGACTGAAACGCACAAATTTCTCCCAACTTCGCCATCACACCATCTCCTCCCACACCTGCATATTATTCCGATTTTTCGTCATCTTTTTCCGTTGCCACGCTCTCGATCATTCCGGCAACCGTCTGGCCCAACAGCATGGTATTTGCATTCTCGGACGTAACCACCGGGCGGCCAGTTTTGGATTCGATCTCTTTCCGGGCATTTCCGGCCACTGCGCCGCCCTGTTTGGCAACGACACGGTTTTCTTCCAGCCCCTGCGGGTTCTGGGCATTCGTCAACTCCGTTGTGGTGGCTTCTGCCAGCATATTCAAGGCAAGTTCCAGCGTGCTCATGTTATCACGCAGATTTTCCTTTTTCAGCCCCTTGAAGTTTTTATACTGCCGCGTGCTCATGCCAGACCATGCTTTGGTCACTTCGTCCGTCAGAATGGCATACTCCTGCCCCTCTTTCACGCCGTGCACCTTCCATGCATCGGTCAGTTCTTTTCGGGCACGGATGGTTTGCAGACGCTGATTGATCCACTCCGGGGAATAGCCCTTTTGGGCATAGGTGTCGAGAGCACGCTCGATGGTCAGTTCCGGGTCGATGATTTCCTCAATGCGCTCCCGCCCGACCATTGCCAGCCACATCTTGAACGGTTCTGCCTTTTTGGAGGGCACCGACTGGATGATGCGCAAGAGCTGTTCCGTGTTGGCAACATCGGTCAAACGGCGTTTTCCGTCTGCCGCTTTCATTTTCAACTGACTACAATTTGTAGTCAGTTCACTGCCCTCATTTTTCAGTCTGGTTTTCAGAACACTCCAATATTTTGCGGCACGTCGATTGTCCGTCTGCTCTGTCAGAACCGCTACCACATCCACCACCGAAAAATACCATTCTTCCTGTGTTTCATCCCATGCGGTGCGAATCGGTCGGTCCTCAAACATTTGCAGCTTATCATTTTCTGTCATTGTGTTTTTCTCCATCATACCATTTCCTCCAACTCTGCCAGTCCCTTGGTGATCTCCATTTCCAGCTCATGCAGGTCGGCAAGAATCTCCTGCGTGGAGGGATATTCCACCGGCACATACTCGGTCTCCTTGTACTTGTTGATGGACAGATCATAGCCGTTGGCGGCAATTTCCTCTTTGGGCACAAAGAAGCTCTGCTCGGTGCGCTTGCGGTCAGCTTCTGCGTCGAGGTTGTGGAACCGGGCGATGATGTCCGGGATGTCGTTTTCCTTCACCTCGGTGCGCTTGTCGTCCAGCGAGAAACCGTCGGCTTTCATATCGTAGAACCACACCCTGTCGGTGCCGCCTGCGCCGGTCTTGGTGAACACCAGCACCGCCGTGGACACGCCCGCATAGGGCTTGAACACGCCGGAAGGCATGGAGATGACCGCCCGCAGCTGGTGGTTTTCAATGAGTTCTTTGCGGATGCTCTGGTGCGCTTTGCTGGAGCCGAACAGCACGCCGTCCGGCACGATGCAGGCACAGCGGCCGCCGGTTTTCAGCATTCGCAGGAAGAGTGCAAGAAACAGCAGTTCGGTCTTTTTGGTGTTGGTGACGGCTTTCAGGTCGTCGTTGATGCTCTCTGCGTCCACGGTGCCCTTAAACGGCGGGTTCGCAAGGCAGACCGTGTACTTGCTGCAAATGGAGTTTTGCTTGGAAACGCTGTCTTTATAGTCGATATCCGGGTTGGTGATGGAGTGGAGCATCAGGTTCATGGCCGAAATGCGGAGCATGGTGCGGTCCATGTCAAAGCCTGCGAACATCGGCCCCGCAAAATGCTGCCACTGCTCCGGAGTCATGGCATCCTCATAGTGCGCACGGAGATACTGTGCACTGGACACCAGAAAACCTGCCGTGCCGCAGGCTGGGTCGCAGATAAAGTCGTCGGGCGTGGGCTGCACCAGTTCCACCATCATGTCGCGGATGTGCTTGGGCGTGCGGAACTGGCCGTTCTGGCCTGCAGTTGCCAGTTTGCCCAGCATATACTCGTAGAGGTCGCCCTGCATATCAAGGTCGGCGATATCGTGGGTGTATAGGTCTTCCAGCCCGGTGATGATCTTTTGCAGCACCTGCGGCGTGGGGATCAGGAACATGGCATCATCCATGTACCGTGCAAAGGCGGTGTTGCCTTCGTCCGGGCGGGTGGGGTCGTCCTCGATTTCCACCAGCTCGCCGTTTTCGTCAAAGTCCGGCAGGCGGCCGTACTTCATCTTTTTGATGGCCGGGAATACCCGCTGCTGCATGGTCAGGAAAATCTCACGGGAGTCCTTATCCTTGAACTTGCTCCACCGCATGGACTGGCCTGCCGCACTGGCCGGGAAGATGTGCTCCATCTTCTCGCCCGCCATGCTCTCAAACTCTTCGGTGGCAAGCTCCTTTTCGTCCAGAGACCGGATGAACATGAGATAGGTCAGCTGCTCAATGACGGTCAGCGGATTCGTGATGCCGCCCGCCCAGATGTCCGTCCAGATTTTATCCACCTTATTTTTAATGGCTCCTGTAACCATGCGTTCCTCCTGAATGTTTGCCAACCGCAAACGGTTTTCTTCTCAAAATTTTGGTGATAGTATCACATTTTATTATATCAGCAGAACGATTCTTTTTCAACGTTGCGCTTGCTCAGCCTGCATCTGCCGGATGCAGTTCACGGGTTTGGGTGTTCCAACAAACATTTTGCAACGCAAAATAAGCAGATGTATATACAGCTGCCCTGCTTGCTACAACTGTGTTCCCTCTAAATTGTCATCCGCTATTTTCAATTCAATAAAGAAATCGCTTGCTATGCATTTCATTTTTTGATTGAAGGTCATCATCGAACACTTCAATCCATTTTTCGATTTCCACCTCCTTCAACGAAAAATCAAAATCAAATCCGTTCTTTGTGATGAATCTTCACCGATTCATCACGGGAGCGGTTCGGATTTTTTTATTTTTGTTTACTTGTATCCAAGAACTTGGACTAAGAGGGTGGGTAACTTGGACTACGAGTCCATAAACTTCTGCCGCTTTTCACGGTACACTCTTGTCAAAGGATGGAAAGCCCCTGTTGAAGTTAAGCAATCTTAAAATCAACCACCGGTTTTATGGCAGGGTTCAGGACATCCGAACAGACACCGTTTGATATAGAAATGAGGTTCACCATGAACAAACTGCTTTCCTGCCGCCATTGAGAAAAAACAATCCCCACAGCCACAAAAAGGACTGTGGGGATTGCTTTTATGGTGAAGGAGAAAGAGAATAACGTGTTAACCCTTGTCCGCGCCGGAGGTGATGCCCTCGACGTAGAACTTCTGCATGATGACAAACAGGATGGAGATGGGGATGGACACCAGCACACCGCCTGCACAGAAGAGCGCAAAGTAATTGTTGATCAGGGTCTTTTGCAGCATATTATACAGACCGATAGCCACTGTCCAGTCGGCAGAGACGCCCGAATTCAGGATCATTTTTGCCATCACAAAATCGGTCCATGGAACCATGAAAGAGCTGATGATGGTATAGACCAGGATCGGCTTGGACATGGGCAGAACGACCTGGAAGAACACACGGGCGTCGGATGCGCCGTCCAGCTTGGCGGCTTCCCGCAGGGAGATGGGGATGGTATCAAAGAAGCCCTTGCAGATCAGATAGCCCAGACCGGACGAACCGGCATAGACCATGATAAGACCGGCATAGGAGTTGGTCAGATTCAGATATTTCAGGACGAAATAGACGGCGATCATTGCCAGCACGCCGGGGAACAGGTTGACGCTGACCGAAAGGTTCTGGATCAGCTTGCGCCCCTTGAAGCGGCAGCAGCTCAGCGCGTAGGCTACCATCAGCACAAAGCAGGTGGAGATAACGCAGTTGAAACAGGCCACCACAAGGGTGTTGGTAAACCAGCGCGGGAACTGCGCCACAGAGTCCGGGTGGAACAGAATGTTGACATAGTTGCGCAGTGTGTAACTGGCCGGGAAGAACTGTCGCACATTGATGCCCCGGTCTGTGGAGAAGGAAGTGACCAGAAGCCACAGAATGGGTACCAGCCAGATAGCTGCCAGCAGGGCCAGCAGCAGATGCCGCAGGATGCTGCGGACTGTGCGGAGGATACGCCCGCGGCGCAGCTGCGCTGCGGTCTCTGCCCGGCGTGCCGGAGAAACAGTTGTCTGTGTCAAGAGAACGTCGCCTCCTTTTTATTGAGGAACCGGAAGCATACCAGCGTGAACACGGCACAGATGATGAACACCATAATGCCAATGACGGCGGCCATCTTGTAGTTGTACTGCTCCTGCGTCAGGCGGAACAGCCATGTGACCAGCAGATCCACCTCTTTTGCACTGGAGGAAGCCAGCGCCTGATCCTTGGTGATATAAACGTCCTGCGTGAGCAGATAGATGACGTTGAAGTTGTTGACGTTGCGCACAAAATCCGTAACCAGTGCCGGGCCCTGCACACTGAGCAGGTAGGGCAGCTTGATGTAGATAAAGCTCTGCAGCGGCGATGCACCATCAATGGTGGAGGCCTCCAGCATATCGGTGGGAATATTCATCAGCACACCGGTGGCAATGAGCATCTGGTAGGGCACGCCCACCCAGATGTTGATGAGGATGATCATGAACTTAGCCCAATGCTGATCGGTCAGGAATGGAATGTGGTTCATGTTCTGCCCCAGCAGACCGATGGCCTTTAAAAAATCGGTCACGCCTGCATTGGCCATCATGGTGTTGAAGATGCCGGCATCCGAGAAGAAGTTGCGCACCAGCAGCAGGGTGACGAACTGCGGCACCGCAATGGTGATGATGAACAATGTGCGCCAGAGCTTTTGGCACTTGGTCTTTTTATTGTTGATGAGCATAGCCAGAAATACGCCGCCGAAGAAGTTGGTGAAGGTGGCAAAGAAGGCCCACACCAACGTCCAGCTGAGCACCCGGCCAAAAGCGTAGCTGAAGGTCAGGCTCAGCGACTGCCCGCCAAACAGAGAAGCAAAGTTCGCCAGCCCCACCCATGTAAACAGGGCGGCGGGAGGCATATGCTGCTGATCGTAGTTGGTAAAGGCAACAGCGATCAAAATGAACAGCGGGATGATGGTGAACACCACCACACCCAGCACCGGAAGGGTGAGCAGGGTAACGTAGAACTTTTCGTTCAGGTACAAGGTGATATCCTGCCGGAAATTGTTGGGCTTTTTGCCAGCGGCCTTCTGCGCCTGTAATGCGTAATTGCTCTGCACCACCAGCATGGCAGCAGCGATCAGCGTTACAATGACCACCAGTGCGATCACGCTGAGCAGCAGGATGGCAAACGAGTTGTCGTAGTTGTTGACCTCGTTCTTTAAGGTAAGGGGGTTGAACTGCATCTCCATCTGCACCGTGCCCAGCGTGCCGAACTTTTTCAGCGCAGGAATGCCGGAGGTACCCAGAAAATACAGTCCCAGCCCCTGCACCAGCGTTACCAGCAGTGCCTTGATAAGCTGGCTGTGGCCAATGTAGCCCAGACCCCAGACAAAGAGGGACAGCTTTGTAAAAATATCTCCGTGAACAAATGCGTGACCGAACTTCTGAAGGAAATTCGGCTCCCGGCCATCTGCCCGCAAGGGTGGTGTAAGGACCATTTCTGCCACAGAAGTCAACTCCTTTCTTGGTATGCAGAGGGGGTTATAGCAAACAGGATGTTAGGTTGACGCCGATTTCTTGTATTGCGATAAAAAGCGGGCACACCGCATTCTGCTGCGTGCCCGCCGGGAAAAACCGAAACTTACTGTGCCACAGGTGCGGTGATGCCGGCCACAGCGTCATCCACCAGCTGCTGCGTGGTCTTGCCCTGCGTGTCGCCGGAGGCGAGGATCTCGCCCAGACTTGCGGCGGAGCTCCAGTAGTTTGCGCCTACCCGCTGCAGGGTAGCGTAGGAGCTCTGCTCAGCCAGTGCGGCAATGGCGGGTGCAGACTGCACAGCCTCGGTGGCGTTTGCGTTGATGTTGGAGGGACCCAGCTTGCGGTCGTTGAAGCGCTTGTTCTGGTTGTCCTCGTTGGTGATGAAGTCGGCCAGCATCATGGCAACGCCCACGTTGGCGCTGTGGGGGTTGACGCCCACCAGCTTGTAGCCAGAGAAGGAGCCCATCTGGACCTGTGCGCCGTTCAGGGTGTAGGTTGGCAGCTTCGTGGCGGCGTAGCCCTCGCCCCAAGCCTCCTCGGCGGTGCTGGCGTTCCATGTGCCGGAGATAGCGGCGCAGCAGCTGCCATCCTTGATGGCAGAAACGATATCAGCATCCGCGCCGGACTTGAAGCCGGGGTTTGCGGTGATATCCAGAATGGCCTGCGTTACGTCTGCGCCGGGAGCCTCGTTCCAGTTGCAGACGGTGTTGATACCGTCATCTGCCAGCGTAGCCACCAGACCTGCACCGGCGTAGAAGCTGTAAATGTACCATGCATCGTTCACACTCATCATGAACTTTTTGCCGGCAGCTGCAGCCTTTTCCAGCATGGTGTCCACGCTCTGCACATCCTCGGCGCTCAGCACGCTTGCATCATAGTACAGGAAATAGCCGTTGTCGGCGGTCATGGGGTAGGCGTAAAGCTTGTCGTTCATGGTGGCAGCGCCCACAGAGCCGGGCAGGTTGCGGCTCTTCACGTCGTCCGGGTTCAGCAGCACTTCCTGCAGCGCACCGGCGTTTACCAGCTCGTTCAGCTGGTCATCAGCAAAGGCGAAAACGTCTGCGGCAGACTCCGGGTCAGCCAGAACGGTATCCTTTGCGCTGGACTCAGACTGCACGCCGATCTCGATGGTCACGTTGCCCTTGTCTGCATTCTGCTCGATGAAAGCATCTGCCATCTCGCGCAGCATGGTCTGATCCTCTTCTGCGCCCCACATGGTCAGCTTCACGTCACCCCAGCTCTCCGCAGCAGAGGCAGCCGTACTGGAAGCGGCAGCAGAGGAAGCAGTGCCAGAGGAAGAACCGCCGCAGGCGGTCAGCACACCGGCAGCAGCCATCGTACCCATAGCAGCAAGGAATTTACGGCGGGAAATCAGCTTTTTCATGATCCAGTTCTCCTTCGTTCTCAATCTGAAATCTTCGGGTGCTCTTTGTTGCGCTTATAAGTTGCGCACATCCAAGCGGCTGTTTTTCTGTACCCATAGGATACCGCATTCTTTTGCTCACGTCAATGGACGAAATTCACGGTATTGTTGAGTCGAAACTGGAAAAAGTGACGGTAAAATTAGGATACATGGGCAAAAGTGCGCAACTTTAGCGCAACCTTCGCCCATGCAAAGAGCAAAAATGCCCGCTCCGGGAAAGGAGCAGGCACAAAAAGCGCGTTATTTGATGCTGCGGGAGCGTTCCCTCCACTTGGTAGAGTCCCGCAAAATGACCTGATAACCTTCCAGCTGCCGCATGACGATCTCTTTTCCGGCCAGCCGGTCCAGCAGCATCCGGCAAGCGGTCTTGCCCAGCTGCTCGGCATCGTACTGCACCGCCGAAACAGACGGCGTGATGCTGGCAAGCATGGAGCTGTCGTACAGGCTGGCCACTCGCAGATCGTTGGGCACGAGGATATGCCGCGTCCGCAGCTCCCCCATGACCTCAAAGGCGACCTCATCATCGCCGCAAAGGATGCAATCCGCCTTCTGCTCCAGTGCAGCCTCCAGTGCATCGAGCGTCTGCCCGGCAGATTCCACACCGGAATGAACGAGCCGCTGGTCTACTGGCACACCAAATTCCGCGAATCCACGCAGATAACCGCGTATGCGGTCGGTGTTGACGGCGTAGATGGTACTGCCCACCAGCAGCGCGATCCGCTTGGCGCCCAGCTGCAAAAGGATGCGTGTCATCTCGCAGGCAGCCGCGACCTGATCGTTGTCTGCCTGCGGGATGGTCTTGTCCTCGCTGCGTCCGATGAGCACAAAAGGTGTCTCGTATTGCCGCAAAAGTTCGATGCAAGGATCATCCGCCATGGCGTAAGTCAGGATCACGCCGTCCACCTTGTGGTTGGCCAGCTGCCGCTGCAGCTGCGAATACTCAGTGTTGGAGGCGTAGCAAAGCATCAGGTCATAGCCGCGCTGGTCTGCCATGATGCAGATGCCGCCCATGCACTTGCGCAAAAAGGGCAGATCCAGCGTAATAAAGCGCTGTGGCACGATCATGGCAATGTTGTTGGTGCGCACCTTTTCGCCGCCCTGCGGGGCGGCAGGCTCGGTGCGGGTGCGTCCTAGATAGGCATATACCTTGGCGCGGGTCGCCTCACTGATGCGTCCCTTTCCGGAAAGTGCGCGTGATACCGTTGTTTTGGAAACACCAAGCGCATCGGCCACCTGCTCGATCGTCATTTTTTCAGTTTCCTTTGCAGCCACAGGATATCCTCTCCTTTTCACAGAACTGCGCAACAATGCGCCACCCCAGCATACCGGGGTAAGCCCGCTTTGTCAAGTATGAAAGCAAACAAAAAGCGTTCTGCTTTTTTTGACAGAACGCTGAAAGTTGGTATTTTTGTGCCTTACAGGACCTGCTCGCCGTTTTTCCAGACGGCCGTTCCGTAACGGTTCAGCGCAACACCGCCTACTTCGACCGGATGTTCATTGCAGTTCTGTACAAAGACGAACGTACCGCGCCGCGCGGCCAGAACGCCGTCCGGCAGAGCTTCCGGCCAGGCCGGGGTCAGGCCGACTTCCTTTACAGCAGCACGATAAAATGCGCGATAGAACGCTTCTTCGAACCGACTTGCCAGATAATAGGCACGGCCCTCCCCGTAGGAGTGGACAGCCACCGCCGGGCAGTTTGCATAATAGTCCTCGGCATAAACGCTCAGCGGTGCGGCAGGGTCGGTGTCGTTCAGACTTGCGACCTCGCATAGGACCGAAGCCTGCGTTTCCGGCAAAATGGAATCGTCCATCGGGGTGCAGCGGCAGGTTTCGCCGTCATACATTCCGTCGATCTCAGTGCGGCGCAGGCCCAGCAGGTCGGTCAAGCCGTAGGGCGTGTCACCCAGGCGGCACAAATCGCTTTCATCCACCACACCGGTCCAGTATGTAACCACGACCGTACCACCATTCCGGGCAAAATCACAGAGTTTTTGGGCAAAGGCATCGGTCAGCAAATAAACCATCGGAACAACGACCAAGCCATAACCCGTCAAATCGGATTCCTGATTCACGAACTCCACCGCAATGCCTTCCCGCGCAAGAGCATTGTAGTGCAGCTTCAGCTCGTCCCAGTAGCCCATCCCTGCATTGCGCGGGCCGCAGGAACCTTCCAATGCCCACTTGTTTTCCCAATCGTGGACGATCGCCGCCTGCTTCTCGCGGCAGACTGTTGCAATCTCCGAGAGCACTTCCAGCTTTTGGCCCACACCGACTGTTTCCCGGAAGGGACGGGCATCCTCCCGCCCATCATGGCCGACGACTGCACCATGGAACTTTTCTTCCGCGCCGCGGCTGGCTCGCCACTGGAAGTAAAGCACACTGTCCGAACCATGTGCAACCGTCTGCAGAGCCGCAAGCTCCGCAATGCCGGGGCGCTTCTGTTTGGAGATCGGCTGCCAGTTGGTAAAGCTGGGGCTGGATTCCATCAGCAGGAAGGGCCTGCCCTTCATGGAGTAATACAGGTCGTGCATCAGGGCCGTATCCAACGCTGTTTCTTCCACTGTTTCGCTGGGCTTGTGCCATGTGGGATAGTTGTCCCAGCTGGCAATGTCGATCTCCTTGGACATTTTGAAATAGTCGATGCCGTCAAACCGGTACATCATGTTTACCGTGAACTTTGCATCCGGTGCAAATTTTTTCACGGTATCACGCTCAAATTTCAAAAAATCAATGTGTCGATCACTGACAAAGCGCTTCCAGTCCAGCGCAAGGCCCTGCACGGCATTTTCCCCCTGCGGGGCAGGGCTTTCGATTTGTTCCCAAGCGGTATAGTCGTGACTCCAGAACCGGGCGTTCCACGCCTTGTTCAAGGCATCCAAAGAGCCATACCGTTCCTTGAGCCAGCAGCGGAACGCGGCCTGACACAGCTCGCAATGGCAGTCGCCGCTCATCTCGTTGGAGATATGCCAGAGCAGGACAGCCGGGTCATTGCCGAACCGCTGCGCCAGCATCTGGTCGATGATGCGGACTTTTTCCCGGTAAACCGGCGATGTATAGCAGTAATTCTGCCGCCGGTTGTACAGCTCCCGGACCCGGTCTGCCCGGACTCGGCGCACCTCGGGGTATTTGTGTGCCATCCAAGCGGGGCGGGCCGCACTGGGCGTTGCAAGGATCGTATGGATTCCATTGGCATACAGGTTATGGACGATGTCTGCCAGCCAATCCAGCTCAAATACCCCTTCCTGCGGTTCCAACGTGGACCATGAGAACACGCCCAGCGTCACAGTATTAACGTGTGCCTTTTTCATCAGTTCGATATCCTGCGCCAGAATATCGGGCCGGTCCAGCCACTGTTCCGGGTTGTAGTCTCCGCCATGAAGTAATCTGAGCTGCTGCATGATAGCGGCCTCCTTTGGTTGCGCAAATTGCGCAACATTTTTATCGGATAAAGTTGCGTTCGATACAGAGTATAGCAAGAACCTCCGCAAGATGCAATGCAGCTTTATGGAATTTCGTTGCAATAAGCTGAACGTTTGATGCAGCGCAAGAAACTATCCATGGATGCTTTGGAAGATTCCACAACGTTCATGGGGGATTTATAGGCAGGTTGTCAAAATGCAGAAATACATTGATTGAACGGGAAAGCGCTTGAACGCCGTGCTATAAGTCCTACTATCACTGCATTCCTGCAATAAAATTTGCAAAACCATCTTGAAGCTCGCCGCAAACCGTGATTCTCCGGGAGTTTGAGGATAAGCGCGAGGGCAGCAATACGGTTCTGGTTCTGAAAAAGACCAAAACAGCATCTTCCAACCGAACCATTTTCATGACGGCCGTGCTGAAAGAGGAATTGAAGCACTGGCTAAAGCGTTTGGAAATGGACGAAGCCGTTGACCCGGAACGCTATCGCAACAGCGGGATGCTCCTGCGCTTGCCCAATGGTCTGGCGGTGGAGCCGATCCTCATCCGCAAAAAGTTCATCAAGTGGCAGGACGAGCACCCGGAGTTCACCCGCATCGTGTTTCACGGCCTGCGGCATTCCAGTGCCACCTACCAACTGATGATCTCCGGCGGTGATGTGAAAGCCGTTCAGGGAACAACAGGTCATGCCAGCGCAAACCTGCTGGTCAACACCTATGCGCACATCCAGCAGGATTCCCGCAAAAAGCTGGGTAAAAGGTTCGAGGAAGGCTTCTACAAGCCGGGAGCAACACTTGTGCAGGCTGCCCCGGTTGAAGCAGAGCCGACCATCTCCGTGTCGGCACTGTTGGAGCTTCTGAAGGACGCAGACCCCTCTGTAAAAGCGCAGCTCCGCTTGGCTTTGCTGACCTGAATTGCAAAAAATAGCACGAATTGCAGAGTAATTCACAGACTTACTCCATCTGACACGAAAAATGCGGACCGTGCAAAAACCGTGCAGAGACCGTGCAAATGGCGTATAAAAAGAAA
>PPYF01027437.1_pt1 | contig 23105 bp, 19 predicted proteins | sample 1559871 | NCBI WGS metagenome assembly PPYF01 (sample SAMN08240021, study PRJNA423297) | Human gut metagenome, whole genome shotgun sequencing project.
CAGAAAGACGAATTGCTTATGGCAAGTTAAGATGAGGAAAACCTCATTTTAACTTGTACTAAATCTTGACATAGGACCAGGTATTAAATTTTCAAACTCCTTTGCATAAATATTATTAACTAAAACCGGAAGATTTTCTTCTTCTAATATGCATTTAATATGTAAATAAAACTCACTAAATTCAAGAAATTGTTCTACTTTTTTAGGATTTGATGACAACTCTTCCATACTCAAAATAAGAATCATTCGCACATAACGTAGTATATAATCCAACTTTTCCCTCTCTTTTGTATCGTCCTCTGGTATTCTTTGATATAGTTCGCGTAAAATTCCAAGATCAGAATATTTAAGTGCTCGTCGCACCGTATTTAACAAGTCATTGTCTGTATTAAAAATCGGAATCGCCGAAAAAAGGAAGGTCTCTTCTTTCTCTTCAAGACACTTTTTAATAGCCCCTTGTATATATTGTGAAGGTGTTCGTATATCTTTATACTCAGAGATTTTAATTCTTCCCAATCTAAAAAGTTCTATGATATAATCATAAGTATTTTTATCTTGTACCGCATACAAAAAAGCGTGGGAATCTGTTATTTGATTAAAAGATAGTACAATCTTATTCCCATTTTTTACAATTTCTTCAAACATTGCTTGTTGCCCTCTAATAATTTCCTCACGGGAATTTCTAACAGAATCCAACTCATACAAATATACAAGACGATCCATTATAATGCCACTTCCTTTTGTTTAAAATTCAAGATATGTCTCTCTATTATTTTACAATGTCTGATTCTATTTTTCAATTCATGTGACTTTCAAACTAAAAAAACAAGGTATTATCGACATAAAATCTAATAATTCCTTGGCTCCCCCACTTAACTCCTATGAATATTTTTCTATTTATTTTATTCACAGCCTACACGATATTTTATTTCTGACACTTGAAACTTCTTCTCTCTGTACCGCTATATCCTGCTCATATTTATATTCTAACATTAACATATTCACGATCTTATTTCCGGCTTAGAAAACAGAACTTTCTTTCTACTGTCCCCGACGGGGTTGGTTCATTATGTAGCGCATTGTATAATGCAATATCATTTTCCACTACAAAGCCATTTTCATAGAACTGTTCCCATAGATATTCCTCATACTATATTTCAAAAAAACGAATCTCCCATAAAACTGGCTATTAAAGCACTAATTTTATAAGAGATTCGTATTTTGAAATTTAAAACTTACAAATCATCATTACTTGACACGCTCTGCCTATCACCTCTAGTATAATCACTACTTACATTTTCTTTTCTTAACAACCACAACTGCAATCCCAATTCCTGCAATTAACAACAAGATTCCCCAGACTGCTATCGGTGTCACATCACCGGTTTTAGGCGCCGCCTTCTCCAATGGCTGTTTTATGACGTTGACTCCACTTGTTTCATCCTTTACAGTCTTATCTTCGTCATTATCTGCATTAATACTTGAATTGTTATTCGTGTCACCTGTATCAGTAGTTGTATTTTCTATATTATTAGTCGTGTTATTTGTATCGTTATCTGTAACATCACTTCCGGCTCCTTGATGATCTCCCGCCTGTGTGGAAGGGGTGTTTGTATTTTGATTGTTTGTGTTTTGATTATTTACATTTTGGTCATTTGTATTTTGGCTATTTGTATTTTGATCACCGGTATCAGGTGTTCCGTCATCAGAAGGTGGAACACTTCCATCACCATTCGGCAAAGATGGTACATTATCTCCACCACCATCTAAATTGGTATCACCATCTGCCGGTTCATCGGATGGAGATGTCTCAGGTTCCTCTTTCGGATCATTAAGTGCCACTACATACGGCGAAAAACCAGTTACTTCAATCGTTACCATACCATCTTTGACAGTTTCCACATACTTCTCAGTAAATGGCTCCGCGCCACCTTCCTTATAACTATAATGAAGAATCATGACCTCTTTCCCATTATGCTTTTCATCAATCGGAAATGTTAATGTAACCTTCTGTCCTTCAGCAAGTGTTTCCGATAATGTAATATCGAATACTCCAAGAACAGTCTGTGTCTTCACCTGTTCAATATATGTCTCATAGTGTTCTGAATCTTCTTTTACAGTTTCAACGGTAAGTTTTACTTCTTCCGGAAGCTCTCCTTTAACTACAATTCCTGTATTTTCATCCTTGGTTTCCGTCTGTGAAGGTTCATCATTTGAATCTAGATCATCTCCACTGTTCTCATCCGGTTGTTCTGTATCCGGAATGTTTTCTTCTGGTTTCTCAGGCTTCACAACTACAACCTCTGACACAGCACTTTGGGTCTGATCGTCTGTCGATGTTGCTCTAACAGTTAATTTATCAGCGCTTTCGTCTTCACTCACCTGAAGCTTTCCATTTTCATCAATCTTCGTAACTTTACTTTGAGCGCCTTCTACACTCCAGACTACTTTCTTCGTCAAATTACCGGTTCCGATAACCTGAGCTCCAAACGTATAACTTTCTCCTACGTTCAATTCTATCTTTTCAGGAGAAACTGCAATGCTTGTCACACTGGTTTTCACATTAACCGTAATTTTCTGTTCTACGCTCTTCGCTACTCCCTCATAAGTGTAAGTAATCTTTATACTTGTAGTTCCGGCTGAAAGTGTATTAGATGGATAGGTACTCTGAGCTGTTACATCTGTCTCTGTTCCGTCACTCCACCTTGCCATAACTTTCATCCCGGAAGCGTCAAATTTTTCTCCTTCTGTATAAACAGTTTTGGATGGCGCCTTACCCAAATAAATGGATTGAAGTGTTTTCACCGGAACAGCTACATCGTTTCCTTGATTTACAGGCACGACATAATCTGCTGATATGTACGCATACATCTTATCATAAGAATATTTTCCATCCCCTGACACTAGTGCCGTTCTGTCTGAATTAAGCACTCCATCACTCTGAATTCGATAGAAATCATTCTCTGCGGTTTTATTTTGAAGAATCATAGCATAATTAGATGCTTTTCCTGTTTTGTAAAGCGCTGTCGAAGAAGTATTGCTTCCATTTCTTACATTGACATTATTGTGAGTAGTTGAAACAGTATCTTTAATTCCTATTGTATAGGCATTGTAATCTTTATTTCCCCCACTCTTTTCCAATCTGTAAATTAGATTGGCAGCCTTTTCTCCCCAATATGGGTCAGAAGCGTATTTCACATTGATACCACTTGCTTTGTTTCCCAGAAAGCCACCGTTATATTTCCAGTTTGACGGATAAAGATATTGCCTGGACATATAATGCTCTGCAAACTGGCGAACACATTCTCCAACATTTGCATATGTGTTAGCGCTGGTTCCCGGCGAACTATCTACCGCATTTAAGCCAAATAGGTTATTTTTACTTTGACTGATATTACTTGTTCCCCATGCGCTTTCATTTGCTGCCACACCAGCCATAAGAAGTGCATTTACCCCATAGGTGTTCTGTTGAGTGACAAATGCATTTCCTAGATTATACATCTTTGATGATGACGTAACCTGGCTTTGACTATTGATCATAGAGTTCAAAGCTGACGCACTGTAATTTGTCTTACTTCTAAGTGGAAGATACTGATAATAATTATAGTATGGATTCTTCGGATTTACAGATCTGGAGCGACTGTTATTCTGATAATCCGAAAGCATTGTGGCATAATCTGTGTAAAAATAATGCCCGTCATAACCATAATAGGTTGTTCCACTTTTCAAATAAGACGGTGCAGCGCCATTATCTAATTTTGTTGCCCAACCTGGTGTGGTAATGCCATGAGCAATTTTATGGATTAATCTTCCATTCTCCACCATATAACAGCTTACAACAGCAATGCTGCTCTTATCCACCACCTGAACTTCACTTGCCGCAACTTCTCCCACAACTCCGGACAGCATGAATTTTACTTTTCCATTACTTGTTCCAAGGTATGCAGCATCTCCTCCGTATGCACCGTTGGTATAGCCTGCTGCTCCTGTCCCACACTCTGTATAATTGGTTACCGCATTTCCTTTTGTTCGGAAATTAACCACTTTTACAGAAGATGCTCTTGCAGCACGAAAAGCACGACTTGCATTTTGCACAGTTCCTTCTGTCTCTTCTACTGTAAAGATATTACCGTTTTCATCCATTCCGATAACCTCTTCCAGTCTCTGAGTATTTTCATCTTTTAATCCTGACTTTGAAGACGCCTGCTCCCCTGGCGATTCTTCTGCATTGCTCTTCATTGCCGGCACAGTACTTGTACACAAGCATACAAAGAGCAGAAGCATCAGGTACTTCTGTATCTTTTGCAATATATTCCCTCCTTTGTCCCCTTACTAATATATAATTATAGATACCGATACAATTTTACATTAGCATGAAAAAAGAAAATTCGCAAGAAAAAAATAAATTATACCAGTTTCTCTGATCCCGAATACCTTATCTCTCGGCTTTGGCTTCTTCGACGTCTCTTCTCTCTGCACGTCTATAGCCTATTCATAATTATATTCCAACATTAACATCTTCACGACCTCACTTTCATAAAACAAATCCACAAACACTCTCTTCTTGCATTCTCAGTTTCCTTTGGTTCTTTCATATCCACGGAAGTGGGAAACTCCCCATAGATATTATTCAGATTTTCACACAAAAAGAGAGCGCGCTCTTGCACTCTCTGTCTAATCACCACCAATATAATAAAATCGTTTATATTTCCCATATTATCCTAGCTACATTCCTCATACTTTTCACAGTACACCTCAGCTTCTTCCTCTGTAAGTTCAAAATATTTTACAAGCTTTTTGATAATCTCTTCTTTCGTCTTTCCGCCTTCTTGATTATCCCGAATCAAAGCTTTGATTCCAATCTGTCTTCCACATTCCATTCCAACTTCTAGAGATGCCTCTCTCTCCTGCCTCATATGCTTTTCTTCATCATATTCATAAATACTCATTTTCTTCGCCTCCGCCCTGTTTTTACTCAAGAACTCCGACAAAATCCCTTCTTTTATACATTCTGTAATTGCACGCTCAACTGCTTTATCTATTGATTCTTCTTCCGCATATTTTCGCACTCTTTCTGTATATTCCGAATAGTCTCTTAAAGTTTTACACATCCCCATAAGTTCCTCATTATGTCCGGGATTAATATTAATCAGCACCGCTTCCAGATCTAGCGCATAGCGTTCTTCTTTACCCGCTTGGTTCCATACAAGTTAGCATCTTTTGTAAGGTCAGAATATAGATCAGATACATAAAACAAAAATCTCAACGGAAGATTCGGGCTATATGTAGATTGATGTTCATAAAGTGACAATCTGGAATCAATCAAAAATGAAATATCATTGTGCATAGACATGTAGATCGCATTTTGGCAAGCATTGAGATTTCAACTGATTTCTTTAGATAATGGATGCGCCATGCGCTTAGAATATAGAAATATAATGCTTTGCCTGGATTATAGCATATTTAGAGCATAATTTCTATTCCAATTTCTAAATACAAAAAGTGGTGTAACCCTTCAAGGTTACACCACGACTCTTCTTTATTTACTTTTCAACAAGCAAGACGATAAGCCGGGTTATGTCGTTGAGTAATCATCTATCTAGCCCCACCGTTACCGGTGAGATCAAGCAACCTACCTAAGACGTGACGGGCCGCCACATTGTCTTTATCCGGTCTTGCTTCGGATGGGGTTTACATGTGCCCCTGCTGTTACCAGCAGGGCGGTAGTCTCTTACACTGCCCTTCCACCCTTACGTTTGCAATGAGCCACACGCCATGCTCGTAGCTCCAATCGCTCTGGTCTTTCCATGGCGCATGGCTCATTGCAAACGCGGTACATTTCTGTTGCACTGGCCTTGGAGTCGCCTCCACCGGACGTTATCCGGCATCCTGCCCTGTGAAGCCCGGACTTTCCTCACCTGCTGCCTTTCGGCATCTGCAGCTGCGATTACTTGTCTTACTTGCTGAATAAGTGCGATTATATCATATTTTACAATCCTTCGTCAATGATCAGATCGTTGCCATCTGCAGCCGTCGTTGCCAATGTATCACATCGCTCATTTTGCGGATGACCATCATGACCTTTCACCCAGACAAAGGTTACTTGATGTGCTTCTTTGGCTTGAAGAAGCCGTTTCCACAAGTCTACATTCTTCACCGGCTCATTTTTTCCACGTTTCCATCCTTTCTTCAGCCAGCCGTCGATCCAGTGCTGATTAAAGGCATCTACTACGTATTTTGAATCCGAGTAAAGCGTAACTTCGCAGGGTCTGTTTAAAGCTTCCAGCCCTGCGATTACTGCCATTAATTCCATTCGATTATTCGTCGTCTTCTTATATCCTTGTGAAAGTTCTTTTGTATGAAGCTCCCCTTTGGAATCCACATACTCCAATACTGTTCCATAGCCGCCCGGTCCGTCCGGATTCCCTCTTGCCGCTCCGTCTGTATAAATACTTACACGCATACTGCCTCTCCTAGACTTCCCCTTTAATCACTTCTACGCCATGTATGATTTCCGGAAGCAGATACTCTAAACACTCTTTTACAGCCCCTGCTTTTCCCGGAAGGTTCACGATCATCACATTATTTCTCACACCTGCTGCCGCACGATTTAACATAGAGCGTTTTGTCAATGTCATCATATGCGCACGCATTGCCTCCGGAATCCCACGGATCTCACGATCTACAACTTCTAATGTTGCTTCCGGTGTACAGTCGCCCTGTGCGAGTCCTGCACCTCCTGTTGTCAGAATCAAGTCTGCCATCTGTCCGTCTGCCATACGCTGCATAATGGTAGACAACACCTTCTTATCCAGTGGCAGCGCTTTGGCAAATACAACCTGATGTCCCGCAGCCTCTACGATCTCGCGGATCACTTTTCCCGCTTTATCCTCTTCCTGCTCTCTGTATATTTCCGTATTTGCTGTAAGAATCGCAATTCTCATGATTATCGTACCTCCACTTATATCTTCTCTTATGCATATAGTAGAATTTTAACCCTTTTACACAAAATTTGCAATCCTTAAATTATAATACACACCATTCCGCCGTTACTGTCATTGACAATCTTCTGCATGGTATCCTGTAGTTTGACCTGGCTTTCATCACCGATCATAGCCATTTTATTTCTCATGCCGTCCATAACCAGCTCTTCCACTGACTTTCCAAAAATATTGGTACTCCAGATACCGCCTTCGCTGTCTTTTCTGTCATGAATATAAGTGATCAGATCCTGCGCCTGCTGCTCGCTTCCTACGATTGGTGCAATCTCTGTCTCTATGTTAGCGCGGATCAGATGGATGGAAGGTGCTTCTGAATGAATTTTCACCCCATATTTCCCGCCCTGTTTGATGATTACCGGTTCTTCTAAGGTAATATCTTCTTTCTTAGGGCTTACCACTCCGTATCCACGCATTTTCACAGAAGCAAACGCATCTTTGACTCCGTCATATTCTGTCTTCATTCCAGACAATTCTTTCATTGCTTTGATTAGTCCGTACTGTCCGTCTATTTCCATGCCTGTCAGTTCACTTAACATTTCGTAATAATAACCGTCTTCAATCTGGATGGAGACTTTTACACATCCGGTATCCATTTCGACTGTTTCTACCTTCGCACGCTCTATATAGAGACTGTCCGCAGTCTTTAATTCTTTTACCGTATCTTTAATCTCTGAGAACTGTCCCATAATCCCTTTGATCTGTTCAATGAGATCTGTCTTAATCTTATGATCTCTGGGAAGCATTTCTACCCACTTAGGAACAAAAAACTGTATCTCGGATATTGGAAATTCAAAAAGAACTGCTTCTATAATTTTGAAAATGTCATCTTCCTTTAACTGCTCGCAATTGACCGGCATTGCTCTTACACCATATTTTTCTTCTATTTCTTCTGAAATACGCCTTGCCTCTTCTCCATATGGTTTCTTAGAATTTACCAGCACTACGAATGGTTTCCCAATGGACTGAAGCTCCCGGATTGTCTTCTCTTCCGGTTCTTCATACTGTCTTCTCTCAAGCTCCCCGATCGTTCCGTCTGTTGTCATTACGATTCCGATCGTCGCATGATCATGGATCACCTTTCTTGTCCCTACAGCTGCTGCCTTGGTAAATGGAATCTCGTGCTCAAACCACGGCGTTTTTACCATCCGCTCCTCATTTCCTTCCACATGTCCGACAGCCCCTTCTGCCATATACCCCACACAGTCAATCAGTCGAACCTTTACCGGAATATCACCCATAAGCTTTACTTTCGCCGCCTCTTTCGGAACGAATTTCGGTTCCGTTGTCATAATTGTACGGCCGGACGCTGATTGCGGCAATTCGTCTTTCGTGCGCTCCCGATCATTTTCATCTTCCATATGAGGGAGTACCAGCACATCCATGAACCGTTTGATAAACGTAGACTTTCCCGTACGCACCGGACCAACCACCCCTATGTAGATTTCTCCCTTTGTTCTTGCCTTTATATCACTGTACAATTGAAACGTATTCATTTTAAATACCCCCTTGTTCTGCTGATACCAGTTTATGTACACCCCGGGAGTTTTTAGAACCTTTTTTCTTCCTCTTAATCTTAAATTTCACTGTACAGAATTCTTGCGCCTCTTTTCAGTGCTTTTGTACACAGATAAATGCAGCTGTTCAGTTCTTCTAAAACTTCTTTTTTTCTTACGAGCACTCCTTCTTTCTGTTGATATTCCCTGCTGTTATTCCTCCGCGTCAGATAGAATTCTTCCGGTGAACACTGGAACAATTCTTCCCATCGCTTCATGATATGGAGGAATTTTTCTATCTCTCTTCGGTCTATCACAGAGAAACCGCCTTCCGTAAAACCGGTGGTAAGCTTCTTTCCGTTCCATCTTGTATTTACCCACATAAGACTGTCCTTCATATATTGAAATAATAAATTGGACAAAAAAACTCTCTCTGTATCCAGCCACACATTTTCCTCTGGATTTTCTCTGGTGATCACAACTAATTGATGTGCAAGTGCCATTCCCTCTCCTCCTACTCCTCTTGAGACAAACAGACATCCAGAAGTGAATAGATCAGCTTCCGTTTTTCCTGACTGATCTTACCAATCCGTTTCGTATACTCTGACATCCTGATCTCATAACCGTGATCTACCACTCCGCAGAGAAGTTCGTCAGCAGACACCTCCAGAACATTGGCGATTTCAACAAAGGTCTCGAGGCGCGGTACTTTTTTCCCCCGCTCAATCATGCCTATGTACGACGCACTCAGATCCACCTTTTCTGCCAGTTCTTCCTGACACCATCCTTTCTCGATCCTTTTTCTGTGTATACGTTTTCCGATATCCTTCATCTCCATAAGCAGACCTCCATTGATTGTTCCAACTTACTTATAGTATAGAATTTCAAATTCGGTTATTACAGAAACTAATAGTACGTCACCCATACTACTGGTTATGTTTTTTCACGAAAATACGTGTCATTTCAACACAAAAAGACACCTTGCAAAACGCAAGGTGTCGATTTGTGACGTTTTCTATTTCCCCCACGGAAGAGCACTGTGCTCAGCTTTGCTGTCCCGTAACATTAATTCATCTACCGCTTCTTTTGGATCTTTTCCCTCAAACAGTACTTCATTTACCTTATCGACAATCGGAAGTGCTACACCGTATTTCTTGCCAAGCTTTGCCGCAGCCTTGGCGGAATATACACCTTCTACAACCATCTTTACTTCCGCCATTGCCTCTTCCATTGTTTTGCCCTGTCCCATCAGGTATCCGGCTTTGCGGTTACGACTGTGTACGCTGGCACAGGTTACGATCAGATCTCCGATTCCGGTAAGACCGGTGAAGCTTTCAATCGCTCCCCCCATCTTCACTCCTAATCTTGCAATCTCTGCAATTCCTCTTGTAATTAATGCAGCCTTCGTATTATCTCCATAGCCCATACCATCTGCAATTCCCGCTGCAAGAGCAATGACATTCTTAAGCGCTCCGCCAAGCTCCATTCCCAACATATCAGAGCTAATGTAGACACGAAATACATGATTCATGAACATCTCCTGAAGATATCTTGCTGTCTCCTCTGTCTTTGCTCCGATGACAACTGCTGTCGGAAGTCCTCTTCCCACTTCTTCTGCATGGCTTGGACCGGACAACACTGCAACATTAGCCTGTGGGATTTCTTCCTCTATCTGCTGGGAAAGAGTCATAAGTGTATCTTCCTCTATTCCCTTTGCCACATCTACAATGATCTGACCTTCCTTCACAAAAGGCTTCATGTTACGTGCAGTTCCTCTTGTAAATGCGGACGGTACTGCCAGCACGAGGAAATCTTTTTCCTTAATCGCTGTCTCCATGTCACTGGTAAATACCATATCTTCCGGAATTTTCACACCCGGCAGCTTACTTTTATGCTCTCGTTCTTTTGAAAGCATTTCCACCTCTTCTTCATTGATGGACCAAACAGTCACTTGATGCCCGTTGGAATGAAGAAGAAGCGCTAAAGCTGTTCCCCAGCTCCCGGCTCCCATTACGCCTACATTTGCCATACTCTTACCTCCTGACTACTTTTCATTCTTATGTTTTCCGACACTTAATTTATTTTCTGTGCCGTTTAATAGCCTCTTGATATTTGCTTTATGCTTATAAAAGGCAAGCAGCATTAAACATGCCGCCACCGCATACATCTCATACAAATACGCCGGCTCCATCTGAAACCTTCCGGTCTGTCCGCAGATTATGATCTCAACGAGGTATATAACTACAATCGCAAGAGAACCAAGAGACACGTAACGTGTCACCCCTACGATTCCCACAAACGCCACGAGACAGACAAGCACCATCGGAAGACTTAAGGTGCTGATGATAAGTCCAGCTGTCGCCGCAATTCCCTTTCCACCTTTGAATTTCATATAAAACGGAAAATTATGTCCGAGAATTACACCGGCACCTGTATACATCATAAGAAGCGGCCAGATCTCTGCCTGTGTTTTCCCATAGATGAAATACGTTGCTGCAACAGCAAGCACACACTTAAAGCAATCCCCCAGAAATGTAATTGCTCCTGCCTTCCATCCCATCGTGCGCAGTGCATTGGTAGTTCCTGCATTCCCGCTTCCTTCTTTTCTAATATCTACGTGCTGCGTCTTCCCATAGAGATACCCCGTCTGCAGCAATCCGAACAAATAACCGATCGCCACACATATGATGCGTTCCATACTACTGATCTTTCTCCTTTCTCTCCCGGATAAAGAACCGAAGAGATGTGCCTTTAAAGCCAAAGGCTTCACGAATCTTATTTTCCAAATATCTTGTATAGGAAAAATGCATCAATTCCTTGTCATTAACAAAAATCACGAATGTTGGCGGTTTTACCGACACCTGTGTAATATAATACAATTTCAGACGCTTTCCTTTATCAGACGGTGGCTGCTGCATCGCAACTGCCTCTGACATGATTTCATTTAACACTCCCGTTGCCACGCGAAGCGTCTGGTTGGCAATGACCATATCGATCATATCATAGAGCTTGGGAAGTCTCTGTCCGCTCTTTGCAGATACATACATGATCTCCGCATAAGGCATAAAGGACAACACTCTTCGCACTTCTTTTTCGTACTCTCTCATGGTCTTGTCATTTTTCTCAATGGCATCCCACTTGTTTACTACGACAATGATTCCCTTTCCTCTTTCGTGAGCGATTCCTGCAATCTTAGCGTCCTGCTCGGTAACACCTTCCACTGCATCGATCACGACAAGCACTACATCAGCTCTCTCTACGGCTGTTACAGTACGGATGATACTGTATCGTTCAATCTCTTCTTTGATCTTATTCTTTCTTCGAAGTCCGGCTGTATCGATAAACACATATTCTCTTCCGTCGTGTACAATATCCGTATCAATGGCATCTCTCGTTGTTCCGGCCACATCAGAAACAATCACCCGGTCTTCTCCCAGAAGCTTGTTGATAATGGAAGATTTTCCTACATTCGGTTTTCCTACGATCGCAACTCTCGGACGTTCATCTTCCTCTTCTTCTCCACTTTGCTCCGGAAAATACTCCGCCACTGCATCCAGCATATCACCGATTCCCAGTCTGGAAGCTGCGGATACCGGATGCGGATCACCGATTCCAAGATTGTAGAATTCATACACATCCGGCATGAATTTCTCAAAGCTGTCCACTTTATTTACAACTAATACAATTGGTTTTCCCGAACGTCTGAGCATATCTGCCACTTTGGAGTCTGCGTCAACAAGCCCTTGTCTTACATCTGTGATAAATACGATCACATCTGCGGTATCAATGGCAATCTGCGCCTGCTCTCTCATCTGGGACAGAATCACATCCTTACTCTCCGGCTCGATACCTCCGGTATCTATGAGCGTAAATTCTTTATCCAGCCAGCTGGTATCTGCGTAGATCCGGTCTCTGGTCACTCCCGGAGTGTCCTTTACGATGGAAATCTTCTCTCCAGCCAGCACATTAAAAAGTGTAGATTTTCCTACATTTGGCCTTCCTACAATGGCCACTACTGGTTTACTCATTCTAATTCTCCTATCCTAATACTGCGTCAATAAAATCTTGTCCGCTTGATTTTACAATATCCACCGGCACTTGTAAAGCATCTTTCACGTCCTGAAGCGTTACATCATCCAGAAAATCCTGCTCTTCAATCCGAAGCATATTGCATGGAAGTAACAATTTCTCTCCTAATGCCTTCCCCTTTAGCTGACCGATAAGATCCTGTCCGGTAATCAGACCGGATACCGTAATTAACTCCCCGAAGAAATCATTTCGTATTCCATAGACATGAAGCTTACTTTTCGGATACTTCTCCATGATCCGATCCGCCATCCTTTGGATATAAGGATAAGCAAGGAATCCCGTCGCTATGGAGACTTCACGGTCTCTCTCGTCTCCATTTAAGCTTTCATACCCTTCTTCAAATTCATTCATAAGGAGGCGGAGCATTCCCACACCATTTTCCAGCTGCAAATATCCATCGTAACGCTCTTCTTCCGGAAGCTCTTCCTCTGCCAGAATATACCACTCATCTCCTCCGTGGATAAAGTGGATTTCGAATTCTTCGTATGCTTTCTTCTGCCATTTGTGGATAATGTGAAGAACCTCTTTGGCATCTTCTTTCGTAAATGGAAGAAGGGGATACAATCCGTCTCTGTATTTACTAAGTCCTACCGGCACAACCGATACGCTCTGAAGCTGCGGTGCATACTTCATCAGATCCCGAATGCTTCTCTCCAGCTCTTCTCCATCGTTAATTCCTTTACAGAGTACGATCTGACCATTCATCGTGATGCCGCCCTCATACAGCCTGTCCACCTTCTTCAGCGCCTCTCCCGCAAAACGGTTGTGAAGCATCTTACACCGAAGTTCCGGATTCGTCGTCTGAAACGATACATTGATCGGCTCCAGATGATACCGGACAATCCGGTCAATATCGTGATCACTCATATTGGTAAGCGTCACATAATTCCCCTGAAGGAAAGAAAGCCTGGAATCATCATCTTTAAAATACAATGTTTCACGCATATCTTTTGGCATCTGATCGATAAAGCAGAAGATACATTTATTCCTGCAGGAACGGTACTCATCCATCAGTCCCTGTTCAAACTCAATCCCCAGATCTTCCTCGTATTCTTTCTCAATCTCCAGTTCCCACTGTTCTCCGTCCGGCTTCTCAATAAGAACGGTCAGATATTCCTCATTTGCAAGAAAATGATAATCAAAAACATCTTCGATCTCCTGATCATTGATCGCAAGAAGCTTGTCTCCTGCAGAAATCTCCAGTTCCTCTGCGATACTGCCCGGAAGAACATCTTTTATAATATGTGTATGTGTCATAAAAATCTATTTCCTCTCTTTGACTCAACTGCTGACTTGAATTGCACTTTGTGCAATTATTATACTCCGTGCGCAAAAAAAGGAAGCGCTCGTTAGAGCATTTACTTTTCAAGCCGGAGATTGTCTGGTATAATCTGCCACACTTGTGGCAGCAAGTCATTTATGACTTGAATTGCACTTTGTGCAATTATTATACCCCACATCTTGAAATTAGTCCAACCTAAACATTGACCTTTTGCTATGATTAATGATATAAATAATTATATAGCATTTTAAAATAATAGTTTAGGAGATTGTTATGCCAAACATTAAATTAATGGAATCGGCGCTTCCGGTTGCGCCGCTGAAGATCGCAGCTTTAGATAGCTGTATCGATCTTGGAAAAAAGGTAAATGACTACATTGTAACATTCAGACAGGATTCACTTAAGAAATATCTGGATTCCCCATTATTTTCTACGTATAAACAGGACAACTATCTGATTGACTGTCAGTGTCCTCGTTTTGGAAGCGGAGAGGCAAAAGGAATCCTTGGTTCTTCTATCCGCGGAAAAGATTTATTTGTCATGGTTGACGTATGTAACCACAGTTTAACTTACACGGTTAACGGACATTTGAATCATATGTCACCGGATGATCATTATCAGGATCTTAAGCGTGTGATTTCTGCTGCTAACGGAAAGGCTCATCGTGTGAATGTGATCATGCCATTTCTCTATGAAAGCCGACAGCATAAACGTACAAAGAGAGAATCTCTGGACTGTGCTTTTGCCTTGCAGGAACTGGTCGATATGGGTGTCAGCAATATTATTACTTTTGACGCTCATGATCCACGTGTACAGAATTCTATCCCGCTTCACGGATTTGACAACTTCAATCCACCTTATCAGTTTATGAAGGCTCTCCTCCGCGCCGAGCCAAATCTTAAAGTGGACAAGGAACACCTTATGATCGTCAGTCCGGATGAGGGCGCTATGCACCGTGCAGTTTACTTCTCAAACGTTCTCGGTGTGAATATGGGTATGTTCTACAAACGCCGTGACTACTCTACCATCGTAAATGGAAAGAACCCGATCGTGGCTCACGAATTCCTCGGTGACGATATGCACGGTAAGAATGTAATTGTTATTGATGACATGATCTCTTCCGGTGAAAGTATGCTGGATGTTGCCAAAAAGATGAAAGACCGCGGAGCAGACCGTGTATTTGTCTGCACAACATTCGGACTTTTCACAGACGGTTTTGAGAAATTTGATGAATTTTATGCAAATGGTTACATTGACCGCGTGATCACAACAAACCTTACATATCTTCCGGCTGAAGCTTACGAAAAGCCGTATTTTGTTGTTGCTGATATGAGTAAATTCATTGCATTGATCATTGATTCCTTTAACCATGATATTACAATGAGTTCCGTTCTCAATCCAACAGACAAGATTCATCGTCTTCTGGAACGTTACAAAAACGCTTAACAATATAAGGACGAAAAAAAGGTGCCTGCAAAGTCATGGGATTGACTTTGCAGGCACTCTTTTGTTTGTCATACTCTCTGTACCGTTTATTTGATAACTTCCCTTAAGCTGCCGAACTATTTACGTGTCATATATGTTGTCAAAGCGGTGTCTTCTGTAAGTAATTCTTTTAATACAGAAACTAACTTTGCCATTACTTTTCCCTTCTTTCCTTCAATGATCTTCCATCCGTTAAAAGATTAACATTTTGTTTCACCTTTGTAAAGGGTAAAAATCAACAAAGATAGTATCTGTTTTTTGTCTATTATTTAACGCTTTGTTTCAGTGATTTAAAAATCCGTATATCTTCCTCCATTTTCCAAAGTAACTCCCTTGGCAGCGGCAAGCTCCGATACTGTAACAAGCTGATAACCTGCCTCCTGAAGCTTCGGAATTAATTGAAGTGCCGCATCAACGGATTCCGTATGGATATCGTGAAGGAGAATGATATCCCCGTCATCAACATTGTTCATTGTAGTCTCGATTGTCTTCTGGGCATTTCTCGTCTTCCAGTCCAGCGTATCAATGTTCCATAAGATCATCGGCATTCCAACCGTCGACTTCAAAGTATCACTGATTGCCCCGTACGGTGGCCGCATAACGGTTGCTCCCTCTCCTGCTATCTGGGCAATTCCGGCATTTGTCTTGCCAAGTTCATCTGTAATTCCCGCCACACTTGCCTTGGCAAGATTTTGATGACTGTACGAGTGGTTTCCAAGCTCACAGCCAATCTCTTTCATTTTTTTCACTACGTCCGGATAACTCGAAACCTTCTGACCCAACATGAAGAACGTAGCATGTGCATTGTATTTTTCAAGCTGCGCCAGCAATTCGCCGGTTCGTTTTCCCGGTCCATCATCGAAAGTAAGCGCCACCATCGGTTTCTTCGGATCAATACTACTCTCTTTTTTAGACACTAACTCACCCTTTTTATTAAACTCACATTCTGCCAACCCGACTTTCTGTTTACCGGTTGCCATCTTGCCGTCCGCCGTAAAATAATACGTCTTTCCTTTTATCTCCTGCCAGCCGATGAGGGCAGCACCATTTTCACCCATGTAATATTTTCCATTATCATCCTTTTGCCAGCCGGTCTGCATAACACCTTTTTTGTCAAAGGCATATGTCCCACCGCCGATTTTATGAATTCCAACAGCTTTATTCCCATCCGCATCAAAATAATACGTCTTTCCTTTGGACACTACAAAATCTTCTGTCACATAGCTTCCGTCATATTTTTTGAATTTCTTTCCTTCCCACTGTCCGATCGGGTTCTGTACGACGATCTTGCCCGGTCTTAATGTAAGCTTTACTTTTCTCTTCCACTCACCGTCTAATTTTTTCTGAATCTCCTTATCAAATACAACCTCTGTTTTATAACTTCCTTCCGCTGTCGGATCTGCTTTCGTCTTGATGGTATAGCCCTTTCCGGCTTCCAGATCCTTAAAAAAGTTCTCAACTGTATACTTCTTCCTTTTATCTAAGACAATCTTCTTACTGTCCTTCTCCGATAATTTCACTCGAAGCTCCGGCAGTTCTTCCCCTTGTTTAATTGTAACGACCGACGCCGTAACCGTTGCTTTTGCAATATGATTTATGATTACAAAGGCAAGTGCGCCGACAGCTAAAATTAAAACTGCTGCCAAGGAAAGAATCAGAAGTCGTCTTTTTCTGTCTTGTCTTGTCTTTTCTTCTTTAATTTTTCCCATTGCACTTTATCTCCTCTATTGCGATGTCTCAGTATGCCTTATCATTATAACTTTGTTCGACATATTTCGCAATGAAGATAAATGTAAATAATTCTTAAGATTCATTTAAAAATGCGTCTAAGATATTACACGAATTCGTAATACTTCCTCTACGGTTCCAAGCTCTTTGATCACATTTTCAGAGACTGCAGAGTCAATATCGATCATGGTATATGCATATTTCCCTTTACTTTTGTTCGTCAGATCCGCAATATTCATATTGTCGTCTGCCAGAATCTTTGTAAACTGTCCGATCATATTCGGTACGTTGTGATGAAGAAGCAAAATTCTTGTATTATTTCCGCGAAGTCCCATATCACAGTCCGGATAATTGACGGAATTTTTAATATTTCCATTTTCCAGATAGTTTTTAATCTGACTTGCAGCCATAACTGCACAGTTGTCTTCCGACTCTTCTGTAGATGCTCCCAGATGTGGAATTACAATGGCTCCTTTGACACCTGCGATCTGAGGTGTCGGGAAGTCTGTCACATAATGCTTCACATGTCCGGATACAAGGGCATCGACCATTGCTTCTTCTTCTACTAACACATTTCTTGCAAAATTCAAAACAACAACACCTTTTTTCATAAGACCAAGCGCATCTTTATCGATCATGTTCTTCGTGGCATCTGTTGCAGGCACATGAATGGTAATATAATCACAATCTTTATATATTTCATCCACTGTCTTTGCATGACGGATACTGCGTGACAATCTCCATGCGGAATCTACAGAGATGTATGGATCGTATCCATAGACTTCCATTCCAAGATGCGTCGCTGCATTTGCCACCAGCACGCCGATAGCGCCAAGCCCGATCACTCCAAGCTTCTTTCCTTCCAGCTCGCAGCCGGCAAAAGCTTTTTTCGCTTTTTCTGCATCTTTGGCAATATTTCCGTCTTCCTCATTCTCCTGTACCCAGTTGATTCCACCGATGATATCGCGGGAAGCAAGAAGCATCCCTGCCAGAACCAGCTCTTTTACGCCGTTTGCGTTAGCCCCGGGCGTATTAAATACAACAATTCCTTCTTCCGCACATTTTTCAAGATGAATATTATTTACTCCTGCTCCTGCTCTCGCAATTGCTTTCAGTTCTTTGGCAAACTCCATCTCTTTCATATTAGTGCTTCTGACGAGAATGGCATCTGCTTTTTCCGGTTCGCTCACCGGTACATACTCTTCTGTAAATGTTTCCAATCCTACCTGTGAGATTGGATTCAGGCAATGATATCGATACATAATTATAAATTCTCCTTCTCAAACTGCTTCATAAATTCCACTAAGGCTTCCACCCCTTCTATCGGCATGGCATTGTAAATACTTGCTCTCATTCCGCCTACACTTCGATGTCCTTTTAAGTTTTTAAATCCGGCTTTGTCTGCCTCTTTTACAAACTTGGCGTCCAGTTCCTGATCTCCTGTGACAAAAGGAACATTCATAAGAGAACGATCTTTTTTGGCAACTGTTCCGTGAAACATCTTGCTTTCGTCCAGATAATCATAGAGAAGCTTCGCTTTCTTCTCATTATATTCCTTCATTGCTGTAAGACCACCCTGTCTCTTCAGCCACTGAAAGACTTTTCCGCAAATATAAATACCATAAGCAGGCGGTGTGTTATAAAGTGATTTTGCATCCGCATGAGTCTTATATTTCATCATTGTCGGTGTTCCCGCAAGAGTATCCTCTGTGATGAGATCCTCCCGGATAATCGCGATCACCACGCCTGCAGGTCCGATATTTTTCTGTACTCCTCCGTAGATCACACCATATTTTGTCACATCTACAGGCTCAGACAGAAAGCAGGAAGATACGTCTGCTACAAGTGTCTTTCCCTTTGTATTCGGAAGTTCCTGAAATTTTGTTCCGTAAATCGTATTGTTCTCACAGATATACACATAATCGGCATCTTCGGAAACCGGAAGATCGCTGCAGTCCGGAATATAAGAGAACGTCTCGTCTTCTGACGATGCGATCACACGCACCTCTCCATATTTTTCCGCTTCTTTTGCTGCTTTCTTCGCCCACTGTCCGGTCACAATGTAATCCGCCTTCTGATTCTTCATCAGATTCATTGGAATCATGGCAAATTGCAGAGATGCACCTCCCTGTAAAAATAACACTTTATAATGATCCGGAATATTCATTAATTCGCGCAGATCTGCCTCTGCTGTATCGATAATCTCCTGGAAGGTCTGGGATCGGTGACTCATTTCCATTACTGACATGCCACTTCCTCTGTAATCCATCATCTCTTCTGCTGCCTCTCGTAACACCTCTTCCGGCAACACTGCCGGACCTGCTGAAAAATTATACACTCTTCCCATTTGCTGTCCCTCCATGTTTCTTCAAATTTTATTCTTTCTCTTTCCTATCTTATTCCCGCTGTTCTAAATCTTTCTCATCAAATACTTCATTGATGGCTGCGCCCGGCGCTACCATTGGCCAAACTTTATCGTCACATCCGATCTGACAATCGATCACGACCGGTTTTCCAAGTGCCAGTGCTTTTTTGAATCCTTCTGCAAATTCTTCCTTCGTTGTTACCTTGATTCCTTCTGCACCCATAGCTTCTGCCAGTTTCACAAAATCTACTGCGTCATTTAATACCGTTGCGGAATAACGCTGTCCGTAGAACAGATTCTGCCACTGGCGCACCATACCGAGTACGTGGTTATTGACAACCACCTGAATAACCGGAATCTGGTGCCGCACTGCGGTAGCGATCTCATTCATATTCATTCGGAAACATCCGTCTCCTGCAATATTTACGACAATCTTATCCGGTCTTCCCATTTTTGCACCGAGAGATGCACCAAGGCCGTAGCCCATCGTTCCAAGACCACCGGACGTTAAAAGTGTTCTTGGTTTTGTATATTTATAATACTGAGCTGCCCACATCTGATGCTGTCCTACTTCTGTAGAAATGATAGCCTCTCCATTTGTCTGGCGATAAATTTCTTCTACAATATAAGGACCGGTCAGAATATCCTGATGATAAGTCAGTGGATATTTCTCCTTATATTCCATAATTTTCTGAACCCATTCTTCATGGGACTGCTGCTCTAACTGTTCATTGATCTTGTGAAGCACAACGTTCAGATCTCCGACTACTCCATCCGTAATCAGTACATTTTTATTCATTTCTGCAGCGTCAATGTCAAACTGCAAGATTTTTGCATTCTTTGCAAATTTCTTCGCATTTCCTGTCACGCGGTCACTGAATCTTGCGCCAAGTACGATGAGAAGATCACATTCGCTGACTCCGTAATTGGCTGTTTTGGTCCCGTGCATGCCAAGCATTCCTGTATATAATGGATCGGTTCCCGGAAATGCTCCTTTTCCCATCAGGGAATCGGTAACCGGCGCATCTACCTTCTTAACAAATGTTCTGATTTCTTCACTTGCACCGGAGAGCACAGCTCCGCCTCCGATGAAAACGTAAGGTTTTTTTGATTTTTTGATCATTTTGACTGCATTTTCAATATCTTCTTCGCAGACATTCTCCGAAGGAACCACCGGCTGAATCTCTTTCTTCTGATACTCCGTCTTATTTGCTGTCACATCCTTAGGGATATCGATGAGCACCGGCGCCGGTCTTCCTGATTTTGCGATTACAAATGCTTTGCGGATGGTATCTGCCAGATCTTTAACATCCTTGACAATAAAATTGTGTTTGGTGATCGGCATTGTGATACCTGCAATATCTATTTCCTGGAAGCTGTCTTTTCCAAGGAGCGATACTCCTACATTACAAGTGATTGCAACGATCGGAATGGAGTCCATATAAGCGGTGGCAATTCCTGTCACCAGATTGGTAGCTCCCGGTCCGCTGGTAGCAAAGCAGACACCCACTTTCCCGGTTGCTCTTGCATAACCGTCTGCCGCATGAGATGCCCCCTGCTCATGGGATGTCAAAATATGGCGGATTTCTTCACTGTGCTTATATAATTCATCATATACATTTAAAATCGCACCGCCCGGATAACCGAATACGGTATCTACACCCTGCTCTTTCAAACATTCTATTACGATCTGTGCTCCTGTTAACTGCATATTTTTCCCTCTCTTGCTTCTTAATTCTTTGGTACTTCCAAGATTGCACCCCTGTTACCGGATGTCACCAGAGAAGCATATCTTGCCAGATATCCGGTCTTAACCTTTGGTTCTTTCGGTGTCCATGCCTGTCTTCTCTTTTCCAGTTCTTCATCTGAGACTGCTATTTCAAGCTTCAGATTTGGGATATCGATCTTAATAATATCTCCCTCTTCTACAAGAGCGATAGGACCTCCCACTGCTGCTTCCGGGGATACGTGACCAATGGAAGCACCTCTGGAGGCGCCGCTGAATCGTCCATCTGTGATAAGCGCTACACTGGAGCCAAGTCCCATTCCTGCAATGGCAGAAGTCGGATTGAGCATTTCTCTCATACCCGGGCCTCCTTTTGGTCCTTCGTAGCGGATTACGACCACATCCCCTTCTTTGATCTGTCCGCCTTTAATCGCGGCAATTGCATCTTCTTCGCACTCAAACACTCTTGCCGGACCTTCATGCACTAACATTTCATCGACCACTGCGGAACGTTTTACAACGCTTCCATCCGGAGCAAGGTTTCCCTTTAATACTGCCAGACCTCCTGTTTTAGAATATGGATTTTCCACAGGACGGATGACTTCCGGATTCAGATTGACCGCGTCTTTGATATTTTCTCCCACCGTTTTTCCGGTAACTGTCATACATTCGGTGTGCAGAAGTCCCAGTTTATTTAACTCATTCATCACAGCGTATACGCCGCCAGCTTCGTTGAGATCTTCCATATGAGTCGGACCTGCCGGAGCCAGATGACAGAGATTTGGCGTACGTTCGCTGATTCCATTTGCAAAATCAATCTCAAAATCCATACCGATCTCGTGAGCGATCGCCGGAAGATGAAGCATGCTGTTTGTGGAACATCCAAGTGCCATATCTACAGTTAAGGCATTTAACATAGCCTTTTCTGTCATGATATCTCTCGGACAGATGTTTTTCTCCCACAGCTCCATGACTTTCATACCTGCATGCTTCGCCAGACGGATACGTTCAGAATAAACTGCCGGAATGGTACCATTTCCGCGAAGTCCCATGCCAAGCACCTCCGTCAGACAGTTCATACTGTTTGCGGTATACATACCGGAACAGGAACCGCAAGTCGGGCAGACTTTATTTTCAAATTCCACAAGTCCTTCGTCAGATAAAGTTCCTGCTGTATTTGCTCCCACAGCCTCGAAAATGCTGGAAAGGCTTCTCTTCTGACCGCCCACACGTCCTGCAAGCATCGGACCTCCACTGACAAAGATCGTCGGCACATTGATTCTTGCCGCCGCCATCAGAAGCCCCGGTACATTTTTATCACAGTTTGGCACCATCACGAGCGCATCAAACTGGTGTGCAAGTGCCATCGCTTCTGTAGAATCCGCAATCAGATCTCTCGTAACAAGAGAATATTTCATTCCGATGTGCCCCATTGCAATTCCATCGCACACCGCAATTGCCGGGAATACAATTGGCGTTCCCCCCGCCATTGCAACACCTTGTTTCACTGCATTTACGATCTTATCCAGATTCATATGACCCGGAACAATCTCATTATACGAACTGACAATACCGACCAGCGGTCTGTCCATCTCCTCCTGCGTAAGACCAAGCGCATTCATCAAAGAACGATGCGGCGCCTGCTGTTTTCCTTTTGTAACTGTATCACTTCTCATTATTCTACCTCCTGGGGACGTAGACTTTTTAAACTTTGCTACGTCCCAAATTACATTTTGCTACGTCCTAAATTGCTTTTTGACCTGTCCTAAATTGATTTTGCGATGAGGTCGCCCATTTCTTTTGTGCCGACCTGCTTCTTTCCTTCAGACATGATGTCTATGGTTCGATATCCTTCTTTTAATACGTGTTCGACTGCTGCCTCGATGGCATCTGCTTCTTGATCGAGATCGAAGCTGAAGCGGAGCATCATTGCTGC
>PPYF01017191.1_pt1 | contig 23091 bp, 25 predicted proteins | sample 1559871 | NCBI WGS metagenome assembly PPYF01 (sample SAMN08240021, study PRJNA423297) | Human gut metagenome, whole genome shotgun sequencing project.
AAGGAGCATCAGACAGGTCTTCCTGGATGTTGCTGCCGGGTTATGTGAAGGGGATGAGCAGTCGCCGGAAAAGCGCCCCGTAATTTTAGAGGCGCAGGATGTGTTGATAACCTACAGAGGAAAACTACCGGGAATAATTACGGGTTCTCTGAAGAGTCCGCCGAAATGGTAATTTTACCAGCATATTTTTCATCCAGTAATACAGCAAGCCGCCTGAAAGAGTCTTGTTGTTCCTGAGACCATTTGGGATTGCATGATTCAAACTGGATTGATGCCAGCGTTGATTGCATCTGTTCCCTTGGAATTGAGAATGCCAGATATGAGAAGGCGACGGTAAGGGTATTCACGTCTTCCCGAAGCCTGGAAATGCTGTCGAGCAACTCCTGTAGAGAAATGGTGTTATTGTCCATAAATAATCCTCATGATTGTATTGACCTGTTAGCAGCCTGAGGCAACAGGCTGGAACTGATAAACATATCCAGGGCTCAGAAACCGATAAATCCTGATAAATATCCATGAACGCAAAAATCAGATACGGCCTGTCGGCTGCCGTTCTGGCGCTGATTGCCGCTGGTGCGCCTGCGCCTGACATTCTCGACCAGTTTCTGGATGAAAAGGAAGGTAACCACACCACGGCATACCGTGATGGCGCGGGTATCTGGACCATCTGCCGCGGTGCCATCCTGGTGGATGGCAAACCTGTCGTTCCGGGCATGAAGTTGTCGAAGGAAAAATGCGACCGGGTTAACGCCATTGAGCGTGATAAGGCGCTGGCATGGGTGGAGAAAAACATCAAAGTGCCATTGACCGAACCCCAGAAAGCGGGGATCGCGTCATTCTGTCCGTACAACATTGGTCCCGGTAAGTGTTTCCCGTCGACGTTTTACAGACGAATTAATGCAGGTGATCGCAGGGGAGCATGCGAAGCGATTCGCTGGTGGATTAAGGACGGTGGCAGAGACTGCCGTATTCGCTCAAATAACTGTTACGGTCAGGTATTCCGTCGTGACCAGGAGAGCGCGCTGGCGTGCTGGGGAATCGACAGATAAGCAGAATATTTTGCTGAAAAATGAGGTTGGCCAACGCGGGCGGATAACACGAAGTCCTGTGAACTGGCAAAACCTAAGTGAATAAAAGTAAAAACCCCGTTTGTTGGCAGCAAGCGGGGTTTTGTTTTTATGGCAGTAAGCTATGGGAGGCTGCCTTGATTGATTTTAGCAAACTGATTAGGGAGTTGCGACTCATGATTAGTCAATTACCAAACTGGAAATTTTTGCTGGTCTGGAGCATCCCTTTTTTATGGGTAGTATCCCAGTTAATTGTGGCAATTAAGGGGTAGCTATGTCAGACAAACTCATAACGCCGGCAAAGGTCCTGTGTGTGATTGTCGGTATTTCATTTTCACTAATGCTGGTTGCTCTTTTTCTGTCCCTCGCCTGGGTGATGTTGTCTTCGTCGGGGCTGCTGGGGTGACAGTGACTGATGACATCAGCAGAGCGCTGGCTTTTGCTATTAAGTGGGTGGCTGTTGGTATTGCTGTGTCTCCGATGCTGTATGGGCTGGCAAAACTGGTCATTGCGCTGAAATCGTGAACTTTAAAAAGATGAGTGCTGAACTTATTCGGGCAATGGCATTTGCCATTCGTATTGTGGCCATTGCTGTTCTGGTCTGGGCAATCCGTTGGTGGTGATATGAACCGTGTTCTGTGTGTGGTGATTATTGTCATGCTGGTAGCCTGTGGTGTGCTTAGTCTGGGGCTGAATCATTACCGCGATAACGCCATCACCTACAAAGCGCAGCGCGATAAAAAAGTCAGTGAGCTGAAACTGGCGAATGCCACTATTACTGACATGCAGCAGCGCCAGCGAGATGTCGCTGCGCTTGATGCCAGATACACGAAGGAATTAGCCGATGCGAGAGCTGAAAATGAAACTCTGCGCGCTGATGTTGCCGCTGGTCGTAAGCGCCTGCGGGTCAACGCCACCTGCCCCGGTACCGTGCGTGAAGCCACCGGCACCTCCAGCGTGGATAATGCAACCGGCCCCCGACTGGCAGACACCGCTGAACGGGATTATTTCATCCTCAGAGAACGGTTGATGACAATGCAGAAGCAGCTGGAAGGGGCGCAGGAATATATCCGCACTCAGTGCACTAAGCTGGCTTTTTATTATCCGGAGGATACATGAAGAAATTACGGGTAACCGTAGAACCTTTTCAGGGAACAATTCCGTTCCGTATTTTGCAGCGTGGTCGTGTTCTTGTTGAAGGTTCGTTCAGTGGTAAATGTACGCAATTACACTCCCGGACCTTTCAGGTGAATGCCACGAATGAAGAGCTAACCGTGGAGTGTACGATGAATGCCGCTAAATGCCGCATGGTATTACAGCCAGTGTGTTGAGCGACCTTATTATCCATGCGCGGTATTGTCGCCGTATTCCTGCATTAACAGAGACCGCAGCCCGACAGGGAGACTCCTCTGCGCGAGTGTGCGGGGATAATCAAAAACGATACACACCGGGGTTTACCGCGTTAACGGAGCGCGGCGTTGTCCCCTCATAGTCGCCTGTCCGGTGCGATGGTGGAAGAAACCGAACGTTCATTTCTCGTTATTTGTCATGCTGGCCGGGCGCAGATGCGTTGCATCTGTTGCCAGCCTTCTCCTGCAGGCTTCAATAACCCACGCTGAAAAGTTACCGGACCCTTTATGCTCAAGGGCGATGTTGATCTGTTCAATTATGTGATTGGGGAAACGGATATTGCGGGTTGTGGTTCTGCGGGTCCGGTTTTTCGATGACATATTTATTTCCTTTACTGATTGCCATATGACGGGGATTTTACATGGCTGAGCTTCGTACACTCCAGAGCAGAATCAAAACACTGAATACCCGACGGGTGAATATTCTGAAGGGGGAGCAGCGTCGTGTCAGTGGCAGTGCACGTGTTTCCCTCAAGCGTCATATCTGGCTGAGGGACGCCGGGCAGTGCTGTATCTGTGGTCGTGTGGTTGACCTCTGTGACAGTGAACTCGATCACCGAATTGCACTTCAGTTCGGTGGTGGTAATGAGGAGACGAATCTTTGGACGCTCTGTGCCGAATGCCATCGACAAAAGTCTGCTCGTGAAGCGGCGAGTGGTATGCCGGACCCGACGCTGCCGGAGGTGTCCGGAGGTAGTGGCAGAGAGGACGACATCATCGGACTGTAACCCAACCCGGGGGGGGTATCATCCGGCGTAAAAAACGATCGCTTTGGACACCGCGCCCCCTCTCACGCAGAGAAAAAATTCCCGTTTCAGGGCAGTTAACATGTTAACTGGCTGCCCGGGCATTTTTGCGGTTTTTATCTTTATTATTCAGTTTGTTGTGCGGAAAAAATGTTAACAGGCTTTTTCAGCAAATGTTAACCAGGCAGCAGTTAACATTTGCGGCATGAGACGCCGGGAAAAATGGGCTGAACCATACCCGGCTGAGTGCGTTCTGGACCCGGGAGGAGGCTGTGCTGACAACGCAAAAACGAAAATTTGCGCTGGCGCTCATGTCCGGGAAAAACAAAACAGCGTCAGCCATTGCCGCCGGTTATTCGGCGAAGACCGCCAGGGTTAAAGGCTCGCAGCTGGCAAAAGATCCTGAGGTGCTTGCGTTTATAGCCCGTAAACAATGCGAGACGGTGGAGGTGGATGAGGTTCCTGTTTACCGGCAGAAAAAATCAGAGCAGGAGGATAAACCCCGTCGCCGTGAGGCGGCTGCAATACCACAGCCGGACGAAAACAATCTGGAGATGCCACCGTCCGCGGTGATGTCTCCTGGTATTGAATATATGGAGGATGGTCTTCCCGATCCGGTGAAAGCCATGGGGCGGATCCTGGTGGAAAACCTCTGCATTGATCCGAAACTGGCACTGGATGCGGCCTGGCGTCTGGCGCAGTTCACGCACCATAAAAAAGGGGATACCGGGAAAAAATCGGCAAAAGGTGATGCCGCGAAAAAAGCGGCTAACCGTTTTGCGGTGCCACCGCCCCCCCGACTGGTGGTGAATAACGATAATGAGGGCAACGGATGATACCTGTATGGAGCACAGCCTGCCCGGACTGGGCAGAGCGCCTGAAAAAGGGGCTGTCGATTATTCCGGATCCGATTTATCCGGACGAGGCCGCACATGCCCTGGCGATTTTTAAACAACTGCGGATTGTGGATGCACCTGGTAGCCCTACGTTCGGGGAGTCCTGTGCACCGTGGGTGTTTGACCTGGTGGCGGCCCTGTTTGGCTCCTACGATGCGCAGACCGGTGTACGCCATATCAAGGAAGTTTTTATCCTTATCCCCAAGAAAAACTCGAAGTCCACGCTGGCCGCGGGGATCATGATGACTGCACTGTTACTGAACTGGCGGCAGGCGGCGGGTTACACGATTCTGGCCCCGACTGTGGAGGTGGCGGCCAACGCCTTCAACCCTGCCCGGGATATGGTACGACGTGACGATGATCTGGATGACCTCTGCCAGGTACAGACCCATATCCGGACCATCACCCACCGAGTGACGGACACCACCCTGAAGGTGGTGGCAGCCGATCCGAATACGGTGTCCGGTATCAAGTCCGTGGGTACGCTGATTGATGAGTTGTGGCTGTTTGGCAAGCAGTGCAAGGCGGAGGACATGTTACGTGAAGCCATAGGCGGCCTTGCCTCCCGCCCGGAAGGGTTTGTGGTGTATACGACCACCCAGTCGAATGAACCGCCCGCCGGGGTGTTCAGACAGAAACTGCAGTACGCCCGGGATGTGCGCGACGGCAAAATTCATGATCCGCACTTTCTGCCGGTGATATTTGAACACCCTCCTGAAATGGTGGAAAGCGGGACTAACCTGCTGATGGAAAACCTCGCCATGGTCAATCCGAATCTCGGCTATTCAGTGGATGAGGCCTTTCTGTACCGGGAGTACCGTAAAGCCCGGGAAGCCGGTGAAGAGACATTCCGGGGGTTCATGTCAAAACACGCCAATGTGGAAATTGGTCTTGCCCTGCGCTCTGACCGCTGGGCGGGGGCTGATTTCTGGGAAGAGCAGGGCCGTTGTATCAGCCTGGACGATATCCTGCGTCGTGCTGATGTGGTGACGGTGGGGATTGACGGCGGAGGGCTGGATGATCTGCTGGGGATGTATGTGATTGGGCGTGACCGGGAGACCCGCGAATGGCTGGGCTGGGGCCATGCCTGGGCGCATGAAACCGCGGTGGTCCGACGGAAGAGCGAGGCGTCCCGGTTTCAGGATCTTGTTGCCTGTGGAGATATGACCATTGTCCGGCGTGTCGGGGATGACACGGCGGAAGTGGCGGAATATGTGCGTCGCATTCATGAGGCTGAGTTACTGGACCATATCGGTATTGACCCGTCAGGGGTGGGGCAGATTCTGGATTCACTGGCGGAAGCCGGGATCCCCGACGGAATTGTGGTGGGGATAAGCCAGGGCTGGAAACTGGGCGGGGCCATTAAAACCACCGAGCGCAAACTGGCTGAAGGGGTGCTGGTGCATGGTGACCAGCCCCTGATGGCCTGGTGTGTCGGCAATGCCCGGGTGGAGCCTAAAGGTAACGCCATTCTTATCACCAAACAGGCCAGTGGACGGGGAAAAATTGACCCGCTGATGGCGCTGTTCAATGCGGTCTCCCTGATGTCCCTTAACCCGGAACCGAAAAAGAAAGAATATGCGGTTTTTTTCATATAACCCTGTTCACACTGTAACCATCACGAACCGCTCCGGCGGTTTTTTTATTTTCAGGAGGCTGATGTGACTCTTAAACGGGCCTGTTCCCTGCTGACGGTGAAATCCTTCAGTGAGGATGAACGGGTGATCACCGGGATTGCGTCAACGCCTTCTCCGGATCGGGATGGTGACATCCTGGAGCCGGAGGGCGCGGAGTTTGGCAGTGCGATCCCGTTTCTCTGGCAGCATGACCATTCCCGCCCGGTGGGGCAGTGTACGGTGCGCCGGGTCAGCGAAGGGCTGGAAATCACGGCAACACTGGTGAAGCCCGTACCGGATATGCCGTCGCAACTGGCTGCCCGGCTGGATGAGGTCTGGGCGGCCATTAAGACCGGGCTGGTCAGGGGGCTGTCCGTGGGCTTCCGTCCCCATGAATACACCTTTCTGGACGGAGGCGGACTGCATTTTCTGCGCTGGGAACTGATGGAGGTGTCTGCCGTCACCGTGCCCGCGAATGCGGAATGCACCATCCGGACCATTAAATCTTACGACCGCCCGTTTTCTGCCGCGTCCGGCAACCGGAAACCGGTGGTGAAAATCGCATCTTCTGCCGGCGCTGCGGCACAGTCAACAACCGTTTTTCATAAGGAAAAGACCATAATGAATATTGGCGAACAGATTAAAAGTTTTGAAAACAAGCGTGCAGCGCTGGCAGCCTCCCTTGAGGAGGTCATGACCAAAGCCGCAGAGGAAGGGCGCACGCTGGATGTGGAGGAGGAAGAGCATTACGACAACACCGCAGCGGAAATCCGTCAGGTGGATGCGCACCTGAAGCGCCTGCGTGAACTGGAAGCCGGTAAGGCCGCCACGGCGCAGCCGGTGAAACAGGCCGGTAACGGGAATGTGGCCGCGGTGGCTTCTGCGCCGGTGATCCGTGTGGAGCAGAAACTGGATAAGGGGATTGGCTTCGCCCGCTTTGCCAAATCGCTGGCTGCGGCTAAAGGCGTCCGATCTGAAGCCCTGGAAGTGGCCCGTCGTCAGTATCCGGATGACAGTCGTCTGCATCATGTCCTGAAATCGGCAGTGGGCGCGGGGACCACCACGGATCCGCAGTGGGCAGGCAGCCTGTCTGAATATCAGGAATACGCACAGGACTTTATTGATTACCTGCGTCCGCAGACCATTATCGGGCGATTTGGTCAGGGCGGGATCCCTGCACTTCGTCAGGTGCCATTCAATATCCGTGTGCACGCCCAGGTGTCCGGCGGTGCTGCCGGCTGGGTGGGTGAGGGTAAGGCAAAACCCCTGACGAAGTTTGATTTTGAATCCATCACCTTCAGTCATGCGAAGGTGTCGGCCATTGCGGTACTGACGGAAGAATTGATCCGTTTTTCCAGTCCGGCTGCTGATGCACTGGTCCGTAATGCGCTGGCGGAAGCGGTGGTGGCGCGTCTGGATACAGACTTTGTGGACCCGAAAAAAGCCGCAGTGGCAGATGTCTCCCCGGCGTCCATCACCCATGATGTGAAGGGCACGGCATCAACCGGTAACCCGGATGCGGATGCAGAGGCTGCGTTTGGACAGTTTGTGGCAGCAAACCTGCAGCCCACCGGTGCGGTCTGGCTGATGTCCAGCACCAATGCCCTGGCACTGTCCATGCGTAAAAATGCGCTGGGTCAGAAGGAATACCCGGACATGACCCTGCTGGGTGGCTCCTTCCAGGGGCTGCCGGTGATTGTCTCCCAGTACGTGGGTGACCAGCTGGTGCTGGTGAATGCCCCGGATATTTATCTGGCGGATGACGGCGGCGTGGCAGTGGATATGTCCCGCGAGGCATCACTGGAAATGCAGTCTGAGCCGACCGGCGACAGTACCACGCCGTCCCCGGTGGAGCTGGTTTCCATGTTCCAGACAGGCAGCGTGGCCATCCGTGCGGAGCGCTGGATCAACTGGCGTCGTCGCCGTACTGCGGCGGTGGCGGTGATCACCGGAGTGAACTACGGCAGTGCGTCCGGCGGCTGAGTCTGATAAGGAGGACGGGAGGCGTGCGCCTCCCGTAACAGGTTATGGCAAAGATCCGATATCTGCAGGGCACGCATGATGCCCGGGCCGGGGATATCCGTGATGTGGCACAGCCGTGTGCGGAGGTGCTGGTTCGCCTGGGAAAGGCGGAGTACATCACGGTGCGACGTCCGGCAGGTCAGAAAAAGAAACGTGATGCGGAGCATGGCGAATGTGGAACCTTTTACGGCGAACCCGAAAAAACCAGAAATCAGGACGTGACGTAAGAGAGGCGGGCTGGACCAGCCTGTTTCAGGCGGTGGCTGAGCCCTTTTCCGGCGCCTGGCAGCAGGGCGTGAAAGCCGATCCTGAAGCCGTCCTCTCCTTTCATGCGGTGTTTGCATGTATTTCGCTGATATCCCAGGATATCGCCAAAATGCGGCTGCGTCTTATGCAGACGGATGCGCATGGGATACGCAGGGAAACGCGCCGGGGGGATATTGCCCGCCTCTGTCGTCGTCCCAACGCCCAGCAGAACCGCATCCAGTTTTTTGAACTGTGGCTGAACGCCAAACTGCGTCATGGCAATACGGTGGTGCTGAAAATCCGTAATGCCCGGGGGCAGATCAAAGAACTGCGTATTCTGGACTGGAGCCGGGTTGAACCTCTGGTGGCGGATGACGGCGAGGTGTTCTACCGCATCACGCCGGACCGGAACTGCGGGATCACGGAGGCGGTGACGGTGCCTGCCCGGGAAGTGATCCACGACCGGTTTAACTGTTTTTTTCATCCGCTTATAGGATTGCCGCCGGTGTATGCCGCCGGGCTGGCGGCCACGCAGGGGCATCATATTCAGGAAAATTCGACGTCTTTTTTCAGAAATGGCGGCAGGCCGTCCGGGGTGATTGAGATCCCCGGCAGTATTACGGAAGAAAATGCGAAAAAACTGAAGAGCAACTGGGACAGCGGGTATACAGGCGAAAATGCGGGGAAAACGGCCATTCTGAGCAACGGGGCAAAATACAACCCCACGACGTTTTCACCTGTGGATGCGCAGACGGTGGAACAACTGAAGATGACCGCTGAAATTGTCTGTTCGGTGTTCCGTGTCCCGGCCTACAAGATTGGCGTGGGACAACCGCCTTCCAGTGACAACGTGGAGGCGCTGGAGCAGCAGTATTATTCCCAGTGCCTGCAGACGCTGATTGAGTCCATTGAACTGTTACTGGATGAGGCGCTGGAAACGGGGGAAAACGAGAGTACAGAATTTGATGTCACCACGCTGCTGAGAATGGACAGTGAGCGGCGCATGAAAACGCTGGGGGATGCGGTGAAAAATACGCTTCTCACGCCCAATGAGGCCCGTAAACGGGAGAACCTGCCGCCCCTGGCCGGCGGTGATGCACTGTATCTTCAGCAGCAGAACTACAGTCTGGAGGCGCTGTCCCGTCGTGATGCCCGTGAGGATCCGTTCGCGTCTGCCGGGAAAACAGTTTCATCACAGCTGCCTGACGGCGCATCTGACGGTAATAAGGCAATCAGTGAAACAGAGCATGATGCGGTGAAAGCGATGTTCAGGGGGGATACTGAGAAAATGACGGAACGGGAACTGTCCATTATTCGTGCACTGGGAGAAGAATTCTCCACAGTGCTGGCGGATTTACAGCGCACATTTGAGGGGAAGATGGCCTCGCAGGCACAAGCGTTTGAAGAGAAACTGACTTCCCTGTCGGCGGTATTACAGAAGCATGTGACGGTGGATGAGGTGCGTCCGGTTCTGCAGGCGATGGTGGATGACGCTGTGGGGGCCATTCCGGTACCGCGTGATGGTCGTGATTATGATCCGGATGTACTGCAGCAGGCGGTGAATGATGCGGTCGCAAATATTCCGCAGCCGGCGGACGGTAAAAGTCTCACCCCGGATGATGTGCGTCCGATTGTTCCGCGTGATGGTCGTGACTACGATCCGGATGTTCTGCAGAAGGCGGTTCTGGATGCGGTGAGTGCCCTGCCGGCTCCGCAGGACGGGCGTGATGCCACGGCTCTGGAAATACTCCCCGCCATTGACGATCAAAAATCCTTTCCCCGGGGCACGTATGCCACACACCAGGGCGGACTCTGGCGGGCGTATGAAAAAACGCACGGGATGCGGGGATGGGAATGCCTGGTTGACGGGGTGGCGGATATTGACGTCAGCATGACGGGTGAGCGGTTGTTCTCTGTGGTGGTCCGGCAGAGCAGTGGCCAGCGTACGGAAAAAACATTTTCCCTGCCGGTGATGCTCTACCGCGGTGTGTTCAGAGCCGGTGAAACCTACCACCCCGGCGATACGGTGACGTGGGGGGGCTCGCTGTGGCACTGCAACAGTATGACCGAAGATAAACCCGGAGAAGCTCATTCATCAGCCTGGACCCTGGCTGCAAAACGTGGGCGGGATGCAGGAGGCGGAAAATGACGGCATTACTGACACTGGAAGAGATCAAGGCACATCTGCGTGTCGACCATGACGCGGATGATGACATGCTGATGGACAAGGTTCGTCAGGCTACCGCCGTGCTGCTGGCCTACATTCAGGGCAGCCGGGATAAAGTGATCCGTGAGGACGGTGAACTGATCCCGGGCGAGGCATTAACCCGGATGAAGGGGGCTGCCATGCGACTGACCGGGATGCTGTACCGGAATCCGGATCTTGCGGAGCGGGAAGAACTGCTTCAGGGGGAGCTGCCGTTTTCTGTTTCCGTGCTGATTTACGATTTGCGTTGTCCGACGGTGTTATGAGGAGGGGGAATGGCAATATCTGCAGGTCGTCTGACACAGATGATAAGTGTTCTGAACCCGGTGTTAACCCGTAACGCTGCCGGAGAAATGACGGAAGAATGGGTGTCATGCGGGAAAATTCATGCGGATATCCGAGGCAGGAGCAGCCGGGAGCGGATGCAGTCCGGTGCGGAAATGGCGCAGGCGGAAATCCGCATCTGGGTGCGCGGTCAGTCCGGTCGGGAAATCACGGCAGCGTCACGACTTCATGTGCTGAGTGGTCCATGGCGTGACCGGATCCTGAACGTTGTCGGGCTGCCCGTGCCGGATGCGACCGGCGGGCGTCTGGAAATTCTCTGTCGGCTGGGAGGGGAAAAATGATCGAAACCCTGCTGGATTTTTCGGGGCTGGAGGACATCAGCCGCGATTTGCAGCTTCTGAGTGGTGCGGAAAATAACCGGGTGCTGCGTGAGGCAACCCGTGCGGGTGCGAATGTGCTGAAAGAAGAAGTGGTGTCACGGGCACCGGTACGCAGGGGAAAACTGCGCCGCAATGTGGTGGTCCTTTCCCGGCGCTCCCGCGATGGCGGGATGGAATCCGGTGTCCATATCCGTGGTGTTAATCCGGACACCGGTAACAGCGATAACACCATGAAGGCGGATAACCCGCGCAATGCTTTCTACTGGCGGTTTGTGGAAATGGGGACCGTGAATATGCCACCGCACCCGTTTGTGCGCCCGGCGTTTGATGTGCGCAGTGAACAGGCAGCTCAGGTGGCGATTGCGCGGATGAACCGGGCCATTGATGAGGTACTGAGACGATGACGGAGGCGGATTTGTATCCTCATCTGGCGCATCTTGCCGGCGGGCAGGTGTACCCGTATGTGGTCCCCCTGCTGGATGGCAGGCCGTCGGTGGCGCTTCCGTGGGTGGTTTTCAGCCTGATTTCATCGGTGTCTGCGGACGTGATGGGCGGGCAGGCGGAGTCCTCAGTGTCGGTGCAGATAGACGTTTATGCCGGGACTGTGACGCAGGCGCGTCAGATACGTCAGGACGCCCGTGAAGCCATAATGCTGCTGGCCCCGGGATCCGTCAGTGAAATGCAGGACTATATTCCGGAAAACCGCTGTTACCGTGCAACCCTGGAGTTTCAGGTCACGGTGTGACTTTTTCTTTTTTTCTACAAAACCCATACCCCGCCGCGTGCGGGTTTTTTATTATCAGGAGGCAGAATGTCTGCTTTGTATGAACGCTCACAGCTGACGCAGGTGATGATTTCATCTGCCCCGGCGACTGCTGAAACTATGGATAAGGCGGAATATCTGCGCCTGGACTGCACCATCAAGGAAGTCCAGTTCACCGCTGGTCAGAAACAGGATATTGATGTGACCACGCTCTGCTCCACCGAGCAGGAGAACATCAACGGTCTGGGGGCGTCGTCTGAGATTTCCATGTCGGGTAATTTTTATCTGAATCAGGCCCAGAACGCCCTGCGTGATGCCTATGACAATGACGCGTTGTATGCGTTTAAGGTGCTGTTTCCGTCCGGTAAGGGCTTTAAGTTCCTGGCGGAAGTGCGTCAGCACACCTGGTCATCCGGTACCAACGGCGTGGTGGCAGCAACGTTTTCACTGCGTATGAAAGGCAAACCGGTGTCCTTTGTGGTACCGCTGGCGTTTGTGAAAAATCTGGATAAAACACTTACCGTGAATACAGGTGCGCTGCTGACAATGTCAGTCAGTGCCAACGGGGGAACGCCGCCGTATAAATACGCCTGGAAGAAGGATGGTCAGCCGGTTGACGGGCAGACGACAGACACCTTCAGTAAGCCAGGTGCGCAGTCCGCTGATGCGGGGAAATATACCTGCGTGGTGACCGATTCGGCAGAGAAAGCACAGAGTGTGACGTCTGTTGAATGCACCGTGACAGTGAGCGCAGCCGCCGGATAAGGGGATGGGTCATCATGAAAAAGGATCTGAAAACGCTGGCGCTGGCCAGACTGTCAGGGTTTCGTCATAAAACGGTGAAGGTGCCGGAATGGGGTAATGTCAGCGTGGTGCTGCGGGAGCCTTCGGCAGAGGCCTGGTATCTGTGGCAGGAAGTGCTCAATGGTGATGGAGAGGATGACGATACCCTGTCGGTGGTGGCGAAAACCCGCCGTAACCTAGAAGCGGATGTGACGCTGTTCTGCGATGTCCTGTGTGATACGGATCTGCAGCGGGTGTTCGCTCCGGACGACCGTGAGCAGGTGCTGGCCGTCTATGGTCCGGTACATGCCCGGTTGCTGCGTCAGGCACTGGAACTGATCGCTGATGCAGAGTCGGCCAGAAAAAAGTAGCCCGCCCGGAAATTCGCTTTCTGATGCGACTTGCGCTCCGTCTGGGGCGCACCTTATCCGAACTGCGGCACAGCCTGAGTGTGAGCGAGGCGATGATGTGGATGGAGTTCGACAGGGTATCCCCGCTGGGTGATGAGCGCGGGGATATCCGTAATGCACAGATCGTGAAAGCGGTTTTTGGGGCACAGGGGATGAATGTTGCACTGAAGGACGCCATGCTCTGCTGGGGCGAGGATGAGGATAAGCCGGAGGTGGATCCGTTTGCGGCGCTGGAAGACGCGCTGAGCTTCGCAGCACAGTCATGAATGATGAGAACCGCTGAGGCGGTTTTTTTACGCCCGGAGAAAGGTGAATGGCGACGTTACGTGAACTGATTATCAAAATTTCGGCAAATTCGCAGTCATTCCAGTCGGAGATCCAGCGGGCTTCCCGCATGGGCAGTGAATATTACCGGACCCTGCAGAATGGCGGGCGTCAGGCTGCCGCAGTCGCCCGGGTGCAGCGACGCGCCCTGGCTGAGCTGAACAGCCAGTTGACGGAAATCCGCGCTTCAGCTGCCGGAACGGCGGGGGCATTTGCAGGTGCCTTTGCCACCGGACACCTGATTTCTCTGGCCGATGAATGGAGTTCCGTGAATGCCCGACTGAAACAGGCGTCGCAGTCATCCGATGAATTTTCGTCATCACAGAAAGTGCTGATGGATATCAGCCAGCGGACGGGCACGGCATTTTCAGATAATGCGGCCCTGTTTGCCCGCTCGGCAGCCTCAATGCGTGAATATGGTTACAGTGCTGATGATGTGCTGAAGGTGACGGAGGCCATTTCCACGGGGCTGAAAATCTCCGGTGCCAGTACGGCAGAGGCGGGCTCGGTGATCACCCAGTTCAGCCAGGCGCTGGCACAGGGTGTGTTACGCGGTGAGGAATTTAATTCGGTCAATGAAAGCGGAGACCGGATCGTACGTGCACTGGCTGCGGGTATGGGCGTGGCCCGTAAAGACCTTAAGGCGATGGCGGACGACGGCAAACTGACGGCGGATAAAGTCGTTCCTGCGTTAATCAGCCAGCTGGGGGTATTGCGTGATGAATATGCCGCCATGCCGGAAACGGTCTCTGACGGGATCACAAAGGTGGAAAACGCCTTTATGGCCTGGGTGGGTGGCGCGAATGAAGCCAGCGGAGCGACGAAAACGCTCTCCGGCGTGCTGAACGGTGTTGCCGGTAATATTGATAATGTGGCAACAGCCGCGGGGGCGCTGGTTGCCGTCGGGGTTGCCCGGTACTTTGGCAATATGGCCTCCGGAGCGGTGTCTGCCACGGCAGGACTTGTGACGGCAGCACGTAATGAAGTGGCACTGGCGGAAGCACAGCTCAGGGGGACGCAGATTGCCACGGCGCGGGCAAGGGCAGCCGTGTACCGTGCACAGCAGGCTGTGGCGGCAGCCCGCGGGACGGAGATGCAGATTGCTGCAGAAGCCCGTCTGGCGGCCACACAGGAACGCCTGAACAGAAATATTGCTGCCAGAACCGCAGCCCAGAATGAGCTGAACAGTACAACGGCGGTGGGCTCACGTCTGATGACTGGTGCGTTGGGACTGGTTGGTGGCGTACCCGGACTGGTGATGCTGGGGGCAGCAGCATGGTATACGCTGTACCAGAATCAGGAGCAGGCCAGGGAGTCAGCGCGCCAGTATGCACTGACGATAGATGAAATCGCGCATAAAACGCCGTCAATGTCTTTGCCTGAAGCCTCAGATAATGAAGGACGAACACGGGCGGCGCTGGCAGAGCAGAACCGGCTGATTGATGAACAGGCCAGCCGGGTGAAATCCCTGCAGGAAAAAATCGCTGGATATCAGTATGTTCTGGCTAACCCTGGCTGGACAACCGGTGACGGATTCATGATAAACCATCTGACATCGGTGAAGACCGTGACGGAAGGGCTTTCTCAGGCAACAGAGCAGCTTGCCGTTGAGCAGTCCCGTCTGGCACAGATGCAGGAAAAAGCGCAGTCCATTCAGGATGTGCTTGCCGGGCTGGAAGACCGTCGTGTGGCGTTAATTCGTCAGCAGGCGGCAGAGCAGAATAAGGTGTACCAGTCCATGCTGGTTATGAACGGTCAGCATACGGAATTCAACCGTCTGCTGGGGCTGGGGAATGAACTGCTTCAGCAGCGTCAGGGACTGGTGAATGTACCGTTACGGCTGCCGCAGGCCACCCTGGATGATAAACAGCAGAGCGCCCTGACAAAAACAGAACGTGAGCTGGCCCTGTCCCGACTGAAGGGGGAGGAAAAAGAGCGTGCCCGGCTGGGGTATGCGGCGGATGACCTTGGTTTTGTGGGGGATTCGTATCAGGAGGCGAGACAGCGTTATATCAGTAATGCTCTGGAAGCCTGGCGTAATAACGAGGCGAACAAACCTAAATCCCGGGGTGGAAAATCAGAGACGGAAAAAGCGGAAGACAGTTTTTCCCGGCTACTGAAGCAGCAGAAAGAGCAACTGGCACTGGCGGGTCAGAATACAGAGCTGGCGAAGCTGAAGTACCAGACTGCGCAGGGCGAACTGAAAACCCTGACGGAGATGCAGAAGCAGGAACTGCTGCGTAACGCGGCCCTGATTGACCAGCAAAAAATCCGGGAACAGTTGCGATCCCGGGAAGAGACCCTGAAGAATGATAATGTGGCTGCGCGTGCATCAAATGAAGCCGAACTGCTGGGATACGGGCAGGGAGAACGAGCCAGGGAACGCATGCGGGAGTTGCAGCAGATCCGTGACAGCTTCCGCCAGAAGGATGCGGACCTTCAGTCTCAGTATCAGACCGGGGATATCAGTGAGGATTTTTACAGACAGGCACGGGCACAGAACGCGCAGTATCTGAGCGAACGCCTTAAGGACCAGGCAGCCTTTTATGCCGAATCGGATGCGCAGCGTGCGGACTGGCAGAAAGGCTTGCAGGAGGGGCTCAGTAACTGGGTGGACAATGCATCCGATTACGCCTCACAGGCAGCACAGCTTGCGACGGAGGGTATCTCAGGGATGGTGAATAACATCACGGAGATGCTGAACGGAAACAAAGTGGAATGGCGCAACTGGGCCTCATCCGTACTGCAGGAAATCTCAAAAGTTCTTATGAATGCTGCGATTGTCAACGGAATTAAGACGGCGGCAAACGGTATGTCCGGTGCGGGAGGATTTATTGGCAGCATTGGTGACTGGCTGGGCGGTGCGGTGGCCAATGCAAAAGGCGGCGTGTATACCTCGGCAAACCTGAGTGCGTACAGCAACAGCATTGTGGACACGCCCACGTACTTTGCGTTTGCAAAAGGGGCCGGGCTGATGGGGGAAGCCGGACCTGAAGCCATTATGCCCCTGACCCGGGCGGCGGATGGCTCGCTGGGCGTACGCGCGGTGGGCAGTATGAACGGCAGTGCCGGTCTGGTGTATTCCCCGGTCTACCACATCGCCATTCAGAATGACGGGGCTAACGGACAGATAGGGGCGGAGGCGGCAGGCAGTCTTGTGCAGCTGATTGACCAGCGGGTGCAGGCGGTGATGCTGTCCATGCGACGTGACGGAGGAATGCTGAGTGGCTGAGATAAAAACGCTGCATCTGGTCCCGCGTGAAGGGATGCAGGTGAGTGAGAAACCGTCGGTGGTGAGGGTTCGGTTTGGTGACGGTTATGAACAGCGCCGACCGACGGGACTTAATGCCAGACTGAAGACGTTTCAGGCGGTGTTCCGGGTGACGGATGAACCAACCCGGCGCTGGCTGGATGAATTTTTATCGTGGCATGGTGGTTACCGTGCCTTTTTGTGGCGACCGCCGAAACATAACCTGACGGTGAGGGTGGTGTGCCGGGAGTGGAGCGTCACAGATAACGCCAGGCACAGTGATTTCAGTTGTACGATTGAGCAGGTGGTGAACTGATGCAGGATATTCGCGAAGAAAGTCTGAACGAGTCGGTTAAGTCAGAGCAGTCACCGCGGGTGGTACTCTGGGAAATCGACCTGACGGTACAGGGCGGTGAGCGGTATTTTTTCTGTAATGAGCTGAATGAAAAAGGGGAGCCGGTCACCTGGCAGGGGCGGCAATATCAGGCATACCCGATTGACGGCAGCGGTTTTGAGATGAGCGGGAAGGGCAGCAGTGCCAGACCGTCGCTGACGGTGTCCAATCTGTTCGGTCTGGTCACCGGGATGGCGGAAGACCTGCAGAGTCTGGTGGGGGCCACGGTGGTCCGCCGCCGGGTGTATGCCCGTTTTCTGGATGCGGTGAATTTCGTTGCGGGCAATCCGGAGGCGGACCCGGAGCAGGAGCTGAGTGACCGCTGGGTGGTGGAGCAGATGTCGCAGCTGACAGCCATGACGGCCTCGTTTGTGCTGGCTACACCGACCGAGACGGATGGGGCGCTGTTTCCCGGTCGCATCATGCTGGCGAACACCTGTATGTGGGATTACCGGGGAGATGAATGCGGGTATAACGGTCCTGCGGTGGCGGATGAGTTCGACAACCCCACCACGGATATCCGTAAGGACAGATGCAGCAAGTGCATGCGCGGGTGTGAACTGCGCAGGAATGTCGGCAATTTTGGCGGTTTCCTTTCCATTAATAAACTTTCGCAGTAAATCCCGGTTTATGACACAGACTGAATCAGCGATTCTGGCGCATGCCCGGCGGTGTGCGCCTGCGGAGTCGTGCGGCTTCGTGATAAGCACGTCGGAGGGGGAGTGGTATATCCCTTGTGTGAATATTTCTGCAGAGCCGGAGGCGTATTTTCGTATCGCACCGGAAGACTGGCTGCGGGCAGAGATGCAGGGGGAGATTGTGGCACTGGTCCACAGTCATCCCGGTGGGCTGCCCTGGCTGAGCGAGGCTGACCGGCGGCTGCAGATAAAAAGCGCACTGCCCTGGTGGCTGGTCTGCCGGGGTGACATTCACAAATTCCGCTGTGTGCCACATCTGACAGGACGGCGCTTTGAGCACGGGGTGACGGACTGTTACACGCTGTTCCGGGATGCTTATCATCTGGCGGGGACTGAAATGCCGGATTTTCATCGCGAGGATGACTGGTGGCGCAACGGTCAGAACCTTTACCTGGACAATATGGCGGTCACCGGCTTTTACCGGGTGCCCCTGTCCTCTGCACAGGCGGGCGATATTCTGCTGTGCTGCTTTGGTGCTTCGGTACCGAACCATGCCGCCATTTACTGCGGCAACGGTGAGCTGCTTCACCATCTGCCTGAACAACTGAGTAAACGGGAGAGGTATTCCGAAAAATGGCAACGACGAACGCATTCTGTCTGGCGTCACCGCCACTGGCACGCATCTGCCTTCACGGGGATTTACAACGATTTGGCCGCCGCCTCAGCCTGTATGTGAACACGGCAGCGGAAGCCATCCGGGCGCTGTCGTTACAGGTGCCGGGCTTTCGCCGTCAGATGAACGAAGGCTGGTACCAGATACGTATTGCCGGTTATGACACGGCACCGGAGGCGGTGTACGCCCGTCTTCACGAACAGCTGGGTGAGGGAACGGTCATCCATATTGTGCCGCGACTGGCCGGGGCCGGAAAGGGTGGACTGCAGATTGTGCTGGGGGCGGCAGCCATCGTGGGCTCTTTCTTCACTGCCGGGGCATCAATGGCGTTATGGGGTTCAGCCCTGGCAGCCGGTGGTTTTTCTGCCACCACGATGCTGTTTTCACTTGGAGCCAGCATGATTCTGGGCGGTGTGGCCCAGATGCTGGCCCCGAAGGCAAAAACACCGGATTACCGCGCAACGGATAACGGCAGACAGAACACGTACTTTTCCTCGCTGGATAACATGATTGCCCAGGGGAACCCGATGCCGGTGCCTTACGGGGAAATGCTGGTTGGCTCCCGCCGTATATCCCAGGACATCAGCACCCGTGATGAAGGCGGGGGCGGAACGGTCGTGGTTATCGGGCGACAGGGATAAAACATAAAAAAATCCCGCAGTGATCGCGGAGCTGCGGGGACAGACAAATGAAGATCAATGTTAAGGAGTTGTTTTTGTTACTCGGGCAAAAAAACACTAACGCAGCGAAATTATAAGCGCCACAGTCAGTGTGTGAAAATGTGAAGATATTCAGAATTTTTATGCCATTACCGGTTTTAACCAACAGGATTATCGGTGGGCATGAAAGAAAACCCCGGTATCTGCTGATACCGGGGTTTCTCTTTAGCATGGCAGAAATGTGTTTCATGCTTTTCGGGCGAAGGATATCCGACTTCTGTACGGAATGGCAAGTGGCGGTTAATTTATTCAGGGGAAGGCTGTATGGGAAAAGGTGGCGGTAAGGCACACACGCCTCGTGAGGCGAAGGATAATCTCAAATCCACGCAGATGATGAGCGTGATTGATGCGATTGGTGAGGGACCGATAGAAGGTCCGGTGAAGGGACTGCAGAGTATTCTGGTGAACAAAACCCCACTGACGGACACGGACGGCAATCCCGTGATACACGGTGTGACGGCGGTCTGGCGCGCCGGGGAGCAGGAGCAGACACCACCGGAAGGCTTTGAGTCCTCCGGAGCTGAAACCGGACTGGGCGTGGAAGTGACGAAGGAAAAACCGGTGACGCGCACCATTACGTCCGCGAACATTGACCGCCTGCGGGTTACCTTCGGGGTGCAGTCACTGGTGGAGACCACCTCAAAGGGTGACCGTAACCCGGCATCCGTCCGCCTGCTGATTCAGTTACAGCGTAACGGTAACTGGGTGACAGAAAAGGACGTCACCATTAACGGCAAGACCACCTCACAGTTCCTGGCCTCGGTGATTCTGGATAATCTGCCTCCCCGGCCCTTTAACATCCGGATGGTCAGGGAGACGGCGGACAGCACCACGGACCAGCTGCAGAATAAGACGCTGTGGTCGTCATACACCGAAATCATCGATGTGAAACAGTGCTACCCGAACACGGCCATTGTGGGGCTGCAGGTGGATGCGGAGCAGTTCGGCGGCCAGCAGATGACGGTGAACTACCATATCCGCGGTCGCATCATCCAGGTGCCGTCAAACTATGACCCGGAAAAACGCACGTATAGTGGTATCTGGGACGGCAGTCTGAAACCGGCATACAGCAACAACCCGGCCTGGTGTCTGTGGGACATGCTGACTCACCCGCGCTACGGCATGGGAAAACGTCTGGGGGCGGCGGATGTGGACAAGTGGGCGCTGTATGCCATCGGGCAGTACTGCGACCAGACGGTCCCGGATGGTTTCGGGGGGACCGAGCCGCGGATGACCTTTAATGCGTACCTGGCACAACAGCGTAAGGCGTGGGACGTTCTCAGTGATTTCTGCTCTGCGATGCGCTGTATGCCGGTATGGAACGGTCAGACGCTGACGTTCGTTCAGGACCGCCCGTCGGATGTGGTGTGGCCGTACACCAACAGCGATGTGGTGGTGGATGATAACGGCGTGGGATTCCGCTACAGCTTCAGTGCCCTGAAGGACCGGCACACGGCGGTGGAGGTGAATTACACCGACCCGCAGAACGGCTGGCAGACCTCCACGGAACTGGTGGAAGACCCGGAAGCCATACTGCGCTACGGACGCAACCTGCTGAAGATGGACGCGTTCGGCTGTACCAGCCGCGGTCAGGCCCACCGTGCCGGACTGTGGGTGATAAAGACCGAACTGCTGGAAACGCAGACGGTGGATTTCACGCTCGGGTCTCAGGGGCTGCGGCACACACCCGGTGACATTATTGAAATCTGTGATAATGACTATGCCGGGACCCTGACCGGCGGACGTGTCCTGTCCATTGATGCTGCCACCCGCACCCTGACGCTGGACCGTGAGGTTACCCTGCCGGAGACAGGTACATCGGCGGTGAACCTGATTAACGGCAGCGGTAAGCCGGTGAGTGTGGACATCACCGCACACCCCGCGCCGGACCGGATACAGGTCAGTACCCTGCCTGATGGTGTGGAGACATACGGGGTGTGGGGACTCTCCCTGCCGTCACTGCGCCGTCGCCTGTTCCGCTGTGTCTCCATCCGGGAAAACACGGACGGCACCTTTGCCATCACGGCGGTGCAGCACGTACCGGAAAAAGAAGCCATCGTGGATAACGGTGCCCGCTTTGAGCCGCAGTCAGGTTCCCTGAACAGCGTCATCCCACCGGCAGTGCAGCACCTGACGGTGGAGGTGAGCGCAGCTGACGGCCAGTATCTGGCGCAGGCGAAATGGGACACGCCGCGGGTGGTGAAGGGTGTGCGCTTCAGTCTGCGCCTGACCAGTGGTAAGGGAACGGATGCCAGACTGGTGACCACCGCCATCACCGCAGACACGGAGCACCGTTTCAGCGGCCTGCCGCTCGGGGAATACACCCTGACGGTGCGGGCGATAAACAGCTATGGCCAGCAGGGTGAACCTGCCACCACCACCTTCCGGATTGCCGCACCGGCAGCACCGTCGCGGATTGAGCTGACGCCGGGCTATTTTCAGATAACCGCAACGCCACATCTTGCCGTTTATGACCCGACGGTACAGTTTGAGTTCTGGTTCTCGGAAAAGCGGATTGCGGATATCAGGCAGGTTGAAACCGCAGCCCGCTATCTTGGCTCGGCGCTGTACTGGATAGCTGCCAGTATCAATATCAAACCGGGCCATGATTATTATTTTTATATCCGCAGTGTGAATACTGTTGGCAAATCGGCATTCGTGGAGGCTGTCGGTCGGGCGAGCGATGATGCGGAAGGTTACCTGGATTTTTTCAAAGGAGAAATCGGGAAAACACATCTGGCCCAGGAGCTGTGGACGCAGATTGATAACGGTCAGCTTGCGCCGGACCTGGCTGAAATCAGGACGTCCATTACGAATGTCAGCAATGAAATCACGCAGACCGTCAATAAAAAACTGGAAAATCAGAGTGCGGCAATCCAGCAGATACAGAAAGTTCAGGTTGATACAAATAATAACCTGAACAGCATGTGGGCCGTGAAACTGCAGCAGATGCAGGACGGACGCCTTTATATTGCGGGTATCGGTGCCGGTATTGAGAATACGCCAGCAGGAATGCAGAGTCAGGTGCTGCTGGCGGCAGACAGGATTGCGATGATTAATCCTGCGAATGGCAACACAAAGCCGATGTTTGTTGGTCAGGGCGATCAGATATTTATGAATGAAGTGTTCCTGAAATATCTGACGGCTCCCACCATTACCAGCGGCGGTAATCCTCCGGCATTTTCCCTGACACCGGACGGGCGGCTGACGGCGAAAAATGCCGATATCAGCGGTAACGTGAATGCGAACTCCGGGACGCTCAACAACGTCACGATTAACGAGAACTGTCGGGTTCTGGGAAAATTGTCCGCGAACCAGATTGAAGGCGATCTCGTTAAAACAGTGGGCAAAGCTTTCCCCCGGGACTCCCGTGCACCGGAGCGGTGGCCATCAGGAACCATTACCGTCAGGGTTTATGACGATCAGCCGTTTGACCGGCAGATTGTTATTCCGGCGGTGGCATTCAGCGGCGCTAAACATGAGAAAGAGCATACTGATATTTACTCCTCATGCCGTCTGATAGTGCGGAAAAACGGTGCTGAAATTTATAACCGTACCGCGCTGGATAATACGCTGATTTACAGTGGTGTTATTGATATGCCTGCCGGTCACGGTCACATGACACTGGAGTTTTCGGTGTCAGCATGGCTGGTAAATAACTGGTATCCCACAGCAAGTATCAGCGATTTGCTGGTTGTGGTGATGAAGAAAGCCACTGCAGGCATCACGATTAGCTGAATTTTATAACCCAGATACGGGCGCCAGAAATGGCGCCTTTTTTATTGCAGAAAAGCGAGAGGTAATTATGCGTAAATTATGTGCTGTTATTTTGTCCGCAGTAGTCTGGCAGGTCGCCGCTGCTACGCCAGCGAGTGCAGCAGAACATCAGTCCACGCTGAGCGCGGGGTATCTCCATGCCTCGACGAACGTTCCCGGTAGTGATGATCTGAACGGGATTAACGTGAAATACCGTTATGAGTTTACGGACGCGCTGGGGCTGATTACGTCCTTCAGTTATGCCAATGCTGAGGATGAGCAAAAAACGCGCTACAGCGATACCCGCTGGCATGAAGATTCCGTGCGTAACCGCTGGTTCAGCGTGATGGCGGGGCCGTCTGTACGCGTGAATGAATGGTTCAGCGCGTATGCGATGGCGGGTGTGGCTTACAGCCGTGTGTCGACTTTTGCGTATTTTCATGAAAGGAGATCACTCAATAACTTCCATCGAGATCGGGTAATAACATTTGAACAGATCGCTGAATAA
>PPYF01654016.1_pt1 | contig 23091 bp, 17 predicted proteins | sample 1559871 | NCBI WGS metagenome assembly PPYF01 (sample SAMN08240021, study PRJNA423297) | Human gut metagenome, whole genome shotgun sequencing project.
TTTTTTACATCAGCTGCTTGAAAAAAACTTTTTAAACATTTTTCATTTTACCTATTGACATTTCTTAGCTGGACTTTATAAAAGCATACCTGTATCAGGTTGTTTTTTCCTCTCTTTTGATGTTCCCTTTTGTAAACTTTAACGCATTAAAAAATTTATGGCAATCCCATCTGTCAAAATAATATGCTTTATTTCAGTCAATACTATGAACTGTGTACTCATATCTCAAAGGAAAGATGAACGGTAAAATGTAGATGGGTGAAATAAACATGAAAAGAGCAACAGAAATTTATGATTTTAAGGCTTTCGGAACAGCTATCAAAGCCGCACGCAAAGCTAAAGGAATATCAAGAAACCAATTAGCAGACAAAATGGGGATTTCCCCACGATATATTGCCTCCATTGAAAACAGCGGGCAACATCCAAGTCTGCAAATCTTCTATGAGCTGGTGACATTTTTGGAGGTATCTGTCGATCAGTTCTTTTTCCCGAACGCGGAAGTGGACAAATCCACACAGCGCCGCCAACTTGATACCATGTTGGATGAAATGGGAAGTAAGGAACTAACGATTATGACCGCCACAGCACGAGGCATACAGGAGGCAGGTCAGGAAGAAGAATAATCCTCTAATCACATCAAAACAGAAGTTTTAGGACACTATGGGAAATTTTCTCTCATAGTGTTTTTTTGTTGATTTTTAGGTAGCCAAAATGAGGTTTTCACAGTTACTTACATAGGAGAGAAGAAAAACAGCAAGCACAGCAAACGAGTACCCGTTTGCGATTTTTCCTATTTTCAGGTCCCTTGCCCGAAAATGAAAAATGCTTGTTGGGATAATCCCAAACCCTTATAAAGAACGGAGGCAGATGATGGCGAACAGAAAGCGAAATATACAGATGAAATTCTGGGTGACGCCAGAGGAAAAGGAACTGATAGACGAGAAGATGAAGCAGCTCCCCACACAGAGGTATGGTGCTTATCTTCGGAAGATGGCGATTGACGGATATATCATTTATACCGACACAACGGATATTAAAGAGATGAATAAAATCCTATCTGCCATCAGCCGGAACATCAACCAGATCGCAAAGAGGCTCAATGCGGGAGGTCCCACCTATGAGGCAGACATTCAGAAAATCAGGGAGAGGCAGGAGGAGATATGGCAGTTACAAAGACACATCCTATCAAAACAACTCTGAATAAGGCAATCTCCTATATCTGCAATCCTGATAAAACAGATGGTATGCTGCTGGTATCTTCCTTTGGCTGTTCAGCAGAAAGTGCCGACATAGAATTTTCCTGGACCCGCCGCCATGCCATTGATAAGGGAACGAACCTGGGCCGCCACCTGATACAGGCTTTTGAGCCTGGGGAGACCACACCGGAACAGGCCCATGAGATCGGGATGAAACTGGCCCAGGAGGTGTTGGGCGGGAAGTATGAGTTTGTCCTTACTACCCACATAGATAAAGGTCACATCCATAATCACATCATTTTTAATTCAGTCAGTTTTGTGGATTATCGGAAGTACCATTCCAATAAGCGAAGTTATCATTTCATCCGCCGTACAAGTGACCGCCTCTGCAAGGAACATGGTCTGTCCGTGATCGTGCCAGGACCGGACAAAGGAAAGAGTTATATTGAACACAGCACCACTAAAGCAGGAACCAGCTATAAAGCGAAACGGAAAGCTGCCATTGACCGGCTTATCCCCCAGGTCTCCAATTTTGAGGAACTGCTAAAACGGTTAGAGGCAGAGGGATACGAAATCAAAAGAGACAAGTATATCTCCTGTCGGGCTGCCGGTCAGGAACGATTTACCCGTTTCAAGACTTTGGGAGTGGACTACACGGAGAAAGCTGTTACAACTCGGATAAACGGAGCTCCCCGCCCATCCAGACAGCCAAAGGCAACCGATCAGAAGATCAGCCTGCTCATTGACATTCAAAATAATCTGAAAGCCCAGGAGAGTGCCGGCTTTGCTCACTGGGCGAAAATCAATAACCTAAAGCAGGCAGCCAAGACCCTCAACTTCCTCACGGAGCATGGCATTTCCCAGTATGGACAGTTACAGGAGAAATTTGACGAGGTGATGACTTCCCAGGACCGGCTGCTGTCCTCCATGAAAGCAAAGAAACAGCGAATTGTAGAGATCGGTCTGCTCATAAAGCACGCCTCTACCTATCGGGAATATAAGCCTGTCTATGACCGATACCGGAAGTCCGCAGATAAGGAAAAATTCCTGAGAGGTCAGGAAAGTAAGATCATCTTATTTGAGAGTGCAGCCAAAGCCCTGAAACAGATGGGCGTTCAAAAGCTGCCGGATACAGCAACTCTCAAACAAGAGATGGCAGCCCTCACAGAAGAAAAGAAACAGGAATACAGCCAGTACCAGCAGATCAGGATACAGGCAAGAGAGATGGAGACCATCAAGAAGAATGTGGACAGCCTGCTCTCTGCTCCCGATAAATCTCAAAAGGAAACAGCTCACGAAAGAAATTGATTTGAAAATGCCTTTTTTATTTGCTGCGTGTGCGATATAATATAAACCAACAGACTTATGCAGGTGGGGTACAATCTGTACCCTACCTGAGAATGGATAAGGACAGGAGGAACGAAAGATGAGCGACAATAACAATTCCATCCAAATGTTTGAAGATAAACAAATTCGTACTTCATGGAACGCTGAACAGGAAGAATGGTATTTTTCTGTTGTGGATGTTATCGCTGTTTTGACAGACAGTGCAGACCCAAAACAGTATATCAAAAAAATGCGTTCCCGTGACCCTGAGCTTAATACGAGGTGGGGTACAATTTGTACCCTAACTCCAATGATGGCAAGTGATGGAAAAAAATATCGAACCAATGCCGCCACAATGGAGGGGATTTTCCGTATTATTCAATCGGTTACTTCTCCTAAAGTAGAACCATTAAAGGCCTGGCTTGCGAAAGTCGGAAGTGAACGCATTGAGGAAACCATTGACCCTGAGAAAGCGATTGACCGGGCACTTTCTACATATTTGAAAAAAGGATATGATGAAGACTGGATAAATCAGAGGCTCTTGACTATTCGCGTCCGAAAAGAACTTACAGACGAGTGGCAGAAGCGCGGAGTACAGCAGGGAAAAGAGTATGCGATATTGACGGATGAGATCACGAGAGCCTGGGCTGGAATGTCTACCAGACAATACAAATCTCTGAAAGGGCTGAAAAAAGAAAACCTCCGTGATAATATGAGTACCACAGAATTAGTCTTGAATATGCTTGCAGAAACTTCCACAAAAGATATTTCTGCTGCTGTCCATCCAGCCGGCTTTGAAGAAAGCCGCAGGGTTGCGAAAAGAGGCGGAGAAGTTGCGGGAATTGCGAGAAAGGCACTGGAGGAACAGACAGGGGCTCCGGTTATTACCAGCATGAAAGCCGCTGATTTCCATAATCTTCTCACATCCATCATAGAAGCAGCTCCAACTTTGATTGAGGAAGAAGATGGCGAAGACACAGAAAATAACGAATAAATAGCACCGTGGAAATGTGCATAACAGACTATTCCACTGATGGAAAACAGCATTCACAGCACATGGAAAAGTCCAGGGACTTTCCCACATCCTGCAAACACCGTTTCCCACAGCTCCATAAGACAGCCAGTTATACACATTCCCACAATGCCTGCTGCTACGAAATCCATCCCATCCTTTCCTATCCTTATAAAAGAGCAAAAGAAAATGAACACATAAAAAAAGAGGGAGTACAGCCACCGAATTAGATCACGGTCACTGTACTCCATTTTTGTGTTTTAGAAAGTGTCCAAAATCAACACTTTTCCGTGCAGTTTTAAGGCATGGGGAGGGATAGGACAAATCCTATTGCCTCTGTCATTTTAGCGTTGCAGAGCCGAAAAAATCCACTGTTTTCAACCCTTTTCCTCACCCTTTTTGCTCCTATTTGTCCGATAGAGAGGACAGGCGACCAAAGTTACCCGAAAGCTCTGTTTGCAGCTATGGATACATTTACGGCATACCTTGTTATACTGGCGCCTGCCATTCTCACCGAGAAAGAAGCTCCATTCCTGTTTCCATTTTTTACTGCGGCTCACAGTTCCGGTTCCTCCTTTCCCAGTTTTCCGGTCTCAGGAGGTTTTCGCTCCGCACATTCTTTTTTCGCCTGGGAGAGCTGCCCCAGGACAGAGGGCTTGTCTGTCTGCACCTCCTTATCCGTCTTACGCTCCCCGTTGTTTATGATACCGTCAATCATGCCGTAATCATCCTCCAGGGCGATCTCCGCATTTTTTAAGTAATTCTCCTGCTCCAAAAATTCAGGCACTTCCTTATAGCCTATCCTATCACAGAAATGGGCAGTCTCTTTTCCGTATTCCTGGAACACCACCACATCCGATACAGAGAGGCTGTTCCCGTGGAAATTATCAGGTCGGTACAAATTCAGGTCAGTATAGATACTTTCCAATGTATCTCCAGGCGTAAGCGGTGCGGCATAGACCGGCTCATAGTTTTCCCTGTTGACGGACAGACCAGCCTTTTCCAGATAGTCCGAACCCTCAAAGCGGTATTCTCGGTAATCCTCACCTGATTTTATCTGATAGACCGTATAGGTGTTGATACCGAACTCTTTTTCATAATCGGTCAGTCTGTTAATCAGCGGGGCCGTTTCTTCCGTCAGGTCCTTTTCACGGCCCATATTCAAAAGGCCAGTTTTGATAGCAGAGGTATCCTGCTTGTATAAATGCTCATGGAGAACGATCTGCTGCTCTGTCTCGTCCGGGAACATGGCCGGATACTCCACATCAAACGAACGGAAGAACTGGTCTATGTCTGCTGCGAGTTCCATAGAGGCGATCAGCATACGATCATCCATGCCAATATACTTATCATCAAAAGCAGAGATTTCTTTCAGCAGATTTTCTGCTGTCTGGGAATATTCGCCCTGTTCTTTTGCAATCTGTGAAAGACGGTCCCTGATTTCCCCATAGTCCCCTTTAATCAGACAGCCCACGATTTCCTCCTGCCTTTCGTGGAAATCAAGCGCCTCCAGATAGTCCTGTGGGGAGGTCGGCTGTGCTGCCTGAAAGACCTTATCCACTTCAAAAGCCATGCTCATAGCGTCCTCCAGCATGGCAGTTTCCGTTTCCTGCTGTTCCTCATAGTCCAGTTCCGGTTCTTCAGGAGAAACCATCACACGGTATTCTTCAGGAATGTTCTCACGGTCTCCGTCGTAATACTCCACAAAACGGCTCTGATTATCATAGACATACCCATAATCAGTAAAATCACTGATTTCATCCAGGGCTATATCCCGTCCGTATGCCTCATAGTTAATGTAGTTCTGCAAATGCTCCGGCACCACCATAGTACCAAGTTCCTCAATATAATAGCGACCCAGATCGTCATAATCCTCTATGCCAGAAAGCACGTCATACTTATCCAGGTTATCCGTCAAGTTGATAAGGTCCTTGATAGACCCCGTGTAGTCGCTGATCTGCATAGCTGCCTGGAAATGCTCATATTCAGCGTCTCCCAGTTCCTCCAGTTTGGAAGCCAGGTAATTGAGTTCATCCAGACTTTCGTATTCCCCCAGCTTGTCATAGAGCCCGTCCACATAGCAGTCATAGTCCGTAATGAACCATTCTTCATAGACAGAGCCAAATTCATCCTGAGAGCCAATGCCGATACGTTCAAATACTTCCTGGAGCTTTTCCGGGGTGGTGGGGAATTTCACCCATTCTCCAACAAGTTCTCCCTCGTTGTATTTTCCCAGGTTTGTGATAAATGCCTCAAAAGGGCAGTCATGGTCGTAACTGTATGCCATCTAAGCACCTCCTTATCGCTCCGGCTCCTGTTTTGCCGGTCTGGTTATCTCCGTGTCACGGGCGGCACATTCTTTCTTTGCCTGTTTCAAAAAATCTTTGACAGAGGGTTTCTGCTCCCTGTCCTGTTTTGGCAGAGGGCGCTCCGGCTCCCATTCATCCCCTGAGAGGACCACATAGCCCCTGTCGGAAAATACGCCCTGCTCCTGTTCTCGGATATGCCTGCCAAAAGCCTCCGGTTCAATGCCGCCTTTCCATTCCTCCGGCATATCCACCATGCCGCTGTCATGGAGATAGTAAAGCCCCAGGGCCTCATCATCCGTGACCTGGGGCAGAAAGCAGAAATAATCGGCATTTTGGGGATACTCCCGAAACTGTGCGTATTCTGTTAGACGCATGGGTGTATCCTGGACCGCCAGGAGTTTTTCCTGCTCATGGCGGGGCAGATCGGCAAGACCCTGGGACAGGGCAGCCAGTTCATCCACATGCTCATACATGGGAAGAACCTTGCGAAGCCCAGGGATATTCGCCACATAATCATCAAAGAAATACTTATCCGGTTCAGAGGAAAGCGGCAGCCCGATTTCCTCAAAGGCAGCGTTTATATCCTCTGCCGTGGGCGGGAAGTATAGCCATGTTCCGGCATTTTCTCTTTCTCCGCTGTCATAGGCAGAGGTATTTACGATATATGCCTTAAAGATATAATCAGAAGAATTGTCAAGCATTAGCGACCTCCTTTCGGTTTGGTAAACTCGGTTTTGAAGTTGATGTACTTGCCGCCTGTGTCCTCCATGTGGATGATGGCGTCATAGGTGGTGTCTTTCTTTTCCGAGTACAGCCCCTTGACTTTGGTTTTTCCTTTGGCAAGGAAATCCGCTGCCATCTTCTTTGTCAGCTCTTTCCTGCGGGAAGTCCAGAAACGGTCATTTTTCCAGAGGACGAACCCACAGCTCCGGTTCCCACAGTAAAAATTCTTTTTGCCCTCATAGACCGGCTCCCCACAGCGGGGACAGATACCGACAGGCTCTTTTTGAGGGGAGAACAGCTTTTGCCCGTCCTCGGAGATGTGGGAATAGCGGGCGATCAGTTCCTTTGCCATATCTTCAATCCCATTCATAAAATCTGCTGCTGTCAGTTCACCTTTTGCCACCTGGGATAACTTGCTTTCCCAGTCAGCGGTCAGTTTTGGAGAGGCAAGCATATCCGGCAGGACCGTAACCAGGTTGATACCGTCCTTTGTGGGGATAAGGTTCTTTCCCTTTCGTTCTGCAAAGCCGGAAGATACCAGCTTTTCAATGATGGAGGCCCTGGTTGCCGGTGTGCCAAGCCCTTTGCGTTCTGCGTCCTCTGGCATATCTTCTGAACCGGCTCGCTCCATAGCCGATAAAAGCGTATCCTCCGTATAAGGTTTTGGAGGGGAGGTGAAATGTTCCGTTACAGAAGCCTCCACCGGCTCGAATACCTGTCCTTTGGAGATCGGAGGCAGAACTGCCTCCTGTCCGGCTGTTTCTTCCTGGTCTGTTTTCAGGGAAGTGCGGAGCAGACGATCAATTTCTTTCCAGCCCTGGGACAGATCGTTTTTGCCTTTGGCAGTAAAGGTTTCCTCTCCACAGGAGAACACGGAAGAAACTGCCTCATAGATGTAAGGCTCCGCCAATGCACATAGCAGCTTGCAGCAGACCAGAAGAAAGAGATTTCTCTCTCCGGCAGGGAGCAGGGATACGTTCTGTTTCTCCATTTCCATCGTAGGGATGATGGCGTGGTGGTCGAATACATCCTTATCCGAGATCACCGCTGCCACATCAGGGATAAAATCAGCACAGGAAGAAAAAGGCTCCTGCTTTGCAGCCAGGTGAGCTACCACGGAAATCGTCTCTGCCATATCACTTGTCAGGTATCGGCTGTCGGTTCTGGGATAGGTCAGCAGTTTCTTTTCATAGAGGCTCTGTGCATAATCAAGGGTCTGTTTTGCGGTAAAGCCATATAAGCGGTTCGCCTCCCTTTGGAGGGTGGTGAGGTCAAAGAGTTTGGGCGGCTTGACGGTCTTTTTCTCTTTGTCGGAGGAAACACAAACCGCCTGCCCGTTTTGACATGCTGCCTGAATGGAAGCTGCCTTGTCCTGCTCTGTAATCCGTTCGCTCACTGCCTCCATGCCCGCAAATCCAAGCCTTACATGGTAGTATTTCTCTTTCTGAAAGAGCATGATCTGTCCGTCACGCTCTGCCAGCATAGCCAGGGTCGGTGTCTGGACACGCCCCACATTCAAAGTCTTATGATACAAAACCGAGAAAAGACGGGTGGCGTTAATGCCGATCAGCCAGTCCGCTTTCTGGCGGCAGAGTGCCGACTGATAAAGGGGTTCATACCGGCTGCCAGGTTCCAGATGTGCAAATCCCTCGCGGATAGCGGTATCCTCCATAGAAGAAATCCAAAGACGGGAGACGGGCTTTCTACATCCGGCCATATCCACAGCCAGACGGAAGATCAGTTCCCCCTCGCGTCCTGCGTCACAGCCATTGACAATCTCGGTCACGTCCGTTCGCTCCATTAAGGATTTCAAAACAGAAAACTGTTTCTCTTTACCGGAAGCCACAAGGTATTTCCATTCCTTTGGCAGGATAGGCAGGTCCTCATAGTTCCATTTCTTATAGCGTTCCTCATAGGCTCCCGCCTCTGCCAGGGATACCAGGTGGCCGATACACCAGGTCACGATCAGGGAATTTCCCTCCAGGTATCCGTCTTTTCTTCCATTCACGCCCAGGGCAGCGGCATAAGCCGCCGCTACACTGGGTTTTTCTGCAATAATCAGTTTCATTTGATTTCTTCCTCCTGTTCAGGTTCGTCCTCGATCAGTTCCACTTCGGTATCCTCATAGTCATCCTCATAGTCCAGATCGCTTAAATCATCCCCGCCTTTGGTGGAAGATTTCTGCTTTACAAACTTGAAGTAATAGAAAGCCCCTCCGCCTCCAAGCAGAAGAACGGTAAGGAGAATGAGGACAGGGTTCACGCCGCTTTTCTTTTTGGGTTCTTCCTCCAGCTCCTGTGGAGCTGCCTCTTTTCCCACACAGCGGGATTTGTCTTTGCTGCACACCTCACAGCCTGTATTCACACTTCCTGCCTCGCACTTTTCGGAACAGGTACAAAGGGCAGGGGCGGTCTCGGTCTTTCCATCCTCGGTGAGCGCCAGTAAATCCGCCTCGTCCACCTGGTTTAAGAAGTGGACGGTATTTTCCCCATCTGCCGCGCGGTCAATGATGATATAGAAATAATTGCCGCCTTTGCTTACCACGGTGATAAACTGCTTATCACCGGAAGCCTCCCCGTCTATATCATCCACCAGGCTTAAATTTCCCTCCGGTGTGAGAGGCACAGGGTCAGCGGGAGACGCGGTCTCCTGGGGCTGCTCGGTTTCCGGCTGTTCTGCCGGTTCTGTGCCTCCGGCATAAGCAGGGATGGAAAAAGCCGTCATGCAGAGCATAACGGCCGCCAGGGAAAGCAACATCCTGTAAAATCTTTTATTCTTCATAATCACTGTCCTCCGTTTCCGGTTCTTCCTGAACCTCCGGCAGGGAGATTTCCCCGCTGGCATAGGCTTTCAGGAAAGCAGAGAGCTCGTCACGGTCCAGCTTGACCGCTTTTACCATGCGGACGATCTCCAGGTTTTCTTCCTCTGCGATCTTCTGTTCCAGGTCACGGACCTTTTTCTGAAGCTCGCTGATCTTTGTTTTGGTCTTTTCAATCTCATTCTTGTATTTCTCAATCGTTGCCATATCAAATCTTCCTTTCTTTTTCTGTCACCAGTTCATCAGGCCGTAGCCGTGGATATACTGGCTCGTCAATGGGTAGCTCTTAATCTTGCAGGCGTCGCCGCTGTTGCCCTCCACGGTATAGACGTTAGTTCCATCCGTTCCGATCACAAGGCCCACATGGTCTGCACCGCCTCCGTCCCAGTCAAAAAAGATCACATCCCCTGGGGCAACATCCGTATAGTTTCCGGTAGCCCACTGTCCATGCTCCTTGAACCAGGGAACACCCTGGGAGGCACAGGCGGCAAACCTGGGCTCGCTGTATCCTGCCTGGTTGATACACCAGGAAACGAAACAGGCGCACCATTCCACACGGCTGTTAAATCCATACCAGGACCAATAAGGCTGTCCGCCTACATTTCCCACCTGGGCTTTTGCCAGCTCAATGATTGCCTCATTGCCTGGACGGGTTCCGTTTACGAACTCCACACCGCTTAGATCGGTGGATGGGGAGGTGTCAAACGAGCCGCCGCCAAAGAGCAGGGGCATATTTCCGCTGGTGTCACGGTAGGCATGGTACATTTCAAGCTGTTCCGTATCCAGGGTGGACTCTGCCACATGGAGGATACCGTTGTTTTTCAGTGTCACCGTCATAATGTAGTAGGCATAAGGAACTTCCACCTCATAGGTATCGGTATGGGTGTTCCCGTCCTCGTCGGTCCAGGTATCCGTCCTGGTCTCGGTGCGGTAACGGATTTCCTCTGTTTCTGTTTCGGTGAGTTCATACTGGGCGTCAAATACCACCTGCAGCTGTGCCTGGGCGCTTGCCAGTGTGTACGAACCGCCAAAGTAAGCGGAGAGGTAGGCTGTCAGTTCGTGAGGCTCATGGTAGATACCGTCCAGATGGTATCGGTACTCGTCATAGCCAGGATGGAGGTTTTCGTAGTTGTCAAGCTCATACTGCAAATCCTGTTCTTTGGCGGCATAGGCGCCCTCCACCGCTGTCATATCACTTTCCTCTGAGGGATAGGTGGTGGCGGTAATGGCAGACAGCCCGCCCAGGAACATATTTGAGCAGGAGGAAATCCCGCCTGCCAGCACCATGATAAGAAGCCCGATGGCAACAACGATCAGGGTTCCTTTCCAATGCTTTGCCACAAACTCGGCTGTTTTTTCGCCTGCCTGGGCGGTTTTCTTTCCGGCTGCTTTGGCTGCCTGTCCTGTCTTTTTAGCGGTCTTTTCCGCATTCCTCAGCTCTTTGGCGTAATTCTTCCTGATCTGCCTTTTCTGCAGAAAGCGGGATACAGGGTTTCCGGCTGCCTGGGGATTATCCGCCAGCGTCTTGTGATAGAGGAAATCCACATTTGCCTTATGTAGAGCCTGTTCCGCTTTTTGTGCCTCACGGTAAGGTTTCATCCGGTGATTGCGGATGGCGTTTTTTATTATGCGGGAACTGATAGAAAATGTTTTCTCACCGGCTCGCTCCACACTATGGCCTGCCTCCACACCGGCATTGTCTTTTTCCACCTCATGGACTTTCCCATGCAGCTTTCCGGCTGCCAGACGTCCGGAGAAAGCGGCAGGTCCCATAAGCGGGTTGGATTTTGAAAGTTCAGATGGGGATTTTTCCACTTCCTCAAATCTCAGTTTTGTCTTTCCTTTGCCTGCCGCCTCGTCATAGACCCTCTGGCGGGTAAGCTTTTTCTTTTTGGGGATGTTCTCCCTGGCTGCCTCCGCCTGGTCTGCGGCTTTTTCCGATTTTCGGATATATCGCTCCAGCTCCGGTCTCGCCCGATCTTCCTCGGTGAAATGCAGTCGCCCTGAGAAATCCGCGGGTTTCTCCCTCTGGCTGATATGCTCGGTTTCACCGGTTGCCTGGTTCTCATTGACAGCCCCCTCACGGGTCATTTTCTGTGTGACCTTATCCTGGGGCTTATACTGTTTCATGTTCCATCACCTCCCAGATACAATGTTCTTTGCAGCGCCCCGTGGCGATCTGTGCCATAAAGTGAAAAATGGGATAGGCCTGGGGAGGGCATACCGCATTTCCAAGTGTTTTCAGGCGGAGAGCCCGCCCCTCAACCTGTTCCGTCACACGGGGAATATCCTCCGGCTCTTTTAGCCAGAGGATACGTCCGTCCATCCTTTCGGGAAGCCCATCAGCCATTCCACCCAGTCGGGGTTGAGTGCTGCCTTGTCCGACAGCTCCCCCTCCTGGAAGATGATCTGTGCCGACAGGTTCCCGTTCTTCTTGTTGGGGTCGTAGGCCGACGGTTTCAGGGTGGAACGGAAGCCGTCCGAGGCAACCGGCGTCAGATAGAACACCGCTGCCGACAGAGGCAGGCTCCAGATCGCCCCGCTTTTGTTCTTCTTTCGGAAAATCCCATTGTCCGACAGGTACACATCCAGGCTTTGGGCGTCCTTTCCGGTCCCTTTGTCGGAGGCAAGGGGCGTAGGAAACATCAGCCGCGAGGATAAAAGTTCGCTGGCGCTCATGCCATGCGCCGACGCCGCAAGCCGGAAATACGAGTGGGAGAACAGCGTATCCCGCTTTTGCCAGGTCAAAGATCGTTTTGTCGAGCCCCATATTGATGAAGCCAGCAACATTTTCCCCAAGCACGAAACGGGGCCTGAGTTCGGTAATAACCCTGCACATTTCCGGCCACAGGTAGCGTTCATCCTCAAATCCTTTCTGTTTTCCTGCGGTGGAGAAAGGCTGGCAGGGGAAGCCTCCTGAGAGTACGGTAATCTCGGTTTCTCCTGTTTTTTCAAAAAATGCCTCCTTTGTCAAAGTTGTAATATCCCTGAATTTCGGTACATCCGGCCAATGCTTTGAAAGGACGGAGTAGGGATAGTCCGCCCATTCACACTGGCAGATGGTTTCAAATCCGGCTGCCTCTGCCGCAAGGTCAAGCCCGCCAATGCCGGAGAACAGGCTCACATGGGTCAGCCTCGTCATACGGTGACTTCCTCCGGTTTGGTCGTCATAATGCGGTACAGCTCCGTATCCTGTGGGAACTTGTCCACGAATGGCAGTATCACGTTTCCATAGAAGATCAGCCCCTCACCGGCTCCCGAATGGGTCACATAGGAAAGCTGCTGCGGGGAGATACCCAGTTTCCTTGAAAGGATTTCCCTGTCGCCGGCTGCCTGGTTGAGCATATATACAAAGTCAGAGTTTTCAAAGATGTTCTCCACCTCACGGGAAGAAAGCAGGTCCTTGACGTTCTGGGTGATACCTGTCGGGATACCGCCCCATTTCCGAAATCGTTTCCAAATCTCCACGGAATAGGCGGCAGTCTGTTCTTCTTTCAGGAGCAGATGGAACTCGTCACAGTAGAACCAGGTATTTGCGTGCAGCTCACGGTTTTCCGTCACCCTGCCCCAGACCTGGTCCTGTATAATCAGCATACCGAGTTTCTTTAGCTGCTTGCCAAGCTCCTTGATGTCGAAACATACAAGGCGGTTCTGAATATCCACGTTGGTACGGTGGTTGAAGATGTTGAGGCTGCCGGTCACATACAGCTCCAGGGCAGCGGCTATCCTTGCGGCCTCCGGTTCCGGCTGCCGCTTGATTTCCTCATACAAATCCTCCAGTATCGGCATTTTTTCAGGGACGGGGTCTGCCAGATATTCCCGATAGACCGTTGTGACCGCCCTGTCGATTACGGTTTTCTCCACCGGCTGCAAGCCGTCCCTGCCGCCCACAATCAGCTCACACAGAGAAAGGATGAAATCGCTCTTTAAGGCAAGGGGGCCTTCATCCTCGGAATAGTTGAGGTTCAAATCCATAGGGTTCACATAGTCCCTGCTGGTAGGGGAAATCTTTACCACCTGTCCATGCAGACGGTTCACCAGAGGAGCGTACTCCGCCTCCGGATCACAGATCATCACCGTATCTTTGGGGCTTACTACCAGGAATACGTTGGTGATCTCACGCTTTGCGGAGAAACTTTTTCCGCTGCCTGGGGTTCCCAGGATAAGGCCGTTTGGATTTTTAAGCTGTTTGCGGTCCGCCATAATCATATTGCCGGATAAGGCATTGAGCCCATAGTACAGGGCCTCGCCGCCCTGGAAAAGCTCCTGGGTGGTGAACGGTACAAAGATGGCGGTGCTGGAGGTGGTGAGACTTCTCTGTATCCTGATCTGGTTGTCTCCAAGAGGCAGAGAGGACAAGAAGCCCTGTTCCTGCTGATAGTCCAGACGGACCAGGGAGCAGTTATATTTCTGTGCCACCCCTGCGGACTGGAATACATTGTTTTCCAGCTTTTGTCTGGTATCGCCAAAGTTCACCACCAGGAAGGTCAAGAGGAACATCCTTTCATTCCGGCTCTGCAGGTCACGGAGCAGGGTCTTAGCCTCGTTGCCATAGGTGGCAAGGTCGGAGGGGAGAATGTCCATATCGTAACCTGCCCTTACCGCTTTTTTCTGTTCCGCGATCTTCATGGCGTCCAGATCGGTGAGTTTTCTCTTGATGGTTTTAATGGCCTCGTTGTGGTCGATACTGCGGATGTGCAGCGTTACCATGAGCCCGTCCTGTGCCTCCATGAAATCCGCCAGCATACGGTCATTGAGCTCCGGTGCCAGGATTTGCAGGAATGAGGCGGCTCCCAGTTTCTTTCCCATGCGGAACATCTTTGTGTTTCCAAACTGGAAAGAGGACGGGGCGATATGGTCCTTGACGGACAGCCCTGTTTTCGGCAGCCAGTCCCATTCAAAAGAGAAGCGTTCCCCGTCCGGATGGAAAATCCCGTGGAGGGTCTGGAGGCGTTCTTTTCCATCCAGCACCTTAGCCGTGGCCCCGATCACCTTAAATAAGTTCAGCACATCCGTCTCAATGCGGGAAAGCCTTGCCTTCGCTGCTTTCAGGGTCTCCGCCTCAATGGTGAGGGTCAGGTATTTTTTCTTTACCAGACCATTGTTGCCGCGGGCGAGCTGATTTCGGAGCATAGCGGTATATTCCTTTCGGATACTGTCGAAATCGTCTCCCTGGTCGCTGATCTCAATGCTCTTTTCAAAATCCTCCCTGCCTACATACTGGCTGATCAGGGAGAGCTGCACGCCCACTGAGGCGTCAAAGTAATTGTAGAAATCGCACAGGTTCTCAAAAGTAGCGGTCTTATCGTCTGCCTGTGCGAGCTGATAGTTAATATCTTCAAAGACCAGGCACTTTGAATAGCGGTTCCCTGAGAGCCTGCATATCCCGTCGGGATAGAGCAGCTCAAAAGGGATGGTATCCTGTGCCGAGTGGGGCTTTCCGTCGCCTTTCGCCTGCCGGATAGCCTTATCCACGGTCTTTTTTTCTTTGGCGGTGAGGATTATCTTTTCCGCCGTTTTTTCTGTTTTTGACAATGTTTCTTACCTCCTGTTCCAATTCATGCTGCCGTTTCAGAGCCGAATAGAAGTTGTTGGTCTGATAGGGGCGTTCCTTTGGCCGGATGAATTTTGTTTCGATCATCTGTCTGGCGATCACCTCCAATGGCTGCCCGTTTCGCTCATAGAGGGCGAACAGGAAGAACGGGAGCATAACCACCATCATGCAGAAAGTTGCGGTGCTGTTTCCCAGGGGTTCCCTGAGAAGAAAGAAAAGCGGCACTCCTAAAAGCACCGCCGGGGTAAAGCAGACAAGCTGCCTCTTTGTTAAGTTGAGAAAGACCTTTGTTTTCACGTTGGAAAGGTCTTTCGGTACGGTCACATAAGCCATGTTCCACCTCCTTAATGGGTTCCGAAAAGGCTCTTTGCCATGCTGCCGGTCTTAAACAGGGTGAAGCACAGGAGCACCGTATAGCCCATGCAGCCCCAGATGGCAGCCGACAGGTTATCGGATGTGGAGATTTCCTGTATCAGCACCGCATAGATACCGACGCATATCATAATGAGAAATGCCTGGAAGCCTAAGGCGATCAGCGATTTCAGATAGTTCTGTCCCACACCGGACCACTCACGGTTGCTCATGGTAGCAAAAGGAATAGGCCCTATGGAGGTGACGAGATAGATTTCTATCATGCGCCCATAGACCACCAGGAAAATACAGATGGAGAGGATATTCATGGTAAGGCCCACCACCATGCTCTGGAACCACAGCCCTAACAGAGGTCCTAAGTCCATTGCCTCAAGCTGTGCTTCCATATCGGGGATGGCGGTGGCAAGGTCAATATCGGTGGTGGAGCTTATAATACCGCCGCTTTGGTTTACCACGCTCTGGGCCACGTCGAAGATTGCCATGACGATATTCCAGGTGTTCGTCACCAAAAGGACAGCGACAAAGGTTTTGAATATCCACTTGAAGAACATCCATGTATCAATGTCATGGAGGTTGTTCTTTTCCACTACAAGCTGTATCAGCTCATAGCACATCACAAAGGTCAGGATAATACCGGCTATGGGGATAATGACTGTTTCGGACAGGTTTCGGATAAGGTTGAAGACACCGCCGTTCCATGCCGACGGTGTCATGCCAACTTCACCCGCGATCTCGCCCACTTTGGTATTTACCGTGTCAAACATCCCCGACAAATTTCCGGTTATCCCGTCAATGAGCAGCTCTTTGAGCCACTCCGCCAGTTTGTCGAGTATGCTCTGCATAGGCTATACCTCCATTATCCAAAGAGACCGGAAAGCAGCGGTACTAAGGTCATGCCGATCAGGGCAACGCCTCCGCCCGCCATAAGCTGTTTTATCCCTAATTAGGAGTAAAACCTTGCTCGATGGCGGGCGGCGGCGTGTCAAGAAATATATGGAATTGTTTTAGAACCGCCTCGGCGGGAACAGGTCAGGCTGTGACCTGTTCCACCTCCGGGATGGGTTTGAGATTGAAATGAATTTCGATAGAAATGTGTCGTGTCTTATCGCTGTCGATGTGTTCATGGACAACGATTTCTTTAATCAGGCGGTTTAAGGTGGCTGCGTCCAGCTCCGTGATGTCGGCATATTCCTGAATGGCGTCCACCCATTGTTTGGCGTCCATAGCAAGCCGCATTTCATCGGCCAGCTTCTTGCGCCCCTGTGCAACCCGTTCTTTCAACTCTGCCTGTTCCTTCTGCGTCTTGTCCAGCATGAGATTGAAGTTGGCTTCGCTGATCCGCCCGGCAACCATGTCCTCATAGAGCCGCAGCACCATCTTTTCCAGCACCTCGATCCGTTCCTCGTCTTTTGTCAGGGAACGCTCCAACGCTTCCCGCTGGCCTTTCTGTTCGGCTTCGCAGGTGTTGGTCAGCTTCCCGGCAATGGCTTCCCCATCGGTCAGGGCAGCCTTGGCGCACTCCCGGATTTTGTTCAGCACAAGGTGGTATAGGGTGTCGTACTCCACCCGGTGCTGGGTGCAATGGTTCTTGCCGAAAGCCCCATAGGTCTTACAGGCGTAAATCTGTTGCGGGTGCCTGGCGTGGGTGGTGCGGATGGTCAGCGACTTGCCGCACTCGCCGCACTTGATAAGCCCGGCAAACAGGCTGGTTTCCCCATCCTGACGGGGGCTCTGGCGGGATTTCAGCTTGTCCTGCACGATGGCAAAACTCTTGCTGTCAATCAACGGTTCGTGCCGTTCCTCCACCACGATCCAGTCCTGCGGCTTCTTCTCGCCAATGGTGCCGATTTTGAAACGGTAGTCCTTCTTTTGGGAAGCGATCGCCCCGGTATAAACGGGATTCATCAGGATGTCCTTTATCACGGAGAAATCCCACATATACCGCCCGTTTTCCGGGTCTTTCTTCTCCCATTTGGTGCGGACATTGCGGAAGCCCCGTTCCCGGTTCCACCATGTAGGGCAAGGCACCTTCTGCTCTTCCAGCCTGCGCCGGATGAAATTGGGGCCGTGTCCTTCCAGCGCCCAAAGGAAGATTTGCCGGACAATGGGGGCGGTTTCCTCGTCCACCAGCAGGTGGTTTTTGTCCTCCGGGTCTTTCCGATACCCAAAGGGAGCCACGCAGCCGGTAAATTGGCCTTGCTGGGCTTTCAGAAGATACGAGGAATGTACCTTCTTGGAAATGTCCTTGCTATACATCTCATTCAGGATGTTCTTGAACGGCGCAATGTCGTTGTTGTCCCGCATGGTGTCGATACCGTCATTCATGGCGATATAGCGGACGCCGTGACGAGGGAAGAAGTCCTCGATCAGTGTGCCGGTCTGCAAGTAATTTCGACCCAACCTCGATAAATCTTTTGTTATCACAAGATTTATCTGCCTGCGCTCGATGGCCTTTAACATCCGTTTCAGGTCGGGGCGCTCCATGTTCAGCCCCGTGTAGCCATCGTCCTGATAGACTGCCACAACCTCCCATCCCTGCTTTTCACAGTAGCTTTCCAGCATATCCCGCTGGTTGGCAATACTGGCGCTCTCCCCGTCAAGGTCATCGTCTTTGGAAAGCCTGCAATAGATGGCCGCCCGGAAGCTGCCCGCCAGAATTGCGTCCATGCCTGTGTATTCGTATCCGTTCATCATAACCGTTTACCCGCACAATCCAGACGGAACACGGTTCTTCTGAACCTCGTCTTTATTATATCCTAAATCTTGTGTTTTCGCAAGATTTTCCTTGCCGGTATTCTGCCCATATTTTTGGGCAATCAGGCTTACAAAGACATCCGCTGCGTCCAGCTCGCCGTCAAAAACTGTGGTAACATGAATCTCTGTTTTCGTTTTTGCCATAGGCAGTTATCCTCCATAATAGAATAGCCAGACAAGGAGAAGGTCGGCAACGAAGTCCGGCAACGGGCTTCAAAAAACCTCAAAACCATCTCTGTCTGGCGGTTTGGTTACGATTTATATTTTCTTTTATTTTTCTGTTGCTTTGGTTGCTGATAAGGGAAAAAGCCCGCAGTTACGGGGTTTTCCCCGGCAACCAGCCCGACAACGGGAGTGCAACAAAGTCGGCAACGGGGTGGGATTTTCAGAAAGGAAGCTCCATCTGCTCTGTGACCTCCACAAATCCCTCCGGGATTTTTTCGGCTCCGTTGCTGCTGTCCGTTGCCGGGTTATCACGCTCCCAGCCCTTTTGCCTGCCGTATTCCGGGAACATCCGGGGATTGGAAAAGTAGTGCCAGCCTGTGACACAGTGGTTCATAATGTCGTTGACCTCTCGGATTTCCCATTGCTTCGGCTCGTCAAAGGGGTGGTTCAGGGCCTCCTTGTAAAGCTGCTTGGAACACACCATGCTGCCGGTGTAGCGGTCAAGGTAGGCTTGGATCATCCCAGCCTTGGTGTCCTCCGGCATGAAATCCCGCTGGTGTTCTTTGAGATAGCGCACCATTTCGGGGCTGAAAGACAGCTTAAAATCCCCGCTGCGGTAAATGGTCATGGCTTCCACCCATACCTGTTCGATGTAGGCTCTGGAAGCGGCTTCATCGTCCAAAATGTGAACTTCCGCCTGTTCCGGGTACACCATGATCGGCAGGAAGCGCCGGTTGCCAGAACGGTCAAGGGGCAGAAAGTCCAGGGCATTGGAAGTGCCGCCGAACACACATTGCCGCAGCCTGTCCTCCGGGTGGGTTTCGTATGGGATTTTATAGACCTCCTTCTGTCGGCTCAAAAAAGACTTGATTTCCTCAATGCTCTTGGCGTTTGCGGTGGCGATCATCTCCGACATCTCAATAATCCAGTGGCCTTGCAGTTTGCGGTACACATTGTCATCGTCCAGCTTACGAAGGTCATCGGAAAACCACTCGTCTTTCACGGCCAGCAGCCGGAAAAAGGTGGATTTCCCGGCTCCCTGACCGCCCACCAGACAGAGCATGACTTCAAACTTGCAGCCGGGATGAAATGCCCGGTGGATGGCTCCCAGCAGGAACAGCCGCAGGGCTTCATAGGTGTACTGGTCACTGTCGGCTCCTAAAAAGTGGTGCAGACAGGTACGGATACGCTCGGTTCCGTCCCATGAAAGGCCGTTCAGATAGTCCCGGATGGGGTGATAGCCGTTTTCATTGGCAATGATCCCGATGGCGGCGGCAATCTTCTTTTCGCTGGTCAGCCCATAGGTTTCTTCCAGATACAGGAGCAGATAATTCATATCCGTGTCCGTGATGGCGGTGCCGGTACGGTGGTAGCCAATGGGCTTGATGATGTCGGTGCGCTCGGTCAGCAGATTTTTGGCGATTGCCCCGGAAAGGAGCGGGTCATTCTGAAAGACAGTCAGGCAGTTGCGGATACTGTTGCGGACACCGCCTTTCTCGGTGCTTTCCAGCATGGCCTTGACTTCCTCAACGCTCCGGGGCGGCGGTGCTTCTTGCATGGTCTGTTCTGCGGCCTGCCGTATCTCCGGCGGCAAGCTCTGCCATTCGTCTTTCAAGATTCCTCACTTCCTTTCCACAGTCGATGATAAGGGCTGCCCGTTCCTCCATGTCCGGGGAGAGCAGCACATCCAGCAGATAGTCCACATAGTCCTGCTTTTGCAGGGCTTCCACAAACAACGGGTGGAAATCCTCGTCTGGCGATTTAGGGGCATAGTCCCGTTTCCAGCCGCACAGCAGGTTTCGGTAGTCGCACAGCACCCGGAAGCAGTAGCGTTCCATACGGCGGAACCGCTGTTCCAGGGTTTCCTGCCGGGGCTTCCTCTGGCTCCTGTGGGGCAGCTCCTTGTCCTCATAGGGGACGGAAAACTCCTGTGCCAGCATGAGGGCGGCTTCCTTGGGGCTGACAGCTTCCAGACGGGAAACAAAGTCGATCACATCCCCATCTGCCTGACAGCCGAAACAATGGAAGCGCCGGTCAACCTTCATGCTTGGGTTTTTGTCGGCATGGAAGGGACAGACGCACATCCCGTTTGGTGCCACCCGGATTCCGAAATGCTCCGCAGCCTGCCGGGTGGTAACAGACTGCTTGACAGCTTCAAATACATTCAAATAAATCCTCCTGAAAATAAGAAAAGCGCCTGTCATTCTCAAAAAGAAAATGGCAAGCGCCTGTTAAAGTTCCATATCCTGTTTTTTCTCTGTGCGGGGCTGCTGGCGTTTCTCGGCCTGTTCCTCCCGGATACGCTGCGCCCGGCCTTTGACTGCCTGCTGGATGGACGGTTTCTTGCCCGGTTCGGCGGTCTGGCGGTACTGCTCGGACGGAAGCACCTGATTGAGCCAGTGGCGCACATCCCGGAGAATCTTCACATCCTCCTGCACCGCTGACAGACATTCCTTGTACTCGGCCACTTCTCCGGCAAGCTGCGTCCGTTCCGTGGTCAGCTTTTTGGTGCTGTACTTGGTTCCCTCCAAATGCACCTTGAAATAGCGGACAGCAGCATTGTAGGCGTCCTGCTCGTCCCGATGGACGGCGGCAAACTGTTCCTTTGGTTTCTTAAACCGGATGGCGGCATATTCCGCATGAACCGGCTTGTGGGCTTCAAAGATGGCGATATGGGAAAGCAGGGTGTCGATCTCCTTCATGCGCTTTTCCTTCGGCTTCATCTCTGCCCGGATGGAAACGGCCTGCCCGCTGACGGTATCCAGATAGGCGTCAATGCTTTCCACGGTGGACAGCTCTTTTTCCCGCAGATAGCGGATGGCGTCCATAACCTTGTTGAAGTCATTTACAGTGCCTTTGAGCTGGCCTTTGCTCGTCCAGCCGGTGCGCTCCTCCCGGCGCAGTTCCAGATATTTGTCCAGCAGCTCCGGCAGGGTGGGTTCCTTCGCTTCCTGCAAGGCTTCCAGCAGGGCGGCTTTTTTCTCCTTTAGGTCTGCAATCCAGCCTTTCAGGTGGCGCACCATCTGACGGATCGACTGCATGAGCCGGTTGGCGGCGGTAATGTCCCGGTTCAGGTTGCCGATGTTGGTCTGTATCCCTCGTTTCTCCATCTGGCTAACCGCTGGCCCCATGTGGACGGTGGGGATTTTATCAAGTCCCTGCCGTTCATAGGAACGAAGGTCAAGGCGCTCCGGGCGGTCATTGGCTTCCAAATAGCGATTGGTGGTAGCCGCCCAGCCCTGCCGCCATATCTCGCCGTACTTCTGGTCGTTCCAGTCAACGGTGTCCTCCTTGTGGCTTTTCCAGTTCCCTGACGAGAGCCGGATACGCTCGCCGTTCTCGTCAAGGTCATAAACCTTCCGGCTCTTGGGAAGCCATTTGCCGTTTTCGTCCATTGCCCGCATGGTCAGCAGGATGTGGGCGTGGGGATTCCCGTCCCCCTTATCGTGAATGGCAAAATCAGCAATCATGCCTTTGGAAACAAAAAACTCCCGGCAATAGTCCCGGATCAGATCGGCGTGTTGCTCCGGGGGGATTTCCCTCGGTATGGCAAGCACGATTCTTCGGGCAAGCTGGGAGTTCCATTGTTTTTCTATGGCTTCGGCGGCGTTCCACAAAGTGTTGCGATCTGCGTACTCCGGCGGGGCGTGGGGCGGCAGCATGATTTCTGTGTGGACGATCCCTCGTTTCTCGGAATAATATTTCTGCTTCTGGTCGTACTCGGAAAACAGCCGTTCGCCGCTCTGGTAAGCTGCGGCGGCTACGGCTGACTGGCGGTTGCTGCGTTGGACGATTTTTATATCATGGTGGGGACAGGGCATAGCGGTTTCCTCCTTCCTGTGGCTGATTGGATGGGGTGGTGGTTTGCCACCTCATTTTGGGCAAAAGAAAAGCAGGAAACCGTTTCTGATTTCCTGCTCGGTGGTGCCGCCAGTGGGCGGCTGGTATTCAGTTTTGAAAGTTCGGGTCATGGTGGCCCGAAGGTGGATAGTCTACAAATAAAATTTCGTTACTCTGGTAATTCCATTTCATCATTCATTTTAATAAATCCATATTTTTCATATAATGGTCGTCCCATATCAGTTGCTTCTAATGAAATGGCTGTCACACCTTTATTTTTAGCATCTTTGATCAACATGTCTAATGTTTTAATAGCAATGCCCTTCCTCCTGTACTCAGGATTAGTATACATATTCATTATATAAGCCTTATTTCCGCTTGGATTGTGATAAGTCGGCATTACTTGAAAAAAACTAACTCCACCAGCTCCGACAAAACGCTCCTCATCAAAAACTAAATATGCAATGTGAGAACCATCACAAAGTGCCTTTTGGTAATAGTTATAGGACTCTCGTTCTACTTCGCTCATATCGGTATCATCAGATAGTTGGTTAGCTGCCCTTAATACCTCTATTCTTGTTTTAGTTAATATATCTATGTCTTCAAGTTTTGCTCTTTTGTAAATCAAATTCATTTTGTATTCTCTCCCTTGATAACCAGTATGTCAATGGTTTTATTATACTATGGTGGGTCACTTTTGGGAATAGCTTAATTGTAAACCTGCCGGATGGGAACTGCTTGCAGCGCAAGGTGTTCCCAGGCGGCAAGTCCACAAAGGGGTAGCTGGCGTCAGCCAGCGCAGGGGAAGTGTAGCGTCCCCTGTGATGATTGGAAGCAGCCGCAAGTGTGCTGGCAATCATCCGCTTTCCGCAGGAAGCCCCCGGCAGGGCGCAACACACCGGCTCGGCCGGTGTATAGTTGCGCCCTATCCGAGTTCTGGGATAGGTTGCATTATCCGAGATATTCAATTATCCGAGGAGAATCTTAAAAAGTACCGATATGAAAGGCTTTCAGAGATATTT
>PPYF01171927.1_pt1 | contig 23090 bp, 21 predicted proteins | sample 1559871 | NCBI WGS metagenome assembly PPYF01 (sample SAMN08240021, study PRJNA423297) | Human gut metagenome, whole genome shotgun sequencing project.
CCAGCTTCTTCAAAGCTTTATATCTCGTGTGTCCGGCCAGGATCACGCCATCCTCATCAATGATGATCGGTGCGATGTAAGAACACTGCCGGATGCTCTCCGCAACATCGTCCACCACCTCATCATTGATCCTCGGATTATTCTCATACGGCTTTAATTCCGAAAGCCTTTTTCTTATATACTCCATCCAAGTCCTCCTATCCCCGTTTCCGTGCCGACAGCAGATGCTCCATCAGGTCATCGTGAGGATTGGCGCCGCCGTACTCCACGGAACAGTTTTCCTTCACGATCTGATAGATCTGGTACCAGCACTGGTTTACCTGCTTCAAATAATTCTGGCTCATGGTCACATACGGAGAAGTGATCGCCGCCCCTGTGGTCGGATGCTTCGCCAGAAACCCATACTCTGAGATACAGGTCTCACACTGCACCCACCTGGACACCGACATGGCGTACTGCTCGATCAGCTGGGTATTCACCAGCCGGTCACAGCCCCGCTCCTTCAGCCAGAGGAATGTAGACCGGAACACATCCTCCGCGCAGAGATCGATGCCGCTTTTCTGAGCCGCCTTTAAAAACTCCTTCACCGGAGGCACGTCCTCGCCGCTGATCTCTTCCGGCTCCGGCAGCTCAATGACCGATGCCGCCAGCCCGCTGCCGATCTTTTCCGTCAATGCCTTGGATTTCCTTCCGGAACCAACCCTGGCACCGCCGCGCATCGTTCCATCTTTCGCCATGTTCCTCTCACCTCCTCGTCCTCTCCCCACGAAGCAAGCTTCGCGGGAACCCCAGGCTTGCAGGGGATAATTCCCCGTTTGATTTCTCGTTTTTGTGCGTGACACCCCCGCACCGTTCCCCGGAGGCTGTTCCCGTGGAGATTTTACCCGCCCCTACCGGGCTTTTCTCCACCGATCTCCCCTCTCGGCGTGCTCACGGGAATGGCACGACTTGCACAACGCGATCAGATTTCTCCGGTCATGAGTGCCGCCTTCACTCAGCGGCAGCTTGTGGTGGATCTCTTCCGTCTCCACAAGAATCCCTCGTTCAAAGCACCTCTCGCAGAAAGGATGCTCTGCCGCATACTTATCCCGGATCCTCTTCCAGGCTCGACCATACTTTCTCTTGGTATTCTTGTCTCTGCCATACTTCTCATAATCGCTGTTCACTTTGCTCTGATGCTCTGGACAATACCGTCCATCCGTCAGGTTGGGACAGCCCGGATAAGCACAGGGCTTCTTTGGTTTTCTCGGCATCTGTCCACCTTCTTTCTTCCACAGAAAAAGCCGCTGCAGATTTTCTCCGCAACGGCCTGTTTTCATTTTTGCCATCTTAACTATATCATACTTCCATACTGCACATCTATAGCATTTACTGCCAACTTTCAGGGATCACGATTTTTTTCAGCGTCTCGTCATGGAGCCGGAACACTTTCCTCATGCTCATGTTCAGCGTTGTAGCGATCTGCTCCCATTTCACCATCCGCAGATACCTCTCTTCCAAAATGATCTGGCATTCTGGATCTTCCACCTGCTTGATACACCGGCGGATCACCTGCTTCAGGTTCAGAAGTTCATTGGCATCCTCCTGGATCTCCCTCTGCAGATCCAGAATCTTCACAATGATGTCCTCTGTTTTGTGGATGTTCCGGTTCGGGCTGCCAGGCATGTCACTCATGGTCGAGGTTGCTTTTATCGCCAATTCATTCAAGGAAGCTACCTGCTCCAGCTTGCTGTTGATCCGCTCATCCATATAATACGCTTTCATCAAAAAGTTCTTAACCGCCGTCTGCTGTTTATCCATAAGCCACCTCCGATTGAAATCCGTAAATAGTTCTCCTCGGATTGCCTCCCTTGATTGACTCTCATTCCTTCACTTCGTCCTGAAGTCTTCGAATCAGATATTCTCCGTCAACGGTTGTCAGCTGACTGTACCAGCCAGAACGGAAAAAACTCTCAACTCTCATGGCTTCATCTATTGTCTCCCGATCCTCCGGCTTCCATTTGATCCGCTTTAGCGCCGCTCGGTAATCCGTGACAGCCTGCAGGATAATGGCGTTCGCCAACCGTTCATAAGGATCCTCTGCCAGGTTCTTAGTTCCCGTCATCTGCTGTCACCTCTGCCTTCACTGCATCAATCAGCCTGGTCTGTGTAGCATCTTTTGCGGATAACGCCTTCATGATCCGCTCATCTACAGTACCTGCTGTCAGGATGTGCTGTACCACCACAGTTCCGGATTCCTGTCCCTGTCTCCAAAGCCTGGCTATCGTCTGCTGATACAGTTCCAAGCTCCATATCATCCCAAACCACACCAGAGTACTCCCGCCGCTCTGCAGATTCAGCCCATGTCCCGCAGAAGCCGGATGTATCAGCCCAACCTCCAGCCTTCCCGCATTCCAATCACAGATACTTTTGTCCGTATCCAGCTTTCCATAACGCACTCCCCGGGCATCCAGTCTTCTGGAAATCCGTATCAGGTCATGCTTATACCAATAGGCCACCAGAAGACTCTTTCCATTCGCTGCTTCAATCATATCCTCCAAGGCATCCAGCTTCCGGTCATGGATCTTCTCTATCCCGCCCGTATCGGAATACACAGCGCCATTTGCCATCTGCGTCAGCTTCCCGGATAAAGAGGCAGCGTTCGCAGCTGTAACCTCTCCACCCGGAAGGCTTACAACCAGATCATGCTTCATCTGCTCATATTTCCTGCACTCATCCTCATCCATGTAGACCATATATTCTGAATTTACCAATTCCGGCATCTTCAGATGGTCCGTTCCCTTCATGGAAATCGTAATATCCGAAATCCGGTTGTAGATTCTCCTGTCTGCCCCCGGCCTTAAACGGTAGCTGTACACAACGGGTCCGTTCATCTGATCCGGCACAAAATAATCCAGCCGGTACTGGCTGATAAATCTTCCCAGGCGTTCCCCCATATCCAGGATCTTGTACTCGGCGAATAAATCCATCAATCCATTGGAAGAAGGCGTCCCGGTCAGCCCCACGATCCGTTTTACCTTCGGCCGCACCTTCATCAATGCCCGAAATCTCTTTGCCTGCCAATTTTTAAAGGATGACAGCTCATCGATCACCACCATGTCATAATCAAAAGGCAGGCCGCTCTTCTCAATCAGCCAAGGGATGTTTTCCCGGTTGATGATATAAATATCTGCATCCACCATAAGGGCTCTCCTCCTCTCTGCCGCTGTACCGACTACTATGGAGTACCTGAGTCCCTTCAGCTGATCCCATTTCTGAATTTCTGTTGACCAGGTATGTTTTGCGACCCTTAACGGCGCTATAATCAGCACCTTCGACACCTCAAAGCGATCAAATATCAGGTCATTCAGAGCCGCCAGCACTATACTGGTCTTGCCCATCCCCATATCCAGCAGAATTGCTGCTATCGGATGTTCCTTTATAAAATTTATCGCATATTTCTGATAATCATGTGGCTTGTATCTCATCTAAAATCCCTCCGATTTTCTCCGGACCATCAAGTACATACACCGAAAATCCAAGTTTCTCCATAAGCCTGTGCCTGGATACCTGTAGCGGCCTTGGCATCTTCCCAGGAGCCTTAACCTCCACAAATCCAAAATGCCTTCCCGGCAGAAGCACGATCCGATCCGGCATTCCGTCAAATCCCGGTGAAACGAACTTGGGACAGATCCCGCCTCTGGCCTTTACGGCCTGAACCAGTTTCTGCTCCACCTGTTTCTCTCTCATAGCTCCTCCATCAATCGAATTTATGGTGCAGGGGGTGCAGGACATTTCTATATTCCCCTTATAGGGATTTTTCTTGAAAAAATTCTCTATACGCGATATAGGTAATAGTCCTGCAACCCCTGCACCTTTTCGTTATTATCATTCAGCAAAGTCTGTGTCTTTGACCTGCAGCCCCTGCACCCACATGCCGGATTTCTTCTTTTTGCGGGTAAATCCTCTCTTCTCCAATTCCAAAACAAAATCCGCATTTGTACGCTGATACTCTCCGGTACGCAGGCAGTAAGCACGGAACTCTTCATACAGTTCCCCAGACTTATACTCCAGTCCGTCACCGACCTCGCAGCATTCCTCCAGGAAAATGCCCATCCAGTCATTCATCCCGCGGTAAGCAGCAATGGCATCCACAACCACCTTCGGTTTTGTCGTCTTGTGGTCATGCCCGATCACCTTCCCTGCGCCCTCAATAATCCAGCTCATGATGGCCGGCGCAGCATGCTCATATAGATAATCCGAGTAATTCTTGATATCTGAATTACCTTCGATCTTTGCATGGAACGGAATCACGATCAGCCTTCGCCAGGTCCCGTCATCGGATGCGCTGACCTTCGGCAGATGGTTCGTATAAAGCACTACTGTGTGTGAAGGGACAAAATCAAAAGGATCTTTGAACTTCTTCTCACCCCGGATCTGATCCGTGGAGCACAGCTGTTTCAGGATGGAAGTTGACAATCTCATCCCTTCTTCCAGCTCCGCCGCGATGATGAGACGCTTTCCCTTCAGCTCCGCAATCTCCGGTTTTACATTTCTCCTGCAGCCAGCCGTCAGGGCATCGGCAGAAATCGCTCCGGAATAGGTACCAAGCACTCTCGACACCGTATTCCAGAAGGTAGATTTACCGTTCCGCCCTTCCCCATACGCAATGATGAGAGCCTCCTCATATACCTTTCCAATCGCCGCAAGTCCCACCGTCTCCTGCACATAATCAATCAGATCCTGATCTTTACAGAAGAATACCTGCAGGGCATTTTCCCACAAGTCTTTTCCCTTATCCCCCGGCGACGCATTCGTAATCTTCGTCAGAAGATCCGCTGAATTATGCGCCCTCGCGCCTTCTATCCCCTTCTTCAGGTCATAAGTTGCTTCCGGCGTATTCAGGTAATTCTCCTGCGCGTCAAACAGGTTGATATCTGTCGCAACCATAGGCTTCGCCGCATTCTGCGTGTTGACGATATTCTTGTAATTCCTGTACTTCATCACGAAAGCGTAATAAGCTTTTGCCGCCAGATATTCCTTATAGGCATCATTCAGTTCCGGGGAAATCAGCTTCTCCAAAGCTTTCCCGCCGGTTCTTACAGCCTGCTCCGGAATACCTCCGGAGATAAGCGCCTGCATCGCTGCCGAATACTGTGATCTGGCATCCACAAGCTGCATATCCAAAAACTCTTCCACAGTTCCGACCGCCTTCTGCCTGTTTTCTCTCCAACAGACCCCGTCATAACTTAAGAACTCTGTCGCATCCGTATAAAGAAGCTCGCCGGCATATTCCCTGACCAACACTCGCGCCTCTCCGATATCCGAATAGTCCTCAGGCTTTAAGGAACCAAACTCAGCGTTATATTCCTCCGGCGGCACATAGCCCGGCTGCGTCATGACCGTTTTCTTATAAAACCGCACCGCACTTGCCCAGATCGTATTCAGCTCCGATTCCTCCAACGGCGGATCACACCGCTTCGCATATTCCAGAAAAGCATCCTTCGCCTTATCCGTGATCCCATACTTTTTCAGAATCCTGCCAGCAAAATGGCTCATAGAATTGTTGCGTCTTCCCTCTGTAATCGGACCGGAACCCACCGGCATCTCCCCTTCTTCCTCATAGGAAGGATCCATAGACACCTCTTCATCAATGTTCAGCCACCCTTCATGCCAGATGCACGCTCCGGTATCCGCGCCGAAAATGAACCTTGCCGCATCCAGGGCATTCCCGTCAAAAAAAGGATACTTTTCATGAACCGCCGCCTTCAGCGCCGCATAATAATCCGGATCCTCCGTTTCCTCGAGCTCGAAATACACATGAAACTTAGGTCTGGCACCCCTGCCATCCTTTTCCTTCATATGATTCCGGCTGTAGGCAATCGCATAGGATACATCCGGCAGAAGCTCCGCCAGCTTTTCCTCTGTCATCCACTCTTTTGGATCCTCAGAATGGTCGTTGTCACAATCCATCACCAGAACATTCGACTTCACAAAATTATTCTTGCTGCGGTAATCTTTCCGGTATTCTGCGCACACATGATCAAACTTCGCCGCCTCATGCAGTTCCTCCGCGGAAGTTACTTCCACCCTGTTCGGATAAAAGCAGTTCTTCGTGTCGGAAACTACATTGGCTGTATGCAAAATCAATCGCATTCGCTATGCCTCCTGTCTTAAATTCTGTTCCTGCCGGCATCTTCGCCACCGGCATGCGCCACTCGTAAAAACATCTTTTTCATATTCCATTGGACCGTTCTCCCTTCGACAGTAGTAAGGCGCTCTGACCGCCTTCTATTGATCCAAGGAGTTTCGGTTACCTGTTTTTTGACCTGATCAAAAAATTTTTAGAAAAATCCCCGTTTGAAATCTCTTCCCTTTTATAAGCGCGAAACGCATTCCACAGAAAATCCAAAATCCAATTCAAAAATCTGCCGTTCCAAACTCCTTACGACATCAGAGGAGTAAATCCGGCGGCGGCTTCCGAAAAAATTCCCTCGGAAGTCACAAAAAATTCGCTGCCAAAACTCCTTACAGCACCAGAGAGGCACACAGCCGCTCAGAAAAATACAGACAAGGAGGCAAAGAGAATGCAGAGTCAACCAGACACAAGACCTAGCAGGCGCAGCATGCCGACGGATGAAGAAATCTCGGATTTCCTGATCATCATCAGTGTCATCGCTAAGCGCCTCGCAGGCCTGATCATGACGGAAGGAGAAAGACAAGATGAGCAAAATGAATGAACTGTCCATGCTGCTGGACAATCTGATCGAATGCGGCGAAACACTAACAGAGACGGCCAGGGCACTAAAAGCGTTCTATTCATCTGACAATGACCCTTCAGCCGCTCCGGCAAAGCCACTTCCTCCCACAGAGGAACCGGCAGCCCCGGAAACAACGCAGCCTGAATCGATACCGGAGAAAACATATTCGAAGGAAGAGATCAGAGCCATGCTTGCAGCGAAAGCCAATGAGGCAGACGGCATCTATAAAGTGGATGTCAGAAACCTGGTCAGAAAGTACGGCAACGGTGGAAGCCTTACCGATGTAGACCCCAGAAACTATGCGGCTCTTGCAGCTGAAGTGGAGGCAATCGGAAATGCCGGGTAAACACGCAATCCTCTCAGCATCATCGTCACACCGCTGGCTTGCCTGTCCACCAAGCGCGAAACTCTGCGCAAAGGAAGCCAACAAGTCCAGTCCATACGCCCAGCAGGGTACTGACGCCCATGCACTCTGTGAGTACAAGGTCTTGAAAGCCCTGGGGCGCGATTCCCCTGATCCTACGGAGAACCTGGACTACTTTGATACAGAGATGGATGACTGCTCCGACCAGTATTGTTCCTACGTATACGAGCAGCTGCAGAAAGTCAAAACCCTCTGCAGCGATCCGCAGATCCTGATCGAACAGCGGCTGGACTTTTCCAGATGGGTACCGCAAGGCTTCGGAACCGGCGACTGCCTGATCGTTGCTGACAAGATCCTTCACATCATCGATTTCAAATACGGCGTCGGAATTCTCGTAGAAGCTAAGAACAATCCCCAGATGATGTGTTACGCCCTCGGCGCCCTGGATATCTACGATGGCATCTATGATATAGAAGAAGTCCGTATGACGATCTTCCAGCCCCGCCGCGGAAATATCAGTTCCTGGGACATCAGCAAGACCGACCTGCTTGCATGGGCTGAGAAGGTGCTGAAACCTGCAGCGGAACTTGCCATCAAAGGCGAGGGCGACTTCCAGGCCGGAGATCACTGCCAGTTCTGCGCAGTCAAGGCTACCTGCCGCAAGCGCGCGGAATACAATCTGGAACTTGCAAAATATGATTTTGAGATGCCGGTAAATCTGGATCAGGCAGAGATTTCTGCCATTCTCCCCCGGATTGACGAACTCATCGCATGGGCCGGAGACGTAAAGGAATTTGCCCTTCAGTCAGCCTTAAGCGGAACACAGTATCCAGGCTTCAAGGTTGTTGAAGGCAGATCCACAAGGCGTTTCACAGATGAAGCCGCCGTAGCAGAAGTCGTCACAAACAATGGATTCGACCCTTATGAGAAGAAACTTCTCGGGATCACGGCAATGACTTCCCTTCTCGGGAAGAAGAGATTTGAAGAGCTTCTCGGTGGTCTTATCACGAAACCGCCCGGCAAGCCGACACTGGTGCCGGACACCGATAAACGGCCGGCAATAAACACAGCAATCGAAGACTTTCAAGAATAAAGGAGAAAAATATTATGGCAAAATTTGTTAATCCTACAAAAGTTATCACAGGCGTAAACACCAGATGGTCCTACGCGAACGTCTGGGATCCGAAGTCCATCAACGGCGGTACGCCGAAATACAGCGTCAGCCTCATCATTCCGAAGTCGGATACCATGACCATCAACAAAATCAAGGCCGCCATCCAGGCAGCTTACGAGGAAGGCCAGAGCAAGCTGAAGGGCAACAGCAAGTCCGTACCGGCGCTGTCCACCCTGAAGACTCCGCTCCGTGACGGCGACCTGGAAAGACCCGATGATCCGGTCTACGCCAACGCCTACTTCATCAACGCCAACTCTTCTACAGCGCCCGGTATCGTAGACGCGGACAGACAGCAGATCATTGACCGCTCCGAAGTATATTCCGGCGTGTACGGCAGGGCCAGTATCAATCTGTATGCTTTCAACACCAACGGGAACAAAGGCATTGCCTGCGGCCTGAACAACCTTCAGAAGATCCGCGACGGCGAACCTCTTGGCGGTAAGTCCAGGGCTGAGGATGATTTCAATACCGAAGACGATGATGATTTCCTGAGCTAAGCTGAAAACCTGTAACACTCTATCCGGCGGCAGTCATCAAAATATGGCTGCCGCTGCCTTCTTAAGAAAGAAAGGAACATGATATGAAAAACATCACACTTATCAAGCCTGTCGTCCTCCGCAGCGCCCTGAATGATATGACGGTCTCCCAAAGGGAAATCGCAGTGGATCTTCTGACCAACCGGAAGTTCCTGCTTCCGGATGCAGATGGATTACGGCTCATCGAAAACACGAAGAACAGCAGCAAACTTCCAAAATTCTACCTGTATGGATCAGAAGCAGTCTGCTATTACCGCCAGTCTCTGGATCTTCCGGATGTATCTCTGACCGATATTGAGGTTGATGATATCGTCATGAATACAGAAGACTTCGATACCCTTTACGATATCCTTTATCTTCTGAACCGCGTCCGTATGAGGAATGCCAGATTTACGCGCCTTCTGGCCATGGATGCGCCGGCAATTATCCTCTGGAATGAGTACAGGATGCTGCAGGAGCACATGGAGGATCTTCAGGATAACAACTGGTGCGGCCATCCGGTTATCAACCGTTTCAATACTGCCTATGAAGATGAAGCGCCGGAATGGCATGAAGAAATCCGTAAATCACTTACCGATATCAGCTACAGTCTTCTCCGGTACAAGAAGGAAAACGAACCGATACCGGAAGAATAAAATACAAATGGCAGCGGTTTTTCATGCCTGCTGCCTTTCTCAAATAAAGGAATATTTACTATGGAAATCAGAGAAATGTCAATCGACCTGGAGACTTACAGCGACATCGATATCACCAAATGCGGTGCATACAAGTACGCTGAGTCTGACTATTTTGAGATACTGCTCTTCGGAGTCTCCGTGAATGGCGGCCCTGTTAAGGTATATGACCTGGCCTGCGGCGATACCATTCCGGAAGAAATCCTTGCAGCACTATCTGATGAAAATATAACCAAGTGGGCTTTCAACGCTTCCTTCGAGCGTATCTGCCTCTCCAACTGGCTGAATCGGCATTGCCCGGAACACTTCCGCGGATACAGCATTCCTGAGGATCCGGCCTCAAAATATCTGGATCCTTCCTCATGGAAATGTACCATGATATGGTCCGCATACATGGGGCTTCCCCTCTCACTGGAAGGCGTCGGTGCTGTCCTGAAATTACAGGATCAGAAGCTGAAGGAAGGCAAAGACCTGATCCGCTATTTCTGCAAGCCATGCAAACCTACCAAGGCAAACGGCGGACGCACCCGGAACCTTCCCCAGCATGACAGTGAAAAATGGATCCTCTTTAAGGAATACAACCACCGTGATGTGGAAGTAGAAATAGCTATCAAGCAGAAACTCGCACGTTTCCCTGTCCCTGATTTTGTCTGGGATGAATATCACCTGGATCAGGAAATCAATGACCGCGGCATCATGATTGACCCAGAATTCGTATCGAATGCCATCGCCTTTGATGAAAGATCCAGAGCTTCCCTCATGTCAAAAATGCGGGATATCACAGGGATTGATAATCCGAACAGCGTTCAGCAAATGAAAGAATGGCTCTCCGATCGGGGCGTTGAAATGGAATCACTCGGCAAGAAAGAAGTTGCGAAGTTTGTCAAAGATTCCATTGGCAATATGGATGGTAATATTACAGAAGCCCTGAAACTCCGCCTCCAGCTTGCAAAATCCTCCGTCCGCAAATATCAGGCCATGCAGAACGTCATGTGCTCTGACGGACGTGCCCACGGCATGTTTCAGTTCTACGGTGCCAATCGTTCCGGCAGATGGGCCGGCCGTCTGATCCAGCTGCAGAACCTTCCACAGAACCACATCCCGGATCTCGCAGAAGCCCGCGCCCTTGTCCGTTCCGGAGATTACGATACCATGAACCTTCTTTACAACGACATCCCGGACACGCTCTCGCAGCTGATCCGCACGGCTTTTATCCCAAAACCGGGATGCAAGTTCATTGTCAGCGATTATTCTGCCATAGAAGCCAGAGTCCTCGCGCATATCGCCGGTGAAAAATGGCGTTCTCAAGTATTTGCTGAAGGAAAAGATATTTACTGCGCTTCTGCATCTCAGATGTTCGGCGTTCCCGTGGAAAAACACGGTATCAACAGTCATCTCCGCCAAAAAGGCAAAATCGCTGAACTTGCCCTCGGATACGGCGGATCTGTAGGCGCCCTAAAATCTATGGGTGCCCTGGATAATGGTCTGCAGGAAGAAGAACTTCAGCCATTAGTCAACGCCTGGCGTCAGGCTAATCCAAACATCGTACATTTTTGGTGGGATGTAGATAATGCCGTAAAGACAACCGTCCGGCAGCGGATCAAAACCGAAGTCCGCGGCATACGCTTCTCCTACAAAAGCGGCATGCTCTTCATCACCCTTCCCTCCGGCCGGCAGCTTGCCTATGTGAAACCCCGTATTGGGGAAAACCGTTTCGGCGGAGAATCCGTCACCTATGAAGGGGTCGGCGCCACAAAAAAATGGGAAAGGATCGAATCTTACGGTCCGAAATTCGTGGAGAACATCGTTCAGGCAATCTCCCGGGATCTCCTGTGCTTTGCTATGAGGAACCTGTCCTTCTGCCAGATCGTCGGCCATGTTCATGATGAGGTGATCATCGAATGCAGCCCGGAGGTCTCTGTGCAGAGCCTCTGCGGCATCATGAGCAGATCTCCGGACTGGATGACGGGCATCCTGATCCGCGGAGATGGATATCAGTGCGATTTTTATCAAAAGGATAGTTGACGTAAAACACCGCCGGAGCTGCTGCCCTGGCGGTGTTATTTTTATTCATACACAAATATGGACGACATCATCTGATAATGCTGTGGCTGCCCCATTGCTTCAAATATCCTCTTTGTCAGATCCTTATAAATCTCCGGTGCGATACTATCCTCAACAAAATGCAGACCTTCATTTACTCCAAACGAATCAGCCGCAAGGTAATTGATCATAGACGACACCATGCGAAGTTCAATTGTATCTTCCTCCCCTGTAGATTCATCAATTACTTTCACAAACCGATGACGATTCTTTACCAGAATGATATCCTGAAGTGTATGCCCATCATAGCCGCAGATCTGGATAAAATAGTACTCCAGAATCCTCCGGATCACATTCTTCAATGTAATAGAACTCTTAACTTCATTATATTCCGTCCACAATGCGGCATAAGAATTCTGCACTGGATTATAATTTTTCTTTTCTGAAGGAGCAGCTTCGTTTTTCGTAATGCAGTGCTTAATCACAGACTTATTGTCATACTTCGTGATCAAATAAAAGGATACTCGCAGATAGTTCTTTTCCTGGTTCACTGTTACTTCCCTATGAAAATATGCGTTATGAGTCAGAATAAATATCTGCTTTATATAATCGCCCTTCTCTGGCTTTTCTCCTAATGTGACATTGTTAAGGCAGATTGAAATCATCTGCCGCACCAGAGAACTAACGATAAATAAGGTGCTGCTGTCCATACTGGAAACCGGATCATCGATTACTACTATCTTATCACGCATATCACGGCCATCCGTGATCATCTCTTCTCCATGATTCGTAATTATAACTTGGGCATCTCGAGTACAACCGCTGCCATGAACCAAATTACAGAAGTACAGGAATGCGATAAAGTTTCTTTCACCTTCACTCAGCCTGTCCGCTACCGCACCATCTTCTCGAACAATCTGATATTGGTTCTTGCTGGCAGGATGTTCCTGAATACTAAAGCCTTGGAATCCTGAATCTCTAAGCATCTTATTCATGTTTGCGATTGCTTCTTCTGTATTCACGGTATGCTTATTCAGCTCATTGATTTTTTCAGCAAGCGACATAGCATAAGCTTGTTTTTTCTTTGCCGCATCGTCTATTTTTTTCTGATCATCCAAGACTTTTTCAAGATCAGAATTGTACTTGGCAATGGTATCCCCTACCCGGAATGCCATTAATTCCCATACTTGTTCAGTACATTCTTTCTTTTTGGTTCTTGCTGCATTAACAATGTCGTTGTTCTCTTTTATCTGAATATTGAATCCAACAATAAGCTCATTCAATTCCTCTAAGTAAGGTGTAATGGGATCAAGAAGCACTTCGCTACTTGGTTCCTTGATTTTCTGTTCGATAATCTGGATATTTGCACCAATGGCATTCTTCAGAATTGTCATCTTATCGCGATATTCCGTCGGATCTATTTTGGGATATACATCCTGAAGGTTATCTTGAAGAACTCTCCAAAGATTATTACCGGCTGTTTTATACGCTTGAAGTAATTGCCCCAAAGCACTGACTTCCTGCTGATATGATTCATCAAAACAATCCGCCAGATCCTTCTCAAAAGTCGCCGGCATCTTCTGCTGACAATAAGGACATTTACCGTCGGGCGTATTATGATATTTTTCGTGTCCCTGACGAACCCAGTCCGTTGCATTGAGTGCTTTTATAAATCTTGCAAAATCCGTATCGCTACTGCTAACAATACGTTTTGAAAGCAATTCCAATCCAGGAACTGTGTCCATCACTTCTGTATCAGAAATCCGCTTAAAGAGGTTATATGTTCTTGCATTCCGATCGAATACCGTATCATACAGTTTTTTCAATTCATCTTCATCGTGACCGGTAGGCGCCTGCACTGTCCGGATCTTTGACAGAAACCCTTTCTTTGTCTTAGTGCCAGACATCTGAGTCTCAGGGAACTTTTCTCTGATCGCTTTTGTCAGATTCCAACAATCATTTTCTAACGTAGTTCCCATGGTTGTCAGCACGGATTCTTTCAGCTTTTTCTGTTTAAGAAGCTCTCCATACTCCCGATCCACATCGTCTTTTTCTTTCTTTGTGGCATTTAGGTCATCCTCCTGCTTAATACCTTCTTTATCAATCATGAAGACACCTGGCAGATGTTCTAACTGACGGAAATTCTCCCGGATAAAATCATCATTATATACAAGAAAGTTAAAGTCTCTGTGCGTTTTTCCCGGTTCGAAAAGAACACCCTTTGGCTCTTCGCCACCGGACAATTCATTTGCGGGCCTCTTCAGCTTCGCTATCTCTCTTGCAATAGTTGTTTTTCCTACACCATTGTTTCCAAAAAAATAATTTACGTATGTAGGATTGATTTTTACCCCGTGGTATGTCGCTGACGATATTGTCAGTTCTTGTATACCTGTAACCAGTTTCTCCGCCATTAGCAATGCCTCCTTTAAGACAGAGTGAATACAGAAACGCCTATCTCTTTTAATGTCGTAACCAGATCGATTCTCTTGATTGCCCAGTGAGTATGATTCAACTCATTGAATCTATCATTACCATCTATCCCAAGATCAAATAAATTCTCGTTAAGAATCTTCTGCTGAAGCGCATTCAATACTCTGTAATATATCTTGATCCCGTTATCCTGGACTTTAACGTCCGTAACCAGCCCGTAGTATGCCATCTGATCATCATCGGTTTTCCCCATTTCATGATTCTCGGAGCAGAAAATGGCAGGGAATGTCTTTATCTGTTCGATTGCCTCCGGTTCCAACCCGTTGACCTTATCCCGTATATAGTCCGATGTGAGTTTGGAATTCAATGCACGATCTTTAGTCACATAAAAATGTCCCTGATCATAAAATGTCTCTTCAAATTGCACAAAGAGATTATAGTATTCATGACTGGTTCCATAATTTCCGGAGATTACTGCCTGCCTCTGATCCGTGGCTGCAAAATACATATTGTTGGTGATATTTCCGGTTGTGATAGAATCCGCGCGATTCACATTAACAATCTTCTCTGCCTGCTGATTTACTCCTGCTACATTATTTGAAAGACCTGCAGGGCCGGTCTTCTGTATCTCATTTGCCATGATTGATTACTCCTATATCTGTAAGTGTTCTACATGCTCAATATTCACGATCTTCTCTGCTCTTTGATTGAATACTGTTTGGGCATTCAAAATCTGATTTGTTCCCTGTCCTCCAGCTTCTCTTTGTTTACAATATTCATCGTCCCGATCCTCTTCCGCCTTATTATCTGAATCCGTATATTCTGTGCTTTCCGGTGTTCCAGATTCATCTACAGAGTTGGTCACAACCTTCTTAAACGATATTTCCTTATCCAAAGCGTAGCGCTCTCCAACAGTACCTACATATTTGTAAGGAGCTTGGCTTGTTTTATGGTGCAGCCATTGGCCAACAGTTTCGGCACCCAAAGTGTTTTCCGATCCACGTTTCGTTATGATAAAGTGCCATACAGACAGCAGAAACGGCCTTGCACCAATGTTAGAAAGCTTTAAAAGCCCCTTTTTATCTATTACTCTGCCACCGGCCTGTACCACAAATTCGGCATCATCTTCTATCGTTCTGTCCAGATCAATAACCTCAAGCAGTGCTCTGACCAGCTTCTTTCCAAGATCACCATCATCAATAAAAGCATCGATAAAGCTATCCATTTCCTCCAGCGCAAGAGCGTAATTGCCTCTGACCTTTTTATCATACGCATCGACTAAATACTGAGTCTCAAACCGCAGCCAGTCCGTGCTGTTTTTTTCACACAACTTATATTGATTCTTATGAGCAGTGAAGGTACTGTCCGAAAAATGCTCATTAAAACCATAAAATGTTCTTACTAATCCCTTCAGGCAGGTAACATCGTTAATCGCTTTTTCTTTTGCTTTGTACCCATCCAGTTCATTGAGACGGATACGCCTGTCTTTCTTTAATGCCTGCAAAAGCAGGATGTAAAAGGTGCCTCCACAGAGGAAGGGAATGTTCATTTCACCCATTCTTTATCCCCTTTCAAAAAGAATAAACCTAATAAACCTTATAAAGCCATTTTGCCCTGTTTAGGTATATTGACCCCAAACTTTATAAACCCGAAACTCCTATCAGCAAAGGATAAAGAACCTTTTTATCCTGCGCCACCTTCGAAGGAAGGTCCTCGACGGGGGGACAGTCACAGAGTAAATGAGAGTCCATCAGCGACAAGGAGATTTCAAATATGAAAAAAGATATTAAACGTAATTCTATCGTGTTCGTAAAGAACCCTTTTCCCGGCTCAGCCGGAAGTCACATCATGCAGGGCGACCATTATGCTGTCGTTTGTCAGAACAATATGGGAAACCGTTATTCCGACAGCGTGATCATCTGCTACATCACATCCAAGGTGAAACGCCTGGACATCAGAACCAATGTGCCAATCCAGTGGTATGCCGGTCTTGACTACAAGCCTGCAATGATCAAGTGCGGACAGATCATGACAATCGACCGCGATGACATCATTGAAGTTGTAGACACCTTACGACCAGAGGACGAAATCCGTTTCAATTTGGGTCTCAAAGTATCCCTTGACCTGAAGGACAATATCTTCTCTTAATCACAGGAGGCATTGACTATGTACAAAATCCGCCCACCCAACACACTGGATCAATGATCCAACCATAACAATACAGCACTTTAAAAATTGAATCTGATTGCTTTGATCTAAGCGCGCATAAGCAGGAGGATGCACATACCGTTTCGGCCAGATCCGCAGGATCCGTCTGAAACGTTGTGCCTTGCCTCTTTGTTTGTGTGCCTTTTTTCAGGCCAACGGCAAGGACAGTCTCAGCAGTGTGCATCCTCCGATTTCAGGCAATCGCCGTGAAAAAGGAGATTTTATTATGAATAAGTACACTTCTGAGAAAACCAGCGACAAAAAATATTATGTACTCTTTGAAACCGATGAGGAAGGCATTCGCCAGTACAAAGCCGCCTCCGAACAGGAGCGCATCGGCACTTCTCTCTCCAAGATGCGTGTCGAAGGCGAAATGGTTCCGGCTATCAAACTGGAAGTCGATAAAGCCACCTATGACACCTTCAAGAGGGATCAGTGGATGGAAGAATACCGCTACAAACAGGAAAACCGCTGCATCATCGGAGGAACAGGCGGTAAGTCCAGATTCTGCCCCGGCAGGATCCCAAATCCTGAATACAAGGCAGGCGGCACCGCTCCCAAAACCATTATGAACGACTGCGCTAAGTGTCCGTATTACAGATCCTTCAAATCAGCAAAGGGCAAGGTTTTCTTCTCTACCCTCATCGTCACCGATGACCATGGAAATGAGGCCCCCTTTGATCCCGCATCACCGTATCCACTCAATCAGGCGGACAAGTACATGGAACTTTTGTATGGCCTGATCCGCTTTATCAAGGCACAACATCCGAAATACAGTAAATACACGGAATTGGTGGAACTTCTTGGGCATGAGCACACCCTCAAGGAAGCTTCCGTCATTCTCGGCAAACCGTACCGGACACTTTACGGCTGGATCCTTACTCTTCGCCCGATCTTTGACGAATATATGGACACTGTGAGTCACAACTAAGTTTATGGGACCCATCTGCGAAATCATCCGCAGATGGATCCATTCTTGTTTACAAATAGCAAAAGTGTATCAATCATCAAACCCAAAATCTGTGATTTTTAATGTCCGGCAATTCTCTGATACTGTCCTGACAGTGGAAGCAGGAATCCCTTTTGGAGCATGGACATTTACCTCTAAAGTCAGTTCAACATTGCTACCATCTACCGCCATAAGATGCTGGATTATTTCCTGGACATAATTATTCATATCCCGGTTCACCCGCGTTGTATCCAGTTTTGCACTCATATAAAATCTGGTATTCTTTGGAAAATCTGAGGTATTCCCTCCGCCAGTATAGTTTCCTGATCCTGTCTGTCCACCTCCGCCAGACACACTGCCATTTTCCCCATGACCAATTCCTTCTTGATCACTTGTTTGTGCAGTTCCGCCAGTATGCGACTCTTCTTGTTTTTCCGCTGCAATCTGTTTCAATGCAACATTAATTTTCACCAACAGATCCGACGGATTTACTGAAAATACAGTCTTATTATATTTCAAATCCACATACCGGTTTTTATTATAAGCACCGGCTAAGGCAAAATATTCATCTGATGCAACCCCGCGAAGAATTGTATCTTCCAGAACAGAATAATTGGCCAATCGAGGCAGATAACAATATGTACTCAAATATTCCCACAGTTTTTTTATCTGGATATCATCACTGTCTTTCCACAGCAGATCATCCAGGGACATCTGCAAAAGAGCCGGCGCCCAGTTTGTGATCACCTGCTCGTTCTGTATCATCTTCTTAGCAGCTTTGGCTACAATATTTTCATCTCCACCGCCAATATTACTGATCTCCCACTGAATAGTCTTCAAATCTTCGTTCGGATCAATAAACGGAACCAACAGCCAACAGTAGGTTTCTTTTATACGAAGCGCTACGGTCTGATTACTGCGGTTCAGATTATTGTCTGTCTCTCTGATCTGATTTCCGTCCAGATTTAGCTCGTCTTTTTCGGACATGATAGACTTCCATGCAATAAAACGTCTTACTTCTGTCTCCAAAGAATTTAGATTATCATAGTCCGGTGCTACAAACGCAATCATATTTCGATAAATCCGCGGAGATGAACCGCGATGATTCAAAATCTCATTCACCGTCTCCATCGCTTTGCAGGACTTCGCAGTTCTTTTATAAGTATCGACTGTTCTTAAGAGGATAAGTCTCACTGCCTGATCATCCGGCACATCCAGTGAAGAGGCCGGGCACGGATGAATTCCCGCAAAAGGTTGTTCCTTACGAAGCTTTTTCAGCCGGGATTCAATTTCCATACTTACGGACTCTTGACTCACCTGAGAAGCACGATCTTCTGCCGTCTTTCTCAAAGTAGGTCTTGTATCATACCAGTACCGACTTCCATTTACATTATTATAAAGGTATGAAAGAGAACCGTGAAGAGTATTCAATGCATCATTAAAATCGGATATATTTTCTCCGGGCTGTACCACACCCAGGCGGATTCTCGCAGCTTCCAAACCTCTTACTGCCTGATCTCGAACTGTAGGAGCACTTCCCAACATGATTGTCCGGGCAACACGCCTTGCGGCCAATTTCTGACCATAGCGGACATTCGCCCTATCCTTCTGATAAGGAATCGAATCCTTACCATCCACTTCACGATCGATGATACTGTTCCATGTATCCGGCAAATGTCTCACCAATTCGTCTCTCACATTTGGCATATCCAGTGGAATGGACCCCGGCATGATCATTGCACCCGCATCATTTGCCATCCACAATTCATGAATCACTGCTGCCATCAGACGCAGAACACCTCTTGTTCTCTGGAAACGCTCCAAAGTTGCCCAGTCTTCATAGAGCCGGTCAAAGACTTCCGGATGGATTGGATAGCAAGCAACCATTCTGTCCCGGTAACTCACTTCCTTCACCTCAATCGGAAAATCCGTACTATTCTCCTGATACATGCTGCTGAATGCATTGCAGACTTCATCTCTGGCCTCTTCATTCTTGCAGTCCAGGAACAATCTTCTTCGCACAACCTCAAATCCCTCATTGGCCGCCACCGGCTTCCAGATGGATTCCATTCGACCAAACGTATGCTCAATCGTTTCCAACGCAGTCTTCCCTGCTTCACCGCCGATCTCAATCTCTGATTCCGGAATAGATGCTACTACAATACTGTTTTCACTCGCACGTGCCGCCTCTGTGATTTCCTGAATAAATGTGATAAAATTATCATAGGAACCGGCCGGAAGACCTTCCACGCCATAAATTTTCTTAGCATAAGCAACCAACTCATCCATAAGAATCAGACAGGGACCGCATTCATTCAACAGAATCTTCAGATTTTCTGATCCCGGAGAGACACCCTTTCTGTCTGCATCTGCTACAATCGCATAAAGATCCGGTCTTCCTGCGGATGTAACAAGCTGGTAAGCCATTTCGCCCCATATAGTGCTTACTGTATACTTGGGAAGATTAGCCGGATTCTTCTTTTTCGTCGGATCAAGAGCAGTTCCTACCAGAACCGCTACATTTGCTCTCGGAAATTCATCCAGACCAACCCTTTCCAGTACATACTTCAGATTTGGCACTCTTGCGATGCTGATTCCGCCTCTAGCAATATGATAAAGAGCCAGCATACTATGCGTCTTTCCACCACCAAACGCAGTTTTCAGCTGAATGACAGGTTCGCCGCCTTTTCCAGAGATTCTCTGTAAAGATTCCGTCAAAAGTCCTGCCATCCCTTCTGTAACATATGTACGGGCAAAAAACTCGACCGGATCCCTGTACTCATACGCTCCTTCTCCCCGGGATACCTGGGCAAGGTCTGCAGCAAATTCCGCAGCCCTGTATCTTCCTTCTGCCACATCCGGATGAGGCTGCATGACCTCCCGCCAACTTGGAAGATTGTGCCCGACATTTCGTTTTAATACACCGATGCTAGTTTTTATTCTCTTGTCGGGAACGGCAGCTTCCATATCCTTCACAGTTGTAGATCCATCCGCCGATCCATAGCGCACTGTGCGGTAAAGAGCCCTGATTTTTTCAGTACACTCCGTATCGCCAAAGCCCTCACTCAGAAGTGCCATCGTATCCAGGGCTCTTTCCGCATACCTGCTGTCCAAATCCTGCTGTCCGATGTGAGCCGTGTTATTCCGAATGCCCATCAACTCCTTGGACCATGTACGATAATCGATTGACAGCTTTGCCCGGAAAACATTCCACTTCCAGTCAATTAACCTTAGACAGGTCGCAATGTCCATCGAATCCACCAAATCCGCATAATCCCCGCTGTCAGGAAGGTCACGGCCTTTTTCCCCCAGTGTAGTCAATACTTCCTGCCACCATTCATTATGGTATTCTCTGTTTAGTTCCCGCCCGATATATCCGGCAAGAATCGGATGTAAGATACGAAATCCCTTTTGAACAAGTTCGTAATTCTCCTGCATGTCTAACCCTCCCTGATTTCCTCATTTGTTAACTCTGGTAAATGCGCTCTTTTGTAGTCCGCTGTTTCCTGCTCAATTAACTGCAATGCATCATGAACATGCATCTTTCCTCCATCAGCATTCAGGACATATTCATATCTTGTGAAAACAGACAATCCCAGCCCCATGGCCAAAATCCATTTATCCTCATCTGCCACACCATGAGCATAATCTCTATCTAATAGTTCCGGCAACTCCCTGCGCAAATTATTAGTCCACATCCGCCGCGTGGTTTTCTGCGCCTCGGCCTTCCTTTTCCGAAATACCACTAGCACTCTTACAGACTCAAATCTGTCATTCGCCTTTTCTGTTCGAATTGGCCACACTCTTGTAATCTGAAATCCTGCATCTATGATGCTCTGCAGCAATATTTCCCATGCAGATTTTTCCATATTTCCATTATTCTTAATCGTCGCCTCATCACTTTTACTGTATTCATAAAATGCCATGGACGGATAATCATCTGATGCATATGCGGCAAAATTCAGAAAGAATTTGCGAACTCCATCAAAATATGCGGTGCGCCCCCTCCTGGCATCTCCGCCATAATGTTCTGGAATCGAAGACAGTTCTTCCTTCGATGTCACAATCTTCTCAAATAGTTTTGGATACACATCAAGCAGACACTTACGGAGCCAGATATAAAAATAGTCAGACAAATCTGCATATCCCACATTATCCAGATATGGAAACTCGGTAAAAAGAATACTGTTGGGGGAATAATCCCGTCTTATTCCATCAGCCTGCGTAACTAATACAGTCCCACCGCAAGACAGATTACGAATTGATTCCACAACATTTTTAAGACAGCTTTCGTAATTTCCTGTTGCATCTGAAAACGGATTTCCTTCTGCAAAGGTCCACGTCATAGGAATTGCCTGCCTTGTAAATGAAGCCCGTATATTGCCTTTACGATTATCCCAGGTGCAGATCGTGGAATGGTAATTCGTCATCCTACCCAACACAAGAGCCAAATAAACACTGACGGCCTGTCCATATGCCAATGCACCCTTTCCTCCGTCTTCTAAGCCGATCTGATCATCATCCATACCTGCTTTTCTGGCATCGGAAACAACTACATCTCGGTATTTTTGTATCAGATTACTCAGTTCACAAAGCATCTTTAACTGCCGTGAAGTATAGAGATCCTTATATTCCAACATTCCAAAGGCAGGAGTACTGAACCATCTGGTATTGTCCGGCAGCTTTCCCACAGGAAGTTCATCCGGCGCATCCACGTCTGCCGCACGGATTTGCCGATCTGACGGAGCATAAAAATCCCTTCCATCTTCCCCAGATACAGCTACTGCCATAAGCAGATTTCGAACATTTCCTTTTACTCCCTGCTCCTTTACATAGGCCTCTGTTACCTTTTCCCCACAGAAAGGGCATACAAATTTCGCACCTATGGCTCCGATTTTATTTGTCATCTTTTCTTTTGGGCAAATCCCCCGATGAATTCGGAATGTGGTCTTGCCTTCCGCCAGAATTGGTTCTGCCCAGTATTCCTTCCCCTTTTTCTGGGATAAAACAAACCCGCTTCCAAGAGGCATTCTGGCCTTACAGGCCGGATTTGCACATTCTGTAGTTCTAACCCAAATCCAGGAGAAAACTTCTTTCCCATTTTCTTCTGGATAAAGGAACTTTAATATCTCTCTGGCTTCTTCGCCAATCTTTTTTCCATAATGAGACACATCTCCAGCAAGCCCCTTACTCCCTGAAGAAAACTCCTTTTGACTTCCGGGATGAACCGCAGATATATTTGCAAAACGAATCGGAATCTCCGCTACTGCTTTCGTCAAAAGCGTAGCCAAGGAATTTAAATCACTGGCATCCACCGGTACACCTATGTTTTTCCCGGCAATAACCAAGCCGCCAAATCCTGAAAATGGATCAGCTGTCACCAAAGATCCTTCATCCAAATATTTGCTTTTTACATATTCCCTCGCTGACTGTACTGCTCCAGAATGATTATTTGCAATTTCTGTAATCAGCTCACTTGCCTCCACGTCATCCTCATCAACCAAAGCAGAGACAAGTACGGCTGTTGATGAGGCAATGGGACTACGGTTCCACCACAGATGCAGATTACCCGGATGTCCTTTTCGTGCCTTGTCACGCATGGCTGAAGCTGACAATTCCTTCAAGGGAATCCAATTCTCTATTAACTTTTTCTTCGGCAAACCGCAATCTCCTTCCATATTTATTCTTTGGTATCATAGTCAAACAGTGTCATCTGTTTTGGCTCTACTGCCTTCAACGCCGCTGCTCTGGATTGAATATCCGGCCAAGCTACAACTAAGGAATTATATGCATAGGCCTCGTTTGCCCATTTTTTTCTTTCCGCAATGGTATATAACCGGTAGGCAAGATCCTTAGCACGCTCCGCCGCTGATCCATACATATTAACAATAACTCTAGGGAAACACTGATTAATAGTATGTTCAATGCTCCAATTGTCCTATTTTGATAATCTTTATCGATATTGGCGTTGC
>PPYF01129784.1_pt1 | contig 23088 bp, 20 predicted proteins | sample 1559871 | NCBI WGS metagenome assembly PPYF01 (sample SAMN08240021, study PRJNA423297) | Human gut metagenome, whole genome shotgun sequencing project.
AAGACGCACAATTTGAGCCGCTATATGCTTCGTGTTCTGCTGGTGGCTGTCGTAGCCGCTTACCCATATCGTTGTGTCTTTTTTGATCAAGAGTCTGCCTATGATCCCAGAAGCTTCTTTAGTTCTGCGCTGACCGCTTTTTTTTGCTTAGGTGCTATTGTGATGTACGATAAGATGAAAACAAAAAATCAGCGTGTCTTTTGTGTTGTTTTTCTATGCGCCATGTCTCTGATCATCCAGTCGGATTGGCTTCCCTATGCACTTATTTTGACTTTTTTGTTCCACGTGTACCGAGAGAAAAACTTTTCACTGGTGACGTTTTATGTGGCTGCTTTTTGTGTCGTCTATGCTTTGATCAATGTTTTTTTTCTGTTCAGCGATTCGTTTCAAACAGGAGAAGGAGAAATTGTCCGGAACATTTCCCTGTTAGGCTGTATCCTGCCTCTTCCTTTGCTGAAACGGTATAACAAAGAAAAAGGCAGGAAGGCAAAGTTGCTTTCCTACCTTTTCTATCCTTTTTTATTGATCTGCCTTTTGCTTATCAAGATGGCTTTGGTTGGTGTTTGATTCTTCGCTGTCCGCTTCGGTTTCTGCTTTTGGAAGTTTGGTAACCTTTACGGAAGTGATGATTTTTTCGTTGTTTTTTTCCACCTGGAATTGCAGCCCTTCGTATTGGAAAACAGGATGGGAGTCTTCGTCTGGAATGCCGCCCAATTCGCCAATCACAAATCCGCTGATGGTATCGTATTCGTCATCCGGCAGTTCTATTTCCAAGGCTTCGTTCACATCGTCAATTTCCGTCAGACCAGCGATTTGATAAGTATTTTCATCCAGAATGACAATATTCTGTTCAATCTCTACGACTTCTTCCTCATCATACTCATCCCGAATGTTTCCTACCAACTCTTCCAGAATGTCTTCCATGGTGACAATTCCCGCCGTTCCGCCATATTCGTCCACAACTACAGCCATGTGGTTGTTGTTGTTTTTCAGCGTGTTCAGTACATCGTCAATTTTTTGTGATTCCGGAACAAAACAAGGGGGACGCGTCATGGAACGAAGATCAAACTCTTCTGCCTGTTTGACTCGGAGTAAATCTTTGATATGCATGATACCAATGATGTTGTCGATGCGGTCTTCGTAAACAGGAAAACGGGAGTAGCGCTCTTCCGTCGCTTTCTCCAAAACCTCCGAATAGGATTCCCTGGTGGAAATCGCACAGATCTCCGTCCGGTGGGTCATAATATTGGAAGCGGTAGTATCGTTAAACTCCAATATATTATTGATCATTTCGCTTTCTTCGTCTCCGATAACGCCTTTTTCCTGTCCCTCATTGACCATTAGAAGAATTTCTTCTTCCGTAACATCATCCTCTGACTCATTCGGATTGATTCCCACTAGGCGGAGCATTCCGTTGACGGACAGTGTCAGAATTTTGATGAAAGGAGAGAACAAGATGCCGGTAGCGCGGAGCGGTCTAGCTGAGGCCAGCGCGAGCTTTTCGCTTTTTTCCATGGCGATCCGTTTTGGGACAAGTTCGCCAAATACCAAGGTGAAATACGAGAGCAAAATAGTGATCAGTATCACCACTACCGTCCGAATAACACCCTCCCATGACTGCATTTCCGGCCATTTGGAAAAAAGCCAAAAAACAATTCGATCAGAAAAGGAATCGGCGGCGAAAGCACTGGATAGAAATCCGGAAAGAGTTACGCCAACCTGAATGGTAGAAAGAAACTTACTGGAGTTTTCCAGGAAGGACACGATCAAAGCGGCTTTTTTATTGCCCTTTTCCGCTAGTTTTTTCATTTTTGCATCGTTGACGGACAACAAAGCAATTTCCGAAGCGGCAAAAAAGGCATTCAGTGCTGTTAAAATCAGGATAATTAACAATTGAAGCGGCAAACTGCCGTTTGTTCCGGCCGCTATTTGTAAGGGTATACTTCCATCATCGCCCATGGCGAGTCATCAAATCCTTTCTTTGTTTTTATAGAAGCCTACGGAAAGAGGTCGTCTCTCCGTAGGCTTATTATACTAAATTTTTATAGAAGTTATCAATAGGCAACAAAACAAACTTTATTCCTTTTGGGATTCGTTCGCATTATCTTCTTTCTTTTCTTCGGGTTCCTCTATCTGCGGAGCACCGGCTGTTTCGGCTGTATCCTGTGGAGCTGCTTCCGCAATCTGGGCAGCCTTTTTTTTCTTCTTGGAATTGTTCACCAGCAAAATGATCAACACCACTGCTACTACTAAAACAGCTGCGACTACAATCGTAATGATCAGGAACAAATTGTTGCTCGGCTCCGGCTCGGGGGGATATTTGCTGCTATCAAACGGTTTCACCTTGATATCCAGCAGCGCATCTTTTTCCAGATATTCCGTGTTGTACGCTTCCGCTCCTTGCTGCGTCGCAATATTAAAATTCAGATAAATATATTCCGCCTTTGTAATGGCTTGCAGCGCTTCCTCATCAATTTCAAAATAAAGACTCTTTGTGGTTTTTGTCTGTGTCCCGTCTTCGCTCTTGTTTTCTTTGGAGAAGTCAGCGGATGTTCTGGTAGTCTGGCTCTTCAGTGTGGAGAGGATTCGGCCATTATTGACAGAATCGGGAATAACCCCCTTGAAATTATCATTGAAGTATTTTTGCGTCTCCACAATGTTTTTGTAATAATCACCGATCGTGAGGATGATGCTGTTTTGCTGCTGAGGATCAGCTGTCAAATCGGTATAAATTTCGGTTCCCAAAGCGTCAAATTCAATGGAAATTCCCACCAGCTTGGTTTTCATTTGAGGGGTGGCGGTTACCGGTGCCCCTCGCAGCATCTGACCGGAAAATTCCTCTACGTAAATATCATCTGCCGTAAAGACATGTTCCGGGTCGTTATAGATCGCTTTATCCGCGTCGTCTATTACGCCGTCGTTGTTCATATCCCACACTTCTTTGATGGTATACGTGATAAGGTTATCCGTGGGTTCGATCTTTTTGATCAAACCGCTGTCCTCGCTGACACGCCGTTTATCCTTTATACTGATCCATTCCGTAGGATCGTCGCTGTCCTCTTCCGTATCAAACAATTCTACCCGACGGCCTTTGGCATCGTACCAAATTAAATCCTCGGTGATCCGATATCCGTTGGTATCGATCAGATAGTACTCGCCGTTTTCATCCTTTTCCATAGCCAAGGCATATCCGTTATCCGCGAAAAGCACATTGGGATTGGGATCTCCTTTGTCGTCGCTTACTTCCATGATTCCCCGCAAGTTGACCAGGTTCTTGGTCTGCAGAACGGTTCCATCCTGGATCCCGGTAATATAAGCATATGAGAAAGGAAATTTGGAGTAAGCGGCAGAATCGGGTTTCTGGATGGAGCCTTCCGGATCGTAAGCAACATACCAGTTCGTTCCTGCTCTGGCATCGTTTTTATATAAAGTATAAGCGGTGTCTTTTGTGTCGCCGGCCCGGACCACGAATTCCGTAGCGGTATCGCCAAAGATATAGCCTCCCTTGTACTTGGTAATTCCCTTGCTGTTTATGTAAGTAATTAATTTATCCCGCGCCGTTACCTTCTTGTAGGATACCACTGTGGGTCCGTCAAAATGCAGCGTAATAGAGTAAAAGTCCAAGCCGCCGGCTTGTGAGTCCTCTGCAAACGCTGTCTGCGGTAATAGGGATACAAACAGCAGTACTGCAACAAACAACGTAACAATTTTCTTTTTCATGTTTCATGTTGCCTCCTTCAATATATTTATAAAAATAACCGGAACATGCCGGATTGGAACGAAAGATAATCTTAATATTTATTATATGATAATTTTAATACATATTTTCTTCATTGTCAATTAATAATTTACAAAATCTCATTTGATATTGCGTTCTTTTTTTGGTAAAATAAAATGTACGCTGCCAGGTATTGTCCTGCAAAACGCATGAAAAAGGAGATGGTAGAATACCATGCGAAACGTTCGTATTTTTGACTCTACTTTGCGAGATGGGGAACAGGCCCCTGGCTTCAGTATGAATTTGAAAGAGAAAATCCAGATGGCAAAGCAGTTGGAAGCGCTGAAGGTGGACGTGCTGGAGGCCGGCTTTGCCGTTATTTCTCCTGGTGATTTTGCCAGCGTACAGGCTATTGCGGAAGAAATAAAAGACGTAACCGTGGCTTCTTTGGCCAGGGCCCTTCCGAAGGATATTGATTATGCTTGGAACGCGGTAAAAAGAGCGCGAAACCCGTTGATTCACACGTTCCTGGCAACGTCGGACATTCACTTGCAGTATAAATTGAAGAAAACCCGTGAGGAAGTTTTGGAACAAACGGGCCAAATGGTGCGGTATGCGCGAAATCTGTGCGGTTTGGTGGAATTCTCCGCCGAGGATGCAACGCGCAGCGATCGGGATTTTTTGGCCAGCGTGGTCCGGACCGCTATCGAAAACGGCGCGTCGATCATTAACATACCGGATACCGTGGGATATGCCGGTACAGAAGAAATGAGCGAGTTGCTTCATTATCTGCAGGAACAGGTACCCGAACTGGAGCATGTTATCCTTTCCGTGCACTGTCACGATGACCTGGGGTTGTCCGTAGCCAATTCGCTGGCTGCGGTCCGGGCAGGCGCTGGTCAGGTAGAGTGTACGGTAAACGGCATTGGCGAGCGTGCCGGCAATGCCGCGCTGGAGGAAATCGTGATGAATCTACATACGCGAAAAGATTATTATCAGGCCGAGTGCGGAGTGGATACTACGCAGATCGCCGTGACCAGCAAATTGCTGACTATGGTAACCGGCGTGAAGATTCAGCCTAATAAAGCGGTGGTGGGAGAAAACGCGTTCGCTCATGAGGCAGGGATTCATCAGCATGGAGTTTTGATGAACAAGATGACGTATGAAATTATGCGGCCGGAATCCATCGGGTTGGCAGAGAACCGGATGATTTTAGGAAAACATTCCGGCCGTCACGCCTTTGAAGATCGGCTGCGTCTTTTGGGGTATCATATCAGCAACGAACAGCTGGATCAGCTATTCGAGAAATTCAAAGTTCTTGCAGACCAGAAAAAGACGGTTAACGACAAAGATATTGAGGCGTTGATCCGGAATACGGTCCTGAAGATACCGCCGGTATTTACGCTGGACAAGTACGTTTTAAACTCCAGCAACGTACTGAGCAGTACCTGCAGCATTCGTTTGCATAAGAACCGCGATGCGGATTTGGATGGATTTGCTTCGGGGAGCGGTCCTATCGAGGCCGCGTTTAATGCCATCAACAACGCGGCCAAGATCGATGTGGCGCTGGATGAGTACATTATCGAGGCCGTTACCGGCGGTACGGACGCGCAGGGCGCGGTAAGCGTCCGTATCAGCAGGGAAGGACAGGTTTACAAGGGGTATGGTGTCAGCGTGAATATTTTCGAAGCCAGCATCATGTCTTATATTGATGCGATTAATAATATGTTGTTTGAAGAGAAGGGGATTTGATCATGGGCATGACGATGACGCAGAAGATTTTGGCGAACCACGCCGGCCTTTCTGCCGTTGGGGCGGGGCAACTGGTGATGGCAAAGCTGGATCTGGTTCTGGGAAACGACATTACCGGTCCGGTTGCCATTCAGGAGTTCCGTCAGGCGGGTGGAAATAACGTGTTCGATTCCGACAAGGTCGTCCTGGTGGCGGATCATTTTACGCCGAACAAAGATATCCGCGCTGCGCAGAATTGTAAAATGCTCCGCTGTTTTGCCCGCGAGAAGAAGATTATACACCATTATGACGTAGGGGAAATGGGAATCGAGCACTGCCTTGTGCCGGAGAAGGGGTTGGTCCATCCTGGAGACGCGGTGATCGGAGCCGATTCACACACCTGTACTTACGGCGCGCTTGGTGCATTTGCAACCGGCATCGGCAGTACGGACATGGCGTTTGGTATGATGCACGGCATGACCTGGTTTCGCGTTCCCTCCGCACTGCGATTTGTGCTCTCCGGTCATCCGGGGGAATGGGTGAGCGGAAAAGATGTGATTCTTCATATCATCGGACTGATAGGAGTAGATGGCGCGCTGTACCGTTCCATGGAGTTTTGTGGTCCGGGCCTGTCTTCTCTTTCCATGGATGACCGGTTTACCATGGCGAACATGGCGGTAGAGGCCGGGGCCAAGAACGGTATTTTTGAAGTTGATGCGGCTACGCGGGACTATGCGGCGGAACATGGCTGCTGTGGTGACGCGGTATTCGCGGATGACGACGCGGTATACGACAGGGAATATCGAATCGATTTGGGGTCTATCCGGCCAACGGTTGCCTTCCCCCATTTGCCTTCTAATACACGTCCTGTGGCAGAGGCGGGCGATGTTCCGGTGGATCAGGTGGTGATCGGCTCCTGTACCAATGGAAGAATCAGCGATTTGCGGATTGCCGCACGTATTTTGCGTGGCAGGCATGTGGCCAAAGGAGTCAGGACGATTGTTCTTCCCGGCTCCCAGAAGATTTATTTGCAAGCTATTCGGGAGGGGCTCTTGGAAGTGTTTGTGGAAGCGGGAGCGGTGGTGTCTACTCCCACCTGCGGTCCTTGCTTGGGCGGCCATATGGGAGTTTTGGCTGCCGGTGAGCGGGCAGTGTCCACCACCAACCGGAATTTTGTAGGCCGAATGGGGCATGTAGAATCCGAGGTCTATCTGGCTAGCCCGGCTGTGGCGGCTGCTTCCGCGGTAGCCGGCAGGCTGGCAGAGCCGGCTGAGGTGGTCGGAGCGGAGACGGCAGAAAGGAACGCGTGAGGAATGGACGTTTGTGGGAGAGTTTGGAAATACGGAGACAATGTGGATACGGATGTGATTATTCCGGCCAGGTACTTAAACATTTTAGATCGAAAAGAACTGGCGAAGCATTGCATGGAAGATCTGGATCCTGTTTTTACCGATCAGGTAAAAGTGGGGGATATTGTGGTAGGCGGTTACAATTTTGGGTGCGGTTCTTCCCGAGAGCATGCGCCGCTGGTCATTCGGGAAAGCGGTATCCGGGCGGTTATCGCCAAGTCGTTTGCCAGGATATTTTACCGAAACGCCATCAATATCGGTTTGGCGATACTGGAATGTCCGGAAGCCTGTGAAAAAATTCAAGAGGGGGATACGGTGTCCCTTGATTTTGCCACGGGTGTTATTCGCGATGAAACCACGGGAAGTCATTTTCAGTCAGAACCGTTTCCTCCCTTTTTGCGAGAGATCATTGCGGCCGGAGGATTAATGAAATATGGAGCGTCTTTATGAAAACTTATCGTATTACGTTACTGCCGGGAGACGGAATCGGCCCGGAAATCTTAGAACAGGCTGCTGCTGTCCTTCTTACGGTAGGAGAGAACAGCGGCGTGTCATTCTCCCTGTCTTCCTGTTTGTTTGGCGGTGCAGCCATCGATGCCTGCGGCTGTCCGCTTCCGGAGGAAACGCTGCGGCAATGCCTGGATAGTGATGCGGTTCTTCTGGGGGCGGTAGGCGGCCCGCAATGGGATTCCTGTGCGCAGAGGCCGGAGGCCGGATTGCTGTCGCTGCGGCGGGAACTTGGGGTTTACGCCAATCTGCGCCCGGTCCGGTTGATTGATAGCCTTCGCTCGGCTAGTCCGTTAAAAGAAGATGTGCTGCAGGATGGGCTGGATCTGATGATTGTCCGGGAATTGACCGGCGGGATTTATTTTGGCAGCCGGGGAGTGAGCGAGGATGGCAAATGCGCCTTTGATACGGAGTGGTATTCGGAAGCAGAGATTCAGCGGGTCTGCCATGTAGCGTTCCGTTTGGCAAGAAGGCGTCGGAGAAAGCTTTGCCTGGTGGACAAAGCCAATGTTCTGGAATCTTCCCGCCTGTGGCGGCGTATTTTTGGGGAACTGAGTGAGCGGTATCCTGATGTGGAAACCGAGGCATTGTATGTGGACAATGCAGCGATGCAGCTGATCCGAGATCCCTCCCAATTTGATGTTTTGGTCACCTCCAATCTGTTTGGCGATATTTTGTCGGATGAAGCCTCCATGCTGGTGGGCTCCATCGGCTTGCTTCCGTCCGGCAGCTTGGGAGATGGGACGTTTGGGCTGTATGAACCCATTCACGGGTCAGCACCGGATCTTGCCGGACAAAACGTGGCCAATCCTTTCGCGGCAATCCTTTCGGTTGCCATGATGCTGGAAGCGTCGTTTGGCTTAGAAACGGAAAGCCGTTCCATCTGGATGGCAGTAGAGCGGGTTCTAAAGAACGGCTATCGCACCAGGGACATTGCCGGCGGCGTTGATCAGACAATGGTTCTGGGTACGAGGGAGATGGGATCGAAAGTGATCGGAGAATTGATGCGAGGGGAATGAAAAACAAAAGATGAAACAGTTTAGACGAAAAAGAAATCGAACAAGCCGTAATCGAAAGGCAATCCTAGCCGTTCTCTTGCTGGTTATCTGTATTTTAACCATTGTTCTGGTATGGGGGCGAAATAAAGGCGATACGACCCTGCAGGGATCTCCGGGGCCAAATGGGTCTTCTGTTCCTGGCGGAACGGAACCGCCCTCCGACGCGGATTACGAGGAGATCACACTGCTCAGCGTAGGCGATATCATGTTTCACGGCGATCAGCTGAATGGTGCCTACGATGAGGCATCCCGGTCGTATGACTTTACGAGAAGTATGCAGTATGTGAAAGATACCATTTCCAAAGCGGACTACGCGGTGGCGAATTTGGAGACCACACTGAACGGCGGTTCCCCCAGCAGCTATCCGAGCTTCAATTCGCCTGACTCCGTATTGGATGCCTTGCAGTATGCCGGGTTCGATTTGTTGCTGCTATCCAACAATCATAGCTATGACACTCGTTCCGATGGCGTGATTCGGACCTGGAACACGGTACGGGCCAAAGGCTTCGATACTGCGGGAACGGTGGGCACGCAGTCCGCCGCAAGTTATTTTGTTAAAAACATCAAGGGAATCCGTGTTGGTTTTCTGGATTATGGCTACGAATCGGGAGACCGGGAGAATGGAGATGTGTTTTTGAATGGTATTCGGGTGAAGGCTGAATATGCGCCGCTGCTGGATACGTTTCATTATGGCATGCTGGATGAATTCTATGAAGAAGTGAATGCCAGAATAAGCGCAATGAAGGCTCAGGGAGCGGATATTATCGTATTCTACATTCACTGGGGCGACGAATACCATTTGGAACCGAATGGTCAGCAGAAAGCCATTGCCCAGCAGCTGTGCAATCTGGGCGTGGATGTGATCATTGGGTCACATCCCCATGTGATTCAGCCAATGGAGATTCTGCGGGCCGAGCAGGGAGATCATCAAACCATTTGTTTTTATTCTATGGGAAATTTCTTGTCAAACCAGAATCGGGTGACCTTGACAGGCGAAGGCCTGCTGTCTACGGCCCGGTCGGTTTATACGGAGAACGGGCTGATCGTTACAATGTCCATTCGAAAATACCGTACGGGACAGACGGTCGTTTCTCGGCTTTCGTATACGCCTACCTGGGTTCACCGCTATGAAACGGCATCCGGCAGGTTGACTCACGAGATTGTCCCTTTGCCGATGGCCAACGCGGAGCCGGAAGAATATGGTCTAACGGGATCTTCGTTTGGCATTCGGAACGCAGCTTCCGCGATGGCTCTTACCGATGACCTGTTTGAACAAGCGGTAGCAGCGTTCAATCAGTCGGCAGCGCGGCCAACGGAAGAGCGTTCCGCAGCGTAAAACGGTATAACTGCAGAAGAAAGAGAACAGCCGCGGAGACGGCAGGAGGAATGAATGATGGGAACGTTTCGCAGAAATAGGACAAATCGTCTGGGTGGTTATCTTTTGGTCGGCGTACTGTTTTTGGTCGTGGTCGCATTGGTTTGTACGCTGTTGTTTCAGAAAGAGCCGGGCTCACCGGTCATTCAAAATCCCACGCAGGGCCCCGCCGATTCTACTCCCGTTCCGACCCCGGAACCGGTTACTTACGAGGAGATTACCTTGCTTAGCGTGGGAGATTTGATGTATCATGGCCCGCAGCTGACCGGAGCATATGACGCATCCTCCCAAACGTATGATTTTACCGGGAGCATGCAGTATGTGAAAGACATCGTTTCCGCTGCAGATTATGCGGTGGCAAATTTAGAGACCACGCTGAACGGCGGTACTCCCACCAGCTACCCTCGTTTTAATTCGCCGGATTCCGTTCTGGATTCTTTGCAGTACGCCGGTTTTGATTTGCTGCTGTTGTCCAATAACCATAGTTATGACACGGGCTCCAGCGGACTGATTCGGACTTGGGAGAAGGTAAGGGAGAAAGGATTTGATGTTGCCGGTTCCGCCGCGCAGGAGAGCGCAAAAAGCTATTTTGTGAAAAACATTGGCGGAGTTCAAATCGGATTTCTCGATTATGGGTACGAATCCGGCAAGCGGGATGGAAACGATATCTTTTTAAACGGCATTCGTGTAAAAGAACAATATGCGTCCCTGTTGGACACGTTTAACTACGATAGACAGGACGAGTTTTTTTCAGAGGTGTCTTTCCGTATGAAGGAGATGAAAGAAGCCGGCGCGGATATGATCGTGCTGTACATCCATTGGGGGGATGAATATCATTTGGAACCAAATTCTAAGCAAAAGGCCATTGCGCAGGGACTTTGCAATTTGGGCGTGGATGTGATCATCGGGTCACATCCCCATGTGATTCAGCCGATGGAGATCCTGGAAGCAGAGCAGGGTGAGCATCAAACCATTTGTTTTTATTCCATGGGGAATTTTTTGTCCAATCAAAATCGGCGGACGCTAACGGAAGCCGGTTATCTGTCCACTCAAATGTCCGTTTACACGGAAAATGGGTTGATGGTCCAACTAACGATCCGGAAATACAGTACAGGCGAGGTAGTGGTCAGCAAGATCCAATACATCCCGACTTGGGTGCACCGATATACAAAAAACGGGAAACTGGCGCATGAGATTATCCCTCTTCCGCAGGCAAACGAAGCGCCGGAACAATATGGATTGAACGGTTCTTCCTTTGGCGCCGACCACGCTGCCGCCGCTTTGGCCGTTACCGGCAGGGTGTTTGAGGAAGCGGTAGCCGCTTACAACCAATCCGTGGTGTTTCCTGTTTCGGATGCTGCGTAGTTTCAGGAAGACGAAATTCAACAAAAGGAGTTTGGGCAGGACAATGGAGAATCAGAAAGTCAAAGAGGAGGGGGAACGGCAGCTTGTTTCCATTGTAACAAGGCTGCTTTCCCTCATGGCAGTTCAACTGCCGGATGATGTGATGCGGCGGCTGGAAGAGATGCGCATCGAAGAGGATGTACCGGCGGCACAAGCGATTTATGAATGCATGTTTGCCAACCTGGAACGGGCCAAGGCTCAAAAAAGGCCCATCTGCCAGGATACCGGCGTTGTACAATTCTATATTAAGGCAGGTGCTCGTTTTCCCTATTTGGGAAGGTTGCGGGAACTGCTGGTGGAGGCCGTGCGGCAGGCTACGGAAGTCACGCCTCTTCGGCATAATGTTGTGGAATCGTTTGATGAAAAAAACACGGGAACCAACGTGGGTACCGGCGCTCCGTGGATTGAATTTGATGTGGTATCCGACGGGGAAGAGATGGATCTGGACGTTTATTTCGCCGGCGGCGGCTGCAGTTTGCCGGGTCGGGCCATGGTTTTGATGCCCTCTGCCGGTTACGCGGGAATTGCCGAATATGTACTGAATACCGTAGCAGACCGAGGTATCAACGCTTGTCCGCCTCTTTTGGTGGGGGTCGGTATCGGAACCTGTGCGGACTCCGCAGCGGCCTTATCCAAAAAGGCACTGCTGCGCAAAATCGGTACGCGTAATCCCCATCCCAAAGCGGCCAACCTGGAAGACCAGCTAACAAGTGCCATCAACGCGATTGGGTTTGGCCCGCAAGGTCTGACCGGTAAAAACAGTGTGTTGGGTGTGCATGTGGAATTTGCCGCACACCACCCGGCTACGCTGGCTGTGGGCGTTAGCACAGGCTGTTGGGTTACCAGAAAAGGACAGCTGCATGTTCGGCCGGATTTGACATATGATTTGCTTTCCCACAAGGGGGTATCTTTGTGAAACGGATTCTAACGACACCAATAAAAGAAGAGGATTTGATGGATTTGCGTGTGGGCGATGTGGTTTATGTCAGCGGTATGCTGGCAACCAGCCGGGACGATGGCCATCGGCGTTTGGTGGAAGAAAAACGGCTTCCGGAGTTTGATTTGCATGGAATGGGGCTACTCCATGCGGGACCGATTGTCCGCCGAACTGAGAAGGGCTGGCAGATGGTATCCATCGGGCCAACCACGAGTATGCGAATGGAGCCGTATGAGAGTGAATTCCTTACGCAAACAGGCGTACGGCTGATTATCGGCAAAGGGGGAATGGGTCCCGGCACGACGGAGGCTTGCCGGCGTGAACATGTTGTTCATTGTGTGTATCCCGGTGGCTGTGCCGTGCTGGCGGCAGAACAGGTAGAGTCGATCGAAGGCGTAGAGTGGGAGGATTTCGGCATGCCGGAGGCGTTTTGGATCCTTCGTGTGAAAGAATTCGGCCCGTTGATTGTTTCCATTGACTGTTTGGGACACAATTTGTTTGCCGATAACAACCGGTTGTTTCAGCTCCGGAAAGAAGAACAGGTCGCCAGACTTGCATCTTATTGGAACCAAGAAGGCCATGCAGGATGACTCGCTGGGTACTGCTGTATTTTGCCGTTATCAACCTGTACGGATTGGTGTTGATGGGCGTGGATAAGCGGAAGGCTGTTCGGCGGCGCTGGCGTATTCCGGAGTCTGTCTTGCTGACTGTCGCGGCGGTTGGCGGGGCAATGGGGGCATTTTGCGGAATGATGGCGTTCCGTCATAAGACCAGGCATCCCCGTTTTGCGGTTGGGCTGCCGATTATCCTGATCATACAAGTCGTTTTACTTTGTCTGTGTTTGAAGATTGGAAAGGGAGTGGATTGAGAATGCCGACGATACAATGGTTTCCGGGACATATGGCGAGAGCCCGGCGCATTTTAGCAGAAAACATAGCTTTGATTGATGTAGTAGTGGAGCTGGCTGACGCGCGTATCCCAATTAGTAGCCGGAATCCGGAGATCGATCGAATCCTGGGTGCCAAGCCGCGTGTTTTGGTTTGCAATAAAGCGGATTTGGCGGATCCGCAAACCATTCCTTTCTGGAAAGAAGCGTATCGGAAACAGGAAATTCGCTGCGTTTACACCGATTGTAAAAAGGGCGAAGGTGTCAAGGCGGTTACGCAAGAAATTATGCGGACCATGCAAAGCAAAATCCAGAGAGCCATGGATAAGGGAAGGAAAAAACCAACCATTCGCACCATGATTGTCGGCATACCCAATGTGGGCAAGTCTTCCTTTATCAATCGTATGGCCGGAAAAGCCGTCGCCGTAACCGGAGACAAGCCAGGGGTCACCCGCAACAAACAATGGCTGAAAATTCATCCGCAAATCGATCTTCTGGATACGCCGGGACTGCTGTGGCCAAAGATTGAAAACCAGGTCAGTGCCTACAAACTGGCTTGTACCGGCGCGATGAAGGACGATATTTTGGATGAAGAAGATATTGCTTCCTTTCTTCTTCAATTTCTGTTACACTACTATCCGGATGCGCTGACCGAGAGGTATCGCTTGGACTTGACAGCGTACAGGGAAGACATAAAGATTGCCGTACAAGACGAAAAGAATGCGGCGGAAAACATGGAAGAATCCGAGAAACAGCAGGCTTTCGCAGAACAATTGCTGGCTCGCAAAAAAGATATCGGCCGTCGGGCACTGGGTTTATGCGGCCAAAAGCGAGGATGTATTCTCCGAGGCGGTGAAGTGGATTTCCATCGGATTGCAGGACTTGTTTTGGATGATTTTCGGGCCGGTAAGCTGGGGCGTGTTACGCTGGACAGACCGGAGGATCTGTATAGAGTTGCGGAGAGCGCCATTTCGTCAGGAGAAGAGACGGCGTTAAATGGAGAAGAAGGGATGGGACAATCGTGACGGACGATCGCTATGTGGAACTTTGCCGATATGAGAGGGAAGCGGCGGAGCAAGGGTGTGCCTTGCTGGGAGGAATGGATGAGGCTGGTCGAGGGCCTTTGGCCGGTCCTGTGGTAGCTGCGTGCGTCCTGTTTCCGTCCTCGGGACCATTTCCCCGGGCAGAGGATTCCAAGAAGCTGTCGGCTTCCAGAAGAGAAGCCTTGTTTGAAGAAATCCTGTCCATGGCGTTGGGCGTTGGAGTGGGAATTTGTGATAATCGGACAATTGACCAGGATAATATCCTGCAGGCAACGTACGCAGCGATGCGGCAGGCCGTTCAGCAGGCGGTAGAACAATGCGGAAAGGTTCCCGATTTGCTGTTGGTGGATCACGTCCGTATTCCGAGTCTGACGATTCCTCAGCATTCCATTACGCATGGCGACGCCCTGAGTGTAACCATCGGCGCGGCCTCTATTGTTGCGAAGGTTACTCGTGACCGGATGATGATACGCTATGCGGAAACGTATCCGGGGTACGGCTTTGAGCAGCATAAGGGGTACGGAACCAAAGCTCATTACGAAGCGCTTCGCCAATTAGGGCTATCCCCAATCCACCGCAGAAGTTTTTGCGAAAGGGTATCGGCTTCATGAATGACCAGGAATGTCATGCCGAAAGAACGGAAAAGGGAAGGGCAGCGGAGGCTGCCGCAGCGTTGGAATACGAGCGCTTGGGTTACGTTATCGTAGCAAAAAATTGGCGCTTTCACCGTATGGCGGAGTTGGACCTGGTGGTGCGTCGGATAGGGAATCCCGGCCTGTTGGTGTTTTGCGAAGTAAAGTATCGTGCGGACACCTCCTTTGAACCTCCTTCTGCGGCGGTAGGCAGACAAAAACAACAGAAGATACGTCTTGCGGCGGAGGGCTTTCTGTCCTGCCACGCGGAATATCGGGAAGACGATATTCGCTTCGATGTTGCGGAGGTATCCGGGTGCGTTTCGGATACTCTCTGCGTTTCTCTTCTGGAACGGGCTTTTTGACTTCTCAAAAATTGTATACATAAATACTCGTCTACAAAAACTTCTTGCCACGTCATTCCATATCATGTATAATAACCAAAGCGCTTTTTACCGGAAGCGCGATCATCGAACCGGAGGGACGAGTGCCATGCGTTATGCAGAAATGAATCAGAACATGTTGCAGGAAGAATTAGCCGTGCAGCGGAAACGGTATGAAGAATATCAGGCCAAACAGTACCATTACGATATGACAAGAGGAAAACCCGGCGTGGATCAGTTGGATTTGTCCCTGGCTATGCTGGACGCTCTGTCCGCAGGAAACGTGAAAGCGGAAAGCGGAGCAGATTACCGAAATTATGGTTTGGCGGATGGTATTCCGGAGGCCAAGAAGTTAATGGGTGATCTACTTGGGGTCGATCCATCCTGCATCATCGTTGGCGGCAATTCCAGTTTGAATATTATGTACGACGTCATTGCCAAGTTTATGCTGCTGGGTCCTGGCGAAGGACAACTGCCTTGGTGTCGGCAGAACGGTGTCCAATTTCTTTGCCCCGCGCCGGGGTATGACCGGCATTTTGCAATTTGCGAACAGTTTGGAATTCGGATGATTCCCATTGAACTAAACGAAGACGGGCCGGATATGGATCGCATAGAACAGCTGGTAAAGACGGATCCTTCTATTAAGGGAATGTGGGCTGTTCCGAAATACAGCAATCCGACCGGCGTGGTGTATTCCGATGCTGTTATTGAGCGGCTGGCCGCTATGGATTGCGCGGCGGAAGATTTCCGGATTTTCTGGGACGATGCCTATACGGTACACACTTTGGAAGGAGAACCGGCTAAGCAGAAAAATCTCATTCAAGCCTGTGCGCAGGCGGGACATCCGAACAGAGCCATTGCGTTTACGTCTACGTCGAAGATCACGTTTCCTGGGTCCGGCATTTCGGCGTTGGCATCCAGCCGGGAGAATGTTTCTTATTTATACCAATTAACCTGTATTCAGACCATTGGTCCCGATAAATTGAATCAGCTGCGGCATGTCCGCTTTCTTAAGGATTATGACGGAGTGCTGAAACACATGAAAAAACATGCGGCGCTGATTAAGCCTAAATTTGATGTTGTCCTTCGCACGTTGAAAGCGGAGCTTTCCGAGGCGGATATTTTATCCTGGACCACCCCCAAGGGAGGGTATTTTATCAGCATCGATACGATGGATGGCTGTGCCGGACGAGTAGTTGCCTTGGCAAAACAGTGCGGTTTGCTGCTGACCCCCGCGGGGTCGACGTATCCTTACCGAAAGGATCCCCGTGATAGAAATATTCGGATTGCGCCAACGTTCCCTTCCTTGGAAGAACTGGAGATGGCCGCAAAAATTCTTTGCGTATGTGTAAAAATTTGTTCTTTGGAGAAATTAATAGAAACAGCATGATAGAAAGGATGTGTGTCTGCCATGAAAAAAGGCGATGAATCCTCTTTCGAATTTGTTCCGGTAAATAGCTGGACGAGCATGACAGAAGAAGATAGACAAGAAATTTTTGCGTTTTGTGAGGGATATAAAAAGTTTCTCGATACGGCGAAGACGGAACGAGAGGCGGTTGCCGCTATGGTAGAGACCTTCGCTCAGCAAGGTTTTCTGGATTTCCAGACCGTCATTTCCGGACAAGTATCGCCCAAGCCGGGAATGAAATTTTATTATAACAACAGGGGCAAATCGCTTTTGGCGGCGGTAATTGGCCAGGAGGGGCCGGAGGCGGGCTTTTCCATCGTCGGTTCCCATTTGGATGCGCCTCGGCTGGATTGGAAACCCAATCCTCTTTATGAGGAGAGCGATTTCGTTTACGCCAAGACTCATTATTATGGCGGCATCAAAAAGTATCAGTGGACTGCGATTCCCTTAGCGCTTCATGGGGTGGTCGTAAAGCAGGACGGATCCGTTGTCAATGTGACAATTGGCGAGAAGGAAGAAGATCCCGTGTTTACCATTACTGATTTGTTGCCCCATCTTGCCAGCGATCAAATGCAGAAAACCGGGGTGAAACTGATCAGCGGTGAACAGTTGAACGTGACGATTGGTTCGATTCCTGCACTGCGGGAAGAAGATGAGGAATCTTGCTCTGTAAAAAAAGGTATTTTATCTTTACTGCATAGCCGTTACGGCATTCGGGAACGGGATTTTGCATCGGCAGAGCTGGAGGTTGTGCCTGCTTTTTTGGCCAGAGATATCGGGCTGGACCGGGGACTGGTAGGCGGCTACGGACAGGATGACAGGGTTTGTGCCTATACTTCCTTTGAGGCAATGCTGCAGCTTTCCCAGACGCCTCGCCGTACCGCCATTTGTTTTTTTTCAGATAAAGAGGAGATCGGCAGTGTAGGCACTACCGGCGCCCGATCGAATTTATTGGAAACCTTTGTGGCGGAGCTTTGTTACGCCATGAGACCGCAGGAGGCTCCTCTGGTGGTGACACGGCGTTGTTTGATGGCTAGTAAAATGCTGTCTGCTGACGTAACGGCTGCTTTCGATCCCAATTATGGAGAAGTGTCGGAGAAACGGAATGAGTCGTACTGTGGGCGTGGAATTGCCATTGCCAAATATACCGGTTCCCGGGGCAAATCCGGTGCCAGCGATGCCAGTGCAGAATTGGTAGCGGAGATCATTTCCCTGTTTGATTCCAACAACGTTCCTTGGCAGATTTCGGAAATGGGGAAGGTAGATCAAGGAGGCGGCGGAACGATTGCACAATACATGGCCGATTTGGGGATCGATGTGCTGGACTGCGGTACGGCGGTGCTCTCCATGCACGCGCCGTTTGAAGTGACGTCAAAAGCAGATGTGTACTGGACTTACCGGGCGTACCTTAGCTTTTTTCAGAGATAGAGAATCGGAATGACCTCAAACAGGGCTCTGTTGGCAAAAGAGAAATATGATAGAAACCCGTTCGCTGAGGAACTGCCCCAGAAAGTAAAAAGATGACGTGATGTTCCAAATCACGTCATCTTTTTACTTTCCCTTTCCCGTTCGTTAAATAGAAGAAACAAATTTACTGGTTAGAACAGACTCCGCGGTGACATTGGAGAAATCCGCTGCCGCCAGCATATCCGTGAGAGTAGAATTGTAATTAAGATAATATTCTTCTAGGAAAGCTTCTTTTCCGTTGGCTACGTAATAGCTGATGGAATCCTTGGTTAAGGTACCGATGTTATTTTTGATTGCGGCCAATTGATCCTTTGTTATGTTTGTGTTATCTTCATTCAGTATCTGCTGCATCAGTTCTTGAAACTGATCGGTATAGTAGTCATTGGCCGTCTCTCCGAATGCCTGCAGCAGAAAGTTGTAGGTGAATTTCTGTACCATATCGATGCGTTTCCGATCCGTACCATTGTAGTAGGCAAGCAGTTCGCTATCGTAACGGCTGTCATCTGTTTGATAGAATTGCAGCAGCTGCAGTGCCATGGCGCCGGTAAAGGATTGTTCTCCTTTTTGCAGTTTGACGGCATACGTTGGCGCATCATCCACAACATAGGTACGATGGGAGGTATAGGAGATGGAAACCGGTAAATTAAATTTGACTCCATTCTCTTGACTGCTGAAGGAATCGATCAATTTGATAAACTGATCTCCTTCTAAGTGAACGTAATAGGGGATGCTGACTTCCAGAAAAGAGGAAACCAGAGAAACCATCTGGGACATTCCCTGTTTCTGATAGACCCGGCCCAATTTTTCCACAGAGGAATGGATTCCCGGCACCTTCAGGTCTTTTGGTAGGTACAGCAGCGACATGGCGGATGCGGCGGTATTGTAGTTCAACAGACAAATCAGATCGGCTTCGTCCCGGTTCTTGTCGCTGATTACAATCAGAATATTGTCTCGGAAGGTATAATTGATCGGAGTAGAAGTGTTTTCCGGATTGTACCGATCTCCTTCGCCGGGAAGAAACTCGTTGGTCTCATTGGCCGCATCATCGTAGCGGAGTGCGATGACATATCCGGAGATGCCTACGGACAAAAATAAAAAAACAGTAAATATTAAAATAAATCGTCTGAAATTGTCCATTTCCTTACCTCATTGCGTGGATTTGCCAAACCAAAAGAAACACGGTTAAAGTATACCTCAAATACCTTGACCCTGTCAAGAAAAGCCGATTTACTTTGCCTTCCGCAAGTGGTATACTGCGAAAGAAGGAAAACCCGTTCGGAGAAAGGAGAGCAAAAAATGGCAGTTTACGATTCAGGGGTGCTACCGCCATTTGCAGAAGAGTTTTTAATTTACATGGAATCCATTCGGGGTAAATCGCAGAATACGATTCACGAATACTATTATGACCTGTTACTATTTTTTCGCTTTTTAACGCAAAGACGGCGTCTTGTTCCGGCGTCGGTCCTATTTGAGGAAATTGTAGTTCGAGATTTTCCTCCGGCAGAGCTGCGGAGCATTACTTTGACGGATTTGTACGCTTTCCTGAATTATATGAATAAGGAACGGAAAGATCAGGCTCCCACCCGAGCCAGAAAAGTGGCATGCCTGCGATCCTTTTTTAAATATGCGCAAAGCAAAGCGAATCTAGTGGAACAGAATCCGGCGCTGGAACTGGAGTCGCCGAAGATCACCAAAAGGCTCCCACGTTATCTGGACCTAGAGGAGAGCGAGGACTTGCTCAATAGCATCGAAGGATCCCATAAAGAACGGGATTTTTGCATGATTACGTTGTTTTTGAACTGCGGAATGCGGTTGTCGGAGCTGGTTGGAATCAATCTGGGAGATATCGGCGGAGAGACGCTGGTGGTAACCGGAAAAGGAGCGAAGGAACGTACCATTTATCTGAATCCTGCCTGTCTGGACGCGTTAACGCAGTATTTGCGGGTCCGTCCGATTCCGCCTGAGGGCAGCAAAGATCGGGATGCGTTGTTCCTCAGCTCCCGAAAGCAGCGGATCAGTCCCAAAACGGTGCAATATACGGTAAAAAAATATTTAACCCTCGCTAACCTGGATGCCAAAAAATATTCTACCCATAAGCTGCGGCATACCGCGGCGACTCTGATGTATACCCACGGTGAAGTAGACATTCGTTCCTTACAGGAAATTCTGGGACATGAAAGCGTAGCCACAACGGAAATTTATACTCATGTGAATAATTCCAAGCTGAAAGAGGCCGTGAACAAAAATCCGCTGGCCGGATTTGTTTCCGATCGGCAAAGCAAGCGGGATTCCCTTGAGGAGGAACGCGAATAGCGGAAACGGACGGACTTTCCACTTTATTTACAGTTTGTGCGATTGACAGACAGGGACAGGCTTACTATAATGAGTAGGAAACGGAAAATCAATGGGAGGCATGATGCAATGTATACAACTCAGCACATTCGGAAGATTGACCCGGAAGTCGCGGATGCCATCGAATTGGAGGCAAACCGGCAGAGAAACAAGATCGAATTGATTGCTTCGGAGAATTTTGTCAGCGAAGCCGTTATGGAAGCTATGGGAAGCCCGCTTACCAACAAATACGCGGAAGGGTATCCCGGGAAACGGTATTATGGAGGATGCGAATGTGTTGATATCGTGGAATCTTTGGCTATTGAGCGTGCCAAGAAAATTTTTGGCGCGGGGCACGCTAACGTTCAGCCTCATTCCGGCGCCCAGGCCAACATGGCGGTGTTTTTTGCTGTCCTTCAGCCGGGAGATACCGTATTGGGGATGAATCTTGCTCACGGCGGCCATTTGACGCACGGTAGTCCGGTCAACCTGTCCGGAAAATGGTTCCGTATTGTTCCTTATGGCGTGAATGAGCAAACCATGACCATTGATTATGACGAAGTCCGGCGTCTGGCGCAAGAAAACAAACCAAAGCTAATCATTGCGGGCGCCAGCGCGTATCCGCGATTCCTCGATTTTGCGAAATTCCGCGAAATTGCAGATGAAGTGGGTGCGTATCTAATGGTCGATATGGCTCACGTTGCCGGCTTGGTTGCTGCCGGTGTCCATCCCAGTCCGATTGGCCACGCTCATTTTGTTACCACGACCACTCATAAGACGCTGCGGGGTCCGAGAGGCGGACTGATTTTGTGCGATGAGGAGAATGGAAAGTTGATTGATAAGGCTGTCTTCCCAGGCATTCAGGGCGGACCGCTGATGCATATCATTGCCGGCAAGGCTGTGGGACTGAAAGAGGTTATGTCTCCGGAATTCAAAACCTATCAGCAGCAGGTTGTAAAAAATGCCTCTGCCCTTGCTTCGGCGCTGGCGGAAAGAGGATTTAACATTGTCAGCGGCGGTACGGACAATCATCTGATGCTGGTGGACCTGCGCAATAAAAACGTGACGGGTAAGGAAGCGCAGAATATCCTGGATGAGGTATACATTACGTGCAACAAAAACGGCATTCCGTTTGATACCCAAAGTCCGTTTGTTACCAGCGGCATCCGGTTAGGCACCCCGGCGGTTACTTCCCGCGGCATGAAAGAAGCTGATATGACGGAGATTGCAGAGCTGATTTCTCTTGCTATTTCTGATTTTGATAAAAATGCAGATTCTGTTCGGTCAAGAGTGGCGGCGCTTCTGGCGCAGTACCCATTGTACTAAGAGCAGAAAGGTGGTTACAATTTTGGCGGGAACCGGAGGGCTCCCCGAAATGGAGACGGAGCGGCGATACCGATGATGAATCCACAGGAAGATGGCAATATGGCAAGAGGTTCCCGGGAACCTCTTGCCTATCGAATGTGTCCCAAAACCATAGATGAGTTCTACGGGCAGAAGCACATCTTGTCCCCCGGAAAGCTGCTGTATCGTATGATCCAGGCGGATCGTTTGTCTTCTGTTATTTTTTACGGACCGCCTGGTACGGGTAAAACGTCACTGGCCAGAATCATTGCGGCTACCACCCAAACGGGTTTTGTTAAACTGAACGCGGTTTCCTCCGGAGTAAGCGATATCAAGCGGGTTGCCCAGGATGCGCAGAATTTACTGTTGAATCCTGCTGGACGCACCGTACTTTTTGTCGATGAGATACACCGATTTAATAAAGCGCAGCAGGATGCTTTGCTGCCTTATGTGGAGGATGGCACCATCATTTTGGTGGGTGCTACTACGGAAAATCCTTTTTTTGAAGTCAATAAGGCGTTGATTTCCCGTTCCACTGTGTTTCAGCTGAAGCCGCTGGACGCGGAGGACATCAAAGATATCCTTCGCCATGCTCTTTCGGATGAAATGAGAGGGCTGGGTGGTATGGGCATTGTCATAGAGGAGGATGCGTTGGATTTTCTGGCGGATGCGTCAGGCGGGGATGCCCGTATGGCGCTGAATGCTTTGGAATTAGCGGTGATCAGCAGTGATCAGGATACGGCGAAGGGTTTGCGCATCGACTTGGAGATCGTTTCCGAGTGCGTTCAAAAGAGAGCGCTGCGTTTTGATAAATCGGGAGATGAGCATTACGATAACATCAGTGCGTTTATCAAATCCATGCGCGGAAGCGATCCGGATGCCGCCGTTTTTTATTTAGCCAGGGCCCTGTATGCGGGAGAAGACATCAATTTTCTGGCCAGGCGGATTGTAATTTGTGCTTCGGAAGACGTGGGGACGGCGAATCCCAATGCCATTCTTGTAGCCGTGGCGGCGGCGCAGGCCGTTCATATGATTGGTTTGCCGGAGGCCAATCTCATTTTGTCTCATGCCGCGATTACCGTTGCTGCCAGCCCGAAATCCAATTCTTGCTGTAAAGCGATTGAGAAAGCGCTGCAGGATGTACAGACACGCAATACGGGAGAAGTGCCGCTGTATTTGCGCAATGGCGTTACCGATGGTATGAAAAGTCTGGGATATGGAGAGGGATACCAGTATGCTCATGACTATCCGGGACATGTGGCCAACCTGGAATTCCTGCCGGAGGTCATGCGGGGAACGGTATATTATGAACCAAGCTGCAACGGCTATGAGAAGAAGATCGCAGAATATTTGGAGTGGGCGAAGCAAATGAAGAAAAGCCAGGAGAGTTGATCTTTGGTGACCGGATATCCGAATTGATATGTTACGGGAAATTGTGGTATAATAGCCTTGTCGCTTTGCTCCAAGGCATTGGCAAAATGCTTCGTTGGAACTAAAGAGAGAGTTCCAACGACG
>PPYF01421761.1_pt1 | contig 23088 bp, 17 predicted proteins | sample 1559871 | NCBI WGS metagenome assembly PPYF01 (sample SAMN08240021, study PRJNA423297) | Human gut metagenome, whole genome shotgun sequencing project.
CAATCGTTTGGGAAGAGGATGTTTTCATGATGCAAAAATAAGAATTTTAACGCAATCCCCCAAGGTTTCAGACTGAGGCAAGATATGCTTCAGGAAGCGGAGTGGCAGTTGATGAAAGAAAGTCCGGAAGCTGTTGAGGATATGCTGGATGATTTAAAACACGGAAACCGTTACTATACGGCCATAGAGACGGACAAAGGTTTGCTTTTCTTCAGCCGGGATATGGAGGGACGAAAACAGTGCGGAGATTATCTGACTGAATTTGTAGCAAACCGTTTCTTCGATCCCGGACTGGATATAAAACAGCTGACGGTACATGAAATGAGAGGTTGGCCTTCGATTATGGATAAGAAGGTGAACCGTTGCCGTAACTGTTTCGGTGAATGGGAACCGGAGGATATTATGAAAGAATGGGTGTACCGGGACAAGTCGGAATTGAAGAACGTGACGGATTCGGAAACCTATGACCTTGCACCTACATGGGAAAACTATTCCACATTAACAGATAATGAGAAAGGATTGGGGCTACCCCGTAGCGTGGACAATTATGACCGGATGACATTGCTGTATATCATGGATAAGGGTTATCCGATGGACGGGCTGATAGACGAATATCCGGACAATTTCAGTTTCCATAAGAATTTTGAGAAGATTGAAAACAAATTGCTGAGTAGGGACAGATGGAACGTTTACGACGAGATGCAGGAGAAAGCAAAGAAGCTGGCGGAGAGATTGCTGAAAGAGAATTTTCCGGCTATGAGGCAGAAAGCAACTGCAACACCGGAAATAAAGGTTGAAAAAGAAATACCAAAAAAGAGTAAAGGCAGAAAGATGTAGGATAACAGAAGACAACTCAAAGGATGGAAGGCCGGTTGCTGCGTGGATGCAGGGACGGGCCTTTGCGTTGTCAGGCCAATGCACGCCAACGGTTGACTTTGGTTTCAGAGGTTTGGAAGGAATGTAAGATGTGCTTTATTTTGCCGCATATTCAGAAACCTAAAAATGATTTTAGTATGGAACTGACGATTATTGAAACAAGTGCGTATCAGGAGTTGAGAAGGCTGGTCTGTACACTGGCCGTACAAATGGGTGACTTTCAGAAAAAGATTGCCCCGCCTACACCCGACAAATGAATGGATGCACAAGACGTATGTCTTGCTTTGGGCATATCGAAAAGATGCCTTCAAAACTACCGTGATAACGGACTTATCCCTTACTCGAATATAGGAGGGAAATTCTTTTACCGGGAAGTGGATATTCAAGAGATTTTGGACAGTGGACTAATCAGAAGAAAGTAAGGGTATGACAGAGATTATCACAAAAGATTCGGAAGAGTTCAAGGAACTGACCGGATGGATCAAGAGAACGGGAAAAGCGGTAGAGGAAGCAACAGAGCGAATACGACCGACTATTGCGGATGAACATTACCTGACTGGAGATGACGTATGCGCCATGCTACACATTTCACGGCGGACGCTGCAAACGTTGAGGGATGAGAAACTGGTGCCCTATACTACTATAGGTGGAAAGCTGCTTTATCCGGAAAGTGGATTGTATGAAGTGCTGAAAAAGAATTATAGGGATTTCAGACGGTTCAGGAAATAAGAAGAAACGTCCTTCGGCCAATGGCTTGGGGACGTTTCTTTTTTGCGGGCAGTCAGTATTACATGGCAAGCTTGTAGATATGACCGATTTTTTCACACAACTTGTCGGTATCTTCGCCTACTTTGGGGTTGATAAGTTCGGCATATATCTGTGTAGAGAGAATAGAATTATGCCCTAATACTTTTTGCAGAGTTTCCAGCGGCATCCCTTTAAGAATAGCCAGAACAGCGAAAGTATGGCGGCCAATATGTGGGGTGACTTCAACCTTACAACCGCATTTCTTGCCAATATATTTGAGGCTACTCAGCAGTGCCTGATATTCTCCCACAGGAAAAACATGTTCGGGAGAGATCTTCCTTTCATTTACTCCTTTGTATTTTTCTATGAGTTCAATAGCAATGGGGAGCAATTTTACCACATAGGCGACACCGGTTTTTACACGGTTGCCCATTAACCATGTGCCTCCGTCGGAGTCGGTATGAATATTCGTATAGGTGATAGCTTTCAGGTCTGCATAAGCAAGCCCGGTAAAGCACATGAAAAGAAACATATCCCGATTGGCCCGTTGACGTTTATGGTTCAGCTCTAAATGAATCATTTTCTGCAATTCCTCTTCGGAAAGGAAAGAACGTTTTTTATATTCGGGTACACATTCGAAGGATACAAACGGATGGACTCTTATCCAGCCTCTTTCCTGGGCGATGTACAATAACCATTTTAAGGTGTTGACCCGATTGAAGGCTGTGGCATTTGCATTCCCTGCCGTCCCGAGCATCCATGTATAGTAGTCTTCAATGAACGTTTTTTCGAGTTCATCAATAGCTATATCTTCAATGTTCTTTTTGCTTTTCATGAAAAGCAAAAGACTTTTATAATCAGCAACAAGTCCACGGTAGGTGCTTTCCGCCTTTCCTTTACCTATCTTTTCTTTATACGATGCAAGCTGTTCCTTGAAAAGTGCCATAAGCGTGTGGCACTCTTCACCGAAACCGACATAACGGTTATAAACCTTCTTGGCTGTGACAAAACTGTCATGGTCGCAAATATACTGATAGTGTTTGGTTATTTGCGCCTTGATATTATCAAGCTCCTGATTGAGTGTGCGGGCTTCTTCGGATTTACCTTTTGCCCGGTTAGCTTTAACGTCCCATAAATTAAGGGACACTTCTTTCTTACAACTGAAACCTGCTTGGGTTCCGTTAATGGTGATACGACCCATAATGGGTGCCTTACCATTTTTTACAGACTGGTTCTTTGTGTAAAATAACACTTTAAAGGTGCTTCTCATAACTCAACTTTTTTTAGTTACAAATTTAATTACTGTTGAGTTATTTGGTGTTATGCAAAAGTAGGCAACTAACTGAAATTTAATCTATTACACTGTTTAATGGTGCTATTTGGAACGAGTTACGATTTAGTAACGTAACTCGCTTCCAAATGTGCTTTCCTTTGCTTCTTTTTTCAATTCCGCTAAAAAACATGTTTTATAACTATTTGATTTTTAGCATGGTTGCGTTATCTTTGCGCATCTTTAAAAAATACTTTGTTTCAAGGTGCGAAACTTGCGTTTATAAAAATGAAGGTTGCATTTATATAATTGGAACTTTCGTTTATAGTTTGTTTCAGGTCAAAGGGAACTTTAGCCTTAGAGGAACGTAAGTTTATCTTTAATACAACGCAAGTTATCTATTAATACTTTAGCTGACAGGTAATAGCCAAATGAAATAATATTGGTGGTTACTTATATGTTTCGTCTCTCTAGGGAAATAAGAGAGGTAGTAGTAACGGGAGGTAATCTTTCAAATCCACGCGCAGTTGCTTTAACGCTTGTTGAATACGGTAATCTATTGTTTTGGGAGATACCCCCAGTGTTTCTGCAATCTCCTTGTAACTCATATCCCGGAATCGGTGCATCACAAAAGCTTCCCGATAACTTTCGGGCAGTGCCGCGACAGCATCTTCAATCCGTTTTGCAAGTTCTTCAATCTGATAATAGTCCGTATCTTGCAGCATTTCCTGCATTTCTTCATAAAAGCGGGTATCCGCCCGTTGGGTGGCATCAATATGTGCAAGCTTGTTCAAAGCCCTGCGATACACCATCTTAAAAAGATAAGAATTAAGAGAGGAGTCGATAACCAGTGTTTCCCGATTTTCCCAAATCCATAAAAGAGAATCCTCTACAATCTCTTCTGCATCTTCCAACTCGACAAACCGGTGACCATACGCGCACAGCATCGGATAATATCTCCGAAACAGTGTATCGAATGCTTTTTGATCTCCGCGTTGAACGGCTGATAATAGAAAATCATTGTCTGATTGATAAGTTCCTTTCATGTATTAGCTCCATAATTTAACTGCAAATATAGCTTTTTTAGATAGAAACAAAGATTTTTCTAAAAAAAATGGTTTTTAGTTTAGGAGTCTTCCTATTCTCCCTTGTCTTATAGTAAAAGGCAATAAAAAAAGATATGGATAAAACAGATAGAAATACGATAGAAGAACTGCTTCCACGTTATTGTGAAGGGGTGGCAACGGAAGAAGAACGTCTGCAAGTTGAGATGTGGATGAGCGAATCGGACGAAAATCGACGGATGGCAAAACAGATACATGCTCTTTTTCTTGCCACGGATACAGTTAATGTTATGAAGAAAGTCGATACGGAGAAAGCATTGTTGAAGGTGAAAAGTAGAATGTCGGGTAACAGACACAAGGGAACGATGTGGTGGCAATGGGCACAACGTGCGGCAGCAATTTTGTTCATTCCACTTCTCGTTACATTGATGCTCCAATATTGGGGAGGAAACGAACAGGAATTGGCACAAATCATGGAAGTGAAAACAAATCCTGGGATGATGACCTCATTGACCCTGCCCGATGGTACGCTTGTTTATCTGAATTCGGAATCAACACTAAGTTATCCTTCACGTTTCGATAATGATACAAGAAATGTGACTTTACAGGGAGAAGCTTATTTTGAAGTGGCTAAGAATCCGGAAAAGAAATTTATAGTCTCCACTTCCCATCAATCACAAATAGAAGTACTGGGAACTCATTTTAATGTAGAGGCATACGAAAAAGAAGATCGGATTTCAGCAACATTGGTAGAAGGAAAGATCGGTTTTATTTATAAATCAAATGATGTCTCGAAAAAAGTGCTGATGGATCCGGGACAGAAATTGGTCTATGATTCAAAAGATAATAAGGTTCAGCTTTATGCCACTTCCGGAGAATCGGAGATTGCCTGGAAAGAAGGTAAGATTATATTCAGAAATACTCCTTTGGAAGAAGGCCTGCGAATGTTGGAAAAACGGTATAATGTGGAATTCATTATTAAAAACGATCGTTTGAAAGGAGATTCATTTACGGGAACATTTACCAACCAACGCCTGGAACGTATCCTTGAATACTTCCAACTTTCTTCTCAAATCCGCTGGCGTTATCTTGATTCGCTGGATATGAAGGATGAAAAGAGCAAAATAGAAATATACTGATTGATTAACCTTAAAACAAAAAATGCAATGAAAGACAGAGCCCCTTAATTAAAAAACATACGGGATGATATTGGCGTATCTTCCCGTATGGAAATCGGTAAATCTTTTTGATGCTTGTTTGGCGACAAGCTTAGATAAACTTTTTATTAACTTTAAGTCATCACAAATTTATGCAAAATTATTTTAGCATCCAATTTTTATGGGTGGTAAAGTCGCTTTGGCGAGTTTCTAACAAAATCCCATTATCTATGAGACTTTTGATTTTATTCTTGGTATGCTCTATCGGGCTATGTTATGCGTCCGATAGTTATGCACAAAAAACTTTAATCAGTATTGATGTACACAATCAGCGGGTGGAGGATATTTTAAAAGAGATTGAAGAGCAGTCTGATTTTGATTTCTTTTTCAATAACAAACATGTGGATTTGAATCGCCGCGTATCTATATCAGTTGATAGAAGTAATATATTTAGTGTGCTTAAGGAAGTTTTTGCTGGCACTAACGTGCGATATTCAGTGCTAGACAAGAAGATTATACTGTCTGTTGAGGTACAGTCACCGCAACAGGAAAAGAAAATGATTGTATCTGGTATCATATCGGATGTACAGGGAGAGCCGGTAATAGGTGCCAGTATTCAGGAAAAAGGAGTGGTTGGGAAAGGTACAGTTTCTGATTTAGATGGAAAATTTAAGTTGACGGTTGCCTCCGATGCCATATTGGTGATTTCATATATTGGCTTTCAGTCTCTTGAAGTAAAGGTGGGAAACCGTACAAACTTGTCAGTGGTATTGAAAGAAGATCATCAGTTGCTGGATGAGGTAGTCGTTATCGGTTATGGAACGATGGAGAAACGTGCAGTGACCAGTTCCATCACTTCCATATCATCCAAAGATTTAGTGACTGGAATGGGAGGCTCCACTATTGCGACAGCTTTAAAGGGTAAAATCTCCGGTATGAATGTTTCCGAGACTTCCAGTCCGAATGCTTCTGCCAGTTTCCAGCTGCGTGGAGTAGCGTCCATCAATGCTTCCTCTTCTCCTTTGATTGTGATAGACGGAATTCCCGGAGGTGATTTACGTTCTATCAGTCAGGAAGATATTCAGTCTATTGATGTTTTGAAAGATGCCTCTGCAGGTGCTATTTACGGAACAAGAGCAGCCGGTGGTGTCATCTTAGTGACTACCAAGAAAGCAAAAGAAGGTCCCATAACCTTATCATATACGGGCGAACTCTCTACCGAGCAAGTTTCCAGGAGACCGCAGGTCCTTGATCGTGATGCTTTCGTTAGGTTCGGAGTAGGAACAGATTTAGGGGCATCCACCGACTGGTACGGTGAACTTTTGAATGAAGGAGCACTCTCCCAACGCCATGTTGTCAACCTCTCGGGCGGCGGCCATACAGCTAAAATATATGCTACTATTATGGCACAGGATCAAAAAGGTATCGCAATTGGTGACAACCGTAAAGACTATTCGGGGCGCATCAATGCAAATTTTAACCTTCTCGATGATTTGCTGGAAATAGGCTTGCACACAGAATACCGGGAAGCACACCGGGATCAGCGGAGCAGTAGTTCCTATTTCGACATGGCATTGAAGATGAATCCGACGGAACATGTATATGACAGCACTAGTGAAACAGGATATAATGTATTGGTTGGTGGTAGTGAATATTACAATCCTTTAGCAGAAGTAATGTTGAAACAGGCAGATAATGTTGATAAATGGCTGAAGGCGGATGCAACGGTAAAGCTCAATTTGCCTGCCGGATTCTCGGCACAAGCCACTCTTGGCTGGGAAGATCGCCAGTATCAGCAGACACATTATACGTCCGCATTACACAGAACCTCTTTAAATGGAAGTTATAAAGGAAGAGGATTTCATGCATATAGCAAAACAGTCAATGTCTCTTTTGAACCTACCATCAATTTTATGCGTGTTTTTGCAGACGACCATACGGTTAGTGCGGTAGCCGGATATAGTTATTGGGAAAATAACTCTGAAAACTTTAATATGACTAACTACGATTTTCCTGTGGATGGAGTAGGGGCTTGGGATATGGGGACAGGTAGCTGGCTTTCCGACGGAAAGGCGGCAATGTCTTCCCACAAATATCCCCGTGAACGTCTTATTTCATTCTTTGGCCGGGCGAATTATAGCTATAAAGACCGCTATATGCTTACAGGAAGTGTTCGCCACGAGGGCTCGTCAAAATTCGGAAAGAATCATCGTTGGGGAACATTTTGGGCAGTATCAGGCGGATGGCGTATATCCAATGAGGCATTTCTGCGTGACGTCAGTTTTCTCGATGACCTTAAAGTACGCGTTGGTTACGGTGTAACGGGAAATAACAATTTCTCTGCAGGAGCATCCACTGCCATGTATTCTTCCAATTCAATGTGGCCTTATAACGGTACATGGATCACCTCTTATGGACCGGCCCGTAACGTCAATTATGACTTGCACTGGGAAAAGAAAGCAGAGCTTAACATCGGCTTGGATTATGCATTTCTGAATAACCGTCTTTTTGGTAAGTTTGATATCTATAAGAGAAGAGTTTCCGGAATGTTATATAATATCAACGTTCCCAATCCTCCCGCTGTTTATGAAACAACCACCATGAATTACGGTAATCTTGAGAATACCGGATGGGAGTTCGAGATAGGAGGAGTACCCGTCAAAACCAGAAACTTTAATTGGACAACTACTATGCGCCTATCACACTCTTCCTCCAAAATTACCTCTTTGTGGGGCAATAATACCTATCAGGATCGTGTAGGATTTCCGTCACCGGGTACAAACGGATCAGCCGGTAGAATTGAGGCCGGAACAAAAATCGGAAGCTATTACATCTGGAAATATGCCGGTATCACGGACAATGGCAGGTGGCTTCTGTATGATAAGAATGACAATGTAATCCTTAGCGATAAAAAAACATATGACGACAAACGATATATCGGCAATGCCATTCCTGCATTGATGGTATCATGGGATCATACCTTCACTTACAAAAATCTCTCTTTAGGCATCAACCTGCGTAGCTGGATCGATTTCGATGTGTTCAATACCATAAATATGTACTATGGACTTTCTGAAGTGGCAGGCCAGAATGTTCTTCGCAACGCATACATTGATAACCGGCACATCAAAGAAGTAAAGCAACTTTGCGATTACTGGCTTGAGGATGGTACATTCTTGAAGATTGATGCCATTAGCCTGGGGTATTCTCTTAACATGAAAAAATGGCAAAAGTATATAGATAAGATTGATCTTTACCTGACCGTCCGTAACGTTGCCTGTTTTACAAAATATTCAGGATTGAATCCGGAAGTGAATGTGAACGGTTTGGATCCCGGTTATGAATGGTTTAATAATATTTACCCTGAAACTCGTAGATATACCTTTGGTATGAAAATCCAATTCTAATAGTAAAGTACCTATAAACTAATATAATGATATGAGACGAAATATTCTAATTATAATCTCTTTCCTCACCCTTCTGGTGGCCTCCGGTTGTACTAATCTGGATGAGAAGTGGTATTCCGAAGTAACTCCGGATACTTATTTCACATCTAAGGAAACTGTCTACTCTTTTCTGGTACGCTCTTTCACGCACTGGCGTTGGTTTCACGGATTCGACCGTGCCATTCTTCAGGAATGTACAACAGACGAGATGTGTGTCACACAAAAAGGAATACATTACAATGATGTCCGATACGCCCAGCTGCAACACCATGACTGGACACCGCTTCACCCCAACAACGAAGAAACATGGCGTGGAGTAGGTATGGGAGTAGCCATGGCTTTAGCCTGTAAAGAAGACTTAGCTGGTGTAGACTATGTTTCATTAGGTATGACGGAAGAACTGAAGGCAGATCATCAGATGCAGCTCCAGACATTAGTGGCCTATTTCTATTTGAGAGGACTTGATTTCTATGGCGGTATGCCTATTTACCGACGTTCTACCACAGAGGAATCTCCACGTTCCACAGCACGGGAAACCTTTAATTATGTGGAAGAACTCCTGCTTGCCGCCATCCCCAAATTAGAGAAAAAAACAGCAGATATGCTGGAAGAAGGTTACTTACGCCAGGGAACCGCGGCTGCTCTACTTGCTCAATTATATTTTAATGCAGAAGTCTATACAGGGGAGAGTCGCTTTGCTGAATGTGCACAAATTTGTCAGGATTTACTAGACGGTAAATACGGCTATTACGAGTTGGAAGAAGACTGGTTCGGTCCTTTCACCTTCGAAAATAACAAGTCGAAAGAAGTGATGTGGTCCGTTCAGTCGCAATATGCAAAAGGAACTCTGTTTCAGTGGCAGTTCGAACGTTATAATCATTATAATGCGAAGAACTATTTCGATCTTAGCGGCTATTCCTCTACGAACGGTATGCATCTCCAACCATCTCTGAAACCCAATGGTGATCCTTATACGGACAAACTCGGACGTCCTTTTGCCAAGTTTCATGCGAAAGACCTTCGTAAGAAATTGTATGTATATAAAGGAAATGGCAAATACGAAGGAATGTTTCTTTACGGAAAATTACAACGTATATCAAGAAGTGGAACAGAGGTGAAATGTACGGGACTGTATGAATACCCGGGTGAGGTTCTTGAATTTGTTGACCAGGTAGCACAATTTAAGAAAGTGAAAGACGGAGAATATTCTTCCGTAAATGAACTTCCTTCCAATATAAGTACCGGAGAAGAGAATTCGGGAATACGTTTGTGCAAACTGCCGGTGCCGGACAATACAGACAAGACACTTGCTTTTAATCCTGACTATCCGGTTCTTCGTTTTGCAGAAATCTATTATATGCTTGCCGAATGTAAATACAGAAGCGGATATAAGAAAGAAGCAGCCAATCTTTTCAACGAAGTGCGTAAACGCAACTTTGAGAATGAAGTAGACCCTGATCCGGTGACTGAAACGAATATTGACAAGTATCGGATTCTCGATGAGTGGATGGTCGAATTTCTTGGCGAGCAGCGTCGTCGTACCGATCTTCGTCGCTGGGGCTTATATACAACAGGCGCCTGGTGGGATCACAGGCCTACTAATGACGATCATTATGAACTCTTTCCTATTCCGGAAAAGTCAATTTCCGTCAGCAACGTCTTGAGACAGAATCCGGGATATGGAGGCGGCAATGAAATGACGAAAGAGGAAGCCGGTATATACAGTGTTAAACAAATTGATTAATAGAACATTAAAGAATAAAACAATGAATAGTAAGATATTATTTCTAGGAGCCGTTATGATGCTGCCTACATTCGCTAGTTGCCAACAGGAAAAGCCTTTTCCGGATGATGCTGTAGATAAAGTGTATGAATACCTTCCGGAGTGGCAGGCTGGTTATTTGGACATTCATCAGATTAGCACGGGAAGAGGGAATGCAGCCTATCTTATTTTCCCGGACGGGACTACCATGTTGCTGGATGCAGGAGACTTGGGAGTACACACCGGTACCCAGGAGATTATGAAAGCAGTTCCTAATGACTCTAAACGGCCTGCTGAATGGATTGCCCAATATATAAAACATTTTTCATTGCCGTTGAAAAATAACGGTGCTATTGATTATGCCTTGCTCACTCACTTCGATACAGACCATATCGGACAGAATGGAAAACTGGCAATCGAAAAAGTAGGGCTGGACTACAAACTTACCGGAATAACTCATGTGGGTAATCTTCTGGATATTTCCACATTGATAGATCGTGGCTACCCTACATACGATTATCCGACAGCGACTAAAGTTACGGGTGCTCATATCTCAAACTATAAATTATATGTTGCCGCTCGTGACCGGGAAGGTAAAAAGAATGAAGGGTTTGTGACAGGAAGTAACACACAAATCAAACTATTGAAAGCTCCGGGTTCCTATCCTACATTCGAAGTACGTAATATTGTGGGTAACGGTAAAATTTGGACAGGCAGCGGAACGACTTCCAAAGAGCTTGTGCCATCTACCGCTTCTTCGAGCGAACAGTTGAACGAGAACCGTTGCAGTTGCGGAATACGTATCACATACGGTAATTTCGATTACTTCTCGGGCGGAGATATCCTTGGAGTGGAAAAAGCGCCGGAATGGTTTGACATAGAAACACCTGTAGCTACATTGCTGGGCGAAACAGATGTGGTAGTGGCCAATCATCATGCATACTCTGACGCTATGTGTGATACCTACATTTCCCAAGTGAAAGCGCAAGCCTACGTGATTCCCGTGTGGGATTACTATCATCCTCAACCGGCTCCGCTAAGCCGGATGCTGTCTCAAAGCCTTTATGCCGGTGAACGGTCGGTTTTTGCCGCCGGTATGGTAGACAGTAACAGGAGCAGGCTGGGTGAAGACGGTTTGAAGATAAAACCCGCTGGACATGTTGTTACACGTGTTTATCCGGGAGGAGAGAAGTTTCAGATCTTTGTGTTGAATGATCGAAATGAAGCTTATGAGATACTATATAAAACAGGTGAAATTAAATCTAATATTTGATGAATATGAAAATTAAAGATTCAATAGCCTGGGCAGCTTTTGGGGCTGTGATGGCAATTATCATGTTTCCGTCATGCTCTGACGAAAATGAAGCCGGCATATTGGAAATAACAAATAATGAGATTATTCTTCAGGCTGAAGGTGCTCCGGTTCAGGTTGAAGTGAAATCCAATACCGAGTGGCGCATAGACTTTGCAGAATCAACCTGGTTTTCTACAGATATACGTGGAGCCCAGTCATCAAGAACTTATTTCACGGTGACTTATGATGAAAATATCAGTGATTCCGAACGTTTCTGTGATATTCGTGTGTTTACAAAAGATGGGAAGACTTCGGATGTAATCAAGATAAAACAACTATCCCGTTATCCATTTATAGTTCCTGCCAGTGATAATATGGAACTCTTTACCAAAGGAGGCGAATATAATATGGATATTTCGACCAATGTGCCTGAAACGGATATTGTGATTACGCCGACGGTGGAATGGGTGAAAGAGTATCGGATAAGTGACGGAAAACTTTATTTCAATACGGAAACAAATTCTCAATCACCCCGCACAGGAAGTATCGTATTGAGTTATGACGATCAATACCAACGTAAAGCCACGACTACAATCAACCTGTCGCAAGCATATTCTGAATATGCGAATGCAGAACTTGTCAGCTATCCAACCGTTTATGGTTATCCTGTCGGTGGAATTACTAACAATGTATATATTGAAGGAACGATCGTTGCTACTGGTACATCGAAAAACTTCCCGAACAATCGTTATGTCATTCAGAATGAGACCGGGGAGACAGTGGTATTTGAATCAGAGTCTCTGATTACATTTGCGCAATTTGCCAAAGTCTCATTGTGTTTGAAAGATGGAACGATAAAGGAAGAATCAGAGGGCAGCTTTACCTACAGACTGATTAGCGGTATCACTGCCGCCCATGTAATCAGTTCGGAACTTTCCACCTTCACGATTCCTGAAAAAACAATCGCAGAACTAACGGATAATATGGTATTCAGCCTTGTGACCTTAAAAGATGTCGAGATTGCCTCTCCGGTAGGTGCATTTACTAATTTCAAGACTACCGATCCGGGGGCTGCCGACCGTAAGACGAATAAAAATTATTGGGTGGAGAGATTCCCGGCATACTACAGATACTATCCAACCTGCATCAGAGATAAAAACGGCTCTAATACATATATGCTTACTTCGCTCGATGCTCCTTATGCGCATGAGACACTTCCTAAAGGTTCAGGAACCATCACCGGAATCGTAGCGAAAGTCAAGCTTACCAATTTTGACATCTCCGAAAGCCGGTTGTGTATTCTTCCGCTTCATAGAGAGGATATCAATATCGGTGATATGAACGAGATCACTTCGGTGCTCGTGGAGTGGGATTGTAATGTGCCCGATTGGAAAGAAATAGGTGCTTCTACATTTACGGAGTATCATCCGACAGGCGGAGAAGCATCGCAGTCAAATGCTATTCTTAATAAAGACGGGAATAAGCATTTCCAGCAAACCTATGCAGATTACATATTAGGTTTCCAGGATGATTTCCGGGGAGATATGAATCTTAATACCACAGATGGATATTATGGGCGTATGCGAGGAGGAGCCTTCAATAGTAAACCGTGGTCTACAAGTTCATATTTTTACGTAGACAAAATATCGACAGTAGGTATTTCTACATCCCTGTCTCTTCAGGTTGAAATGAATGCAAGTTGGGGAGGTGGCCCTGTTGCAGTAGTTGAATATGCTTATTCGATGAGTGGTGAATGGGTGAAAGTAGATAATTCAGAGTTTACCATTCTGGGACAGTTTGACAGAACTGCTGCAGGTGGACAGACGGAGAAGAACATTCCTGGTTATAAAGTCTATGACTTTAAGTTGCCGGATGCCTTATTGAACCGCGATAATATCTGTATCAGATTGCGACCTGTTCGACTTCCGTCCGGCGTATCGAGCTTCATGCCGCTTCGACTTGCTAATATCTCGATCAAATATAATAAATAACCAATAGGGAAGTATCTATAAAAATAATCGGAAGCAACAGGAAATACCCTGTTTGCTTCCGATTCTCTTTATATAATGATTTCGGATATTTATATTAATCCTGAACGAACTCTATCCTAAAAATGCTGTATTTTATTTTTCCAACAACTCTTTTAAGAACTCGTCCAATTCCTTATCCAACCCTTTCAGCAATTCATCGTTCACCAGGATCGTATCATCGTCCACCAGTAACAATTCCGCTATGGTCTCTTTCTCTTCATCCACCAGAACGAAAGAGTAAGGCTTCAGGATAGTCACCTTGTCGAAGTCTCCGGCATCTTTCATTCTGCAAAGAATGTTGCGTAGAGAAGGTTCCACACTTTCAAGGAAATCATCCCCTTCATACGTAGCCCATTCTTCGATCATGATGTTTGCCAGTTCTTCATCATCATCATTGTAAATATTAAGTTGTCCCGATGTCTGGTCCGGTTGGAGATGGATATCGGTTACAACTGTTTGTTCGCAGTTACATACATATTTGGCGACTGCCTTTTGGATAGCCGATTCGATAATGGATAGTGATTGTTGGCTTAGTTTCATGGGTTCCTTCTTTTTATAAGTTCAAAGGTATAAAAAAAATAAGATTTGATACACAATTTCCTTAAAAATCATCATTAAATCGGCTCATTTGTAATTTTAACTTAGGTAATTGAGCGTTTCTCTCCTTCAATTCGGCTAAATACAAGGATGTGAGATAATAATTCGGCACATCGTCAATGCTGGCCTGAACACTATCTGTGATATTCTTTTTATCAATTTTCTTGGCTAGTTGCTGTGCTTTTTCCGCCCATTCTTCCGCTTTAGCGAGACTATCCTTCATTTCATAATAAACAGCTATGTTGAGAGCTGCCCGCATCTTCTTCTTTTGGTTCTTGGTACCTTCGAAAGCCTGGTTCCAAAGTTCGTATGCGTCGTCCCATGAATTTTCGCGTACATAGATGGCAGCATCACGCATGGGAACCGAACCTCCGGTATACAGATACCGTGTTCCTTTTTTCCACATAGGGACGAGATATTTCACCGGAACTGTCCCTGCAAATACCGCTGCTTCCTCCAGCATTTGTTTGTCGCGAATCATGCGGGTGGCAGCTTCTACGGCAGTACCTCCAAACTCTTCCCAAAAGATGCTGTCGTTAGGATGGAGCGTAGTCATCGGCCGACTACGTTCGGGAAGATACACTTTCACCGTGGGATATACTTTTACGTCTACCGCTCCTTGAAAACAGTTGAACTCATTCAGAAAACGGACAGATTTAGTTGCTTTGAGTTGCAGATTTTCCAATGCAATGATAAAATCCACTCCCAAACTAGAGGCTAACTGACGGACTTCCTCCTGGCTCAATGTACTTTCGCGGGCCAGTTTATCATTTGTCCGCAAAGCAGAGTCACAGATGACTACTTCTTCAAAATAATTCTGATGTGCGATTTCTTCAGCCAGTGATTCGGTGGCAATCTTAGGATCTCCGTTGGCGTATGCCGTTGCACGACTTACCAGCGGTGTACCTTCTTTGATTTTTTCAGTCGTTGTTATTAGTTTGTTATCCGGGATATTGCTGGTGTTATTCACGATAGCTACTTTCCGGAGTTGCGGAGGAAAGCTCAAGTCGGCAGGTTGCAGATAATCAATGGAAATCTGTTCCAAACTCTGACAACTGCCCAGTGTCAGCAGGAAGATAGTGACGAAAGCCAGTGAATAAGATTTTGCCATAGTTTTGTTCTATTTAGTAATTTGAACAAAAGTACAATTTTGGAGGAATAAAAGAAAGTCTCAAACAGTTTTTAACCGTTTGAGACTTTCTTTTGTGTATTGAAACTTGAGATTATACCTTAATGTTAAAAATTAAATAAGGCTTTTGAGCGAAGCTGATTCAGAAATGAGCGCAAAGAAATAGAAACTCCTACTTTCCCAACTTTTAACTCTCAACTCTCAACTCTCCCTTCTCAACTTCTTAAAGGTTTTTACCGTGACAGTTCTTATACTTCTTACCGCTTCCGCATGGGCAAGGATCGTTACGTCCTACAGTCTTTTCTGCACGGATGGGTTCACGTTTCTGCTGTTCACGAGTATCCTGGCTGGCAGCAGCCTGTTGGTTCGGATCACTCAAGTCCTGCTTGTTTTCGCGATACTTGCTCATATCCTGACGTTGTTCAGGAGCAGCCTGACGCACTTCCACACGACGGGCAGCCTGTTCGTCCGGAGCTTCCTGTACAGGAATTTGTCCACGCATCAAGATAGATATAGTCTGGTTGTTGATCTTGTTCACCATAGCGTCAAACAAAGTCACAGATTCCAGTTTATAAATCAATAGCGGGTCTTTCTGCTCGTAGCTTGCATTCTGTACGGAATGTTTCAGTTCGTCCAGTTCGCGCAAGTTTTCTTTCCATGCTTCGTCGATTACGTGGAGCAGGATTGATTTCTCGAACGACTTCACCACTTCTTTAGATTCCGATTCGTAAGCCGCTTTCAGGTTACAAGAGATATTATACATTCGTTTACCGTCTGTAATAGGAATCAGGATGTTTTCGTACATGTGTCCCTGGTTTTCATATACCTGTTTGATAACCGGGTTAGCGATCTGTGCCAGACGTTCAGTTTTGCGTTTGAAGTTATCCATCGCAATGTTGAAAGTCTTTTCGGCCAACTTTTCTTTTTTCTCGTTACGGAATTCTTCTTCAGTGAACGGAGTTTCCATCGCCAATGTCTGAAGCAGTTCCATTTGGCAACCTTCATAATCATTGTTTTCGATAGCATTGGCACAACGGTCCCAAATCATGTTCACGATGTCCATACCGATACGTTCACCCATCAAAGCGTGGCGGCGTTTGGTGTAAACCACTGTACGCTGCTTGTTCATCACGTCGTCATATTCCAACAGACGTTTACGAATACCGAAGTTATTTTCTTCCACCTTCTTCTGGGCACGTTCGATAGAATTGGAAATCATCTTGTGTTCGATCATTTCGCCTTCCTGGAAACCAAGTTTGTCCATTACGCTGGCGATACGGTCGGAGGAGAACAGACGCATCAAATCATCTTCCAGTGACACAAAGAATACAGAAGAACCCGGGTCACCCTGACGTCCTGCACGACCACGCAACTGGCGGTCTACACGACGGGATTCGTGACAGATTTCTACCGAGGTAGTACCCACCAATACCGGACGTCCTGCCTGAACCAATTTTTCGATTTCCTCGATAACAGCTTTATACTTTTCGCGTTTCGTCTTGTAAACGCGGTCGTTCATATCCTTTCTTGCAATCGGACGGTTGGTCGGGATCACGACTACGTCCAATTTGTAGATGTCCCAAAGTTCGCCTGCTTCCGTTTCAGCGGTACCGGTCATACCGGACAGTTTGTGATACATACGGAAGTAGTTCTGCAAAGTAATCGTTGCAAAGGTCTGCGTAGCAGCTTCCACTTTCACACGTTCCTTGGCTTCGATAGCCTGGTGCAATCCGTCAGAGTAGCGGCGACCTTCCATGATACGACCTGTCTGCTCGTCTACGATCTTCACCTGTCCGTCGATCACTACATATTCATCATCTTTCTCGAACATGGTGTAAGCCTTCAACAATTGGTTGATGGTGTGTACACGTTCCGATTTGATGGCATAGTTTGTCAGAAGTTCATCTTTCTTTTCAAGCAGTTGTTCGTTAGTCAGATGTTGGTTTTCCAGTTCCGAAAGTTGTCCGGCGATATCCGGAAGAACGAACAATGTCGGGTCTTCAGAGTTACCGGTAATCAGGTCTACACCCTTGTCTGTCAGGTCTACACTATTCAGTTTCTCGTCGATCACGAAATACAGCGGATCAGTAACTTCATGCATACGCTTGTTGTTCTGTTCCATGTAGATTTCTTCCGTCTTGAGCATACCTGCCTTGATACCCTGTTCACTAAGGAACTTAATCAAAGCCTTGTTTTTCGGCAATGCCTTGTGGCTGCGGTATAAAGCGAGGAATCCTTCTTCCACCTCTTTCTTATCGTTGGATGCGATCAGTTTCTTAGCTTCGGAGAGATATTTGGTAGCCAATACTTTCTGTGCTTCTACCAGACGTTCTACTAACGGACGGAGTTGCTCGAACAATTGGTCGTCGCCTTTCGGTACAGGACCGGAGATAATCAACGGAGTACGGGCGTCGTCAATCAATACCGAGTCGACCTCATCGACGATGGCATAGTTGTGCTGACGTTGTACAAGGTCTTTCGGGCTGATAGCCATGTTGTCACGCAGGTAGTCGAAACCGAATTCGTTGTTCGTACCGAACGTGATGTCTGCCAGGTATGCCTGACGGCGTGCGTCGGAGTTCGGTTGATGACGGTCGATACAATCCACGCTCAATCCGTGGAACATATAAAGAGGCCCCATCCATTCAGAGTCACGTTTGGCGAGGTAATCATTCACGGTAACCACGTGCACACCGTTTCCGGTCAGTGCGTTGAGGAATACCGGGAGAGTAGCCACCAATGTTTTACCTTCACCGGTTGCCATTTCCGCAATCTTACCTTTGTGCAGAACGACACCACCAAAAAGCTGTACGTCGTAGTGAACCATGTTCCATACCGTATCGTTTCCACCGGCTATCCAGTGATTCTGGTAGATGGCCTTGTCGCCTTCGATGCGTACAAAATCTTTCGTTGCAGCCAGTTGGCGGTCAAAATCCGTAGCGGTAACAACGATTTCTTCATTTTCTGTGAAACGTTTGGCAGTGGCTTTCACGATAGAAAAAGCAACGGGCAGTACTTCGTCCAGTGCTTTTTCATATTTCTCCAGAATTTCTTTTTCTGTCTTATCGATTTGTGCGAAGACTTCTTCGCGGTCTTCCAGTTCCAGTGTCTCGATGCTTGCCTTCAACTCTTCCACTTTCGCACGTTCGGCGGTAGCCGATTCATGGATATATTTTTTGAGTTCTTCCGTTTTGGCACGGAGGGCGTCGTTGTCCAGTTTCTCAACCTCCGGGTAGGCAGCTTTGATCTTTTCCACCCAGGGCTTGATTTCTTTCATGTCTCGTGTGGATTTGTTTCCGAAAATCGAGCTTAAAAATTCATTAAATCCCATGTTATATTATTTAGTTTATTATTTATCTTTTTCTGCACCACAGATTTCACGGATTTACACAGATTTTTTCATATAGAACACGGATCTTTCTTTTTAATCTGTGCGAATCTGTGGGATTTGTGGCGAATAATCTCCGCAAAGTTACATTAAAATGCTGATTTATTTATGTTTTGCTCCCTGTTTTTGTGAGTAAATTTTTACCGTAGGTCGGTAATAGGAGCAGAAGTACAGGCATTGGGAGCCCGGATGCGCATGAAATGTGCCAGTGTGGGCGCAATATGTTCAATGGTTACAGGTGTCTGGATAATGGCCGGTTTTACGGAATGTCCCATGAAAATCAGCGGTGAAGGGATATAAGAATGACGTACCACTTTGTTTTCGCCGCCGTTCTCGTTGACGATGGTCCATCCGGGAAGGACGTCGATTACGAGGTCGCCCGAACGTTTGCGGTGGTAGCCGTTGCGTATTTTATGAATTTCCGGTGTCCATGAACCCAGCAACAGCCGGTTGGCTGAATATGCTTCGTTCACTCCGCTGAACTGCATCAGGAATTCTGCAGACTTTTGTTGGATCTCTGCCAGATTCAGTTCCTTCTTTTCCAGCAATTTATGATTCAGATAAATCTGCTGGTTGTGGTGAGCTTCCACATACTTTCCTTCGCCATACGTAGCCATCAGGTACATATTCAATAGGGCGGCACAACGGTTGAGATAAAACTCTCCGCCGGGAATCTTGTACAATCCCGAGTCAGCCGATTCGCTGTCCGTATATCCGGTGGAAGTGACGAAAATAAGCACGTTTTGTAGTCCTACTTTCTTGTCGAGCGCTTCGAGCAGGTTTTCGATGCTGCGGTCGAGACGCACGTAGGTGTCTTGTATTTCCATGGCACATTCCTGTACGGATTTATGTGCGTAGTTTCCTGCATAATAAGTGAGTGCCAATAAGTCAGTAATGTCATCCATGCCGATGGAGCTTTTGTTCAATGCCTCTTCGGCAAGTGCGTTCACTTCATCATTCACAAAAGGGCTGGCGATGAAGCGTCTGTACTTATTGTTACGGTCGTCATCAAATTTATATTTGAAGAGTATATCCCGCCAATCTGGCAGAAAAGTGTACATGCCACGGGGGAATACCGGTTCCCATGTCATACCTGCAATACGGAAATCAATCGCCTGCCGGTCATTGTATTGGCTTGCCCACCACGGAAATTCTCCATAATAGGTCGTTCCACTCCATTTTCCGGTGTTGGGATTGAGCCAGAAAGCACCGTTTCCGGCATGTCCGGCTGCGAAAAGCGCGGCGTCGCAATCGGGGGCGATGGCATATACGAGTCCTTTGCCTTGGGTCGCTATTTTAAGCTCGTCGGCAATGGTGGAAGTCAGTAATTTGGTGGGTGCGGCCGTTTGGTCGGTGTAATATCCCATGAATGCCGTGTCGTCTGTGCTGTTGACAGGGCGAAGGGTAGAGGCGTCCATCCATCGTTGGGAGATGATTCCGTTCATGGAAGGCGTCGTGCCGCTGTAAATGGCTGCGATGGCAGAAGCGCGGTCTACGTTGCAGAAGGTATATTCGGCATTATGGAACACTCTTCCCTCTTTCCAAAGACGTTTGAAGCCTTTCTCGCCGTAGAGTGACGAAAACGCTTCCAGATAGTCCGTACGCAGTTGGTCGATAGTCAGCCCTACCACTAATTTAGGGGCGGAAGGCAGTGACTGGGCTTGTAGCCCGGTGAAAGTCAGTACGGTGATGAGGGAAGTTAGTAGTCCTTTCATTATTTCTTTTTAGATGTCACAATCAGATTGCTTGCTGAACGTATCAGCAAAACGAGTGCCAAAGGTACAACAGCAAAGTCAAATCTTTGCGGAATTACAGGAAAAAGCACTATAAAAAGTGTTAAAACGACCAGATTCAAGGTCAAGTACCAGCATTTCTTCCCTTTTCGGACACAATATACGATGTAGGGAAGGAAAAGAAGTTGTCCCAGATGGAAAACCAATAACAGGAAATTGGAGCTGACTGCCGGGTGTTGGGAGAAGAGGGCGAGGAAGGCGAGGACGCATCCCACGATACCTGCCATGCCAAAAAGAACAAGGTCGATCCCCCATAATCCGGTTCTCCGGCGGATGCCATAGATCGTGGCGGCGGCTGTCAGTATAAATAAGAGTAACGAGCATTGGAGCGGAGTGGGCATCCAGCCGCTTTCATCCGGTTCGGGAGTGACGTCGATTATCAGTTCGTTGGCCTTGACAAGCGGACGGGAATAGGTATCTGTGAAAATCTGTGCGCCGTCGAAAGCATCCATCAGATAGAAGGGGGCAAACATCATTTGCCGTTGTGTGACGGGCTGGTCGGCTTCGCTTCCGATGCAGAGGTCGATGCCGAAACGCGCCCACGGATGTCCTTTGCAATATTGATGTACGATGTCGCGGAAAGTGCGCGAACCATCCTGCGGTTCCGTCGGATAAACCACCTTTCCTGCAATGCTTTCTTCTATCTTGTCCCGGGGACGGGTGGCGCAATTGTCGTAAAAGAAATTATAACGGTACACCCGGTTTTCCGGGCGGTAATTTTCTTGTAATAACTGGATTAGTTTTGTTTTCTCTTCATCAGTCAGGTTCAGTGTCTGCTGCCACACGCTGCGTCCGTAGAATGCGTATTCAGCCGCAAAATGCTCATAATCCGTTACTCCCAGTTGGTAATCGGTTTCTCCGAGCGAGAAGCGGAAGATGAAGTTAGGAGTGTTGAAACTGAATAATCCGTAATTGAACACAGCGTCAATCCCTTGTGACGGATTTTCATAGCGGATGGCAGTGTGTCCGAACAGGGAATATATTTCTTCTCCGGGAGCGCAAGTCAACAAGCTCAAGCGGATGGAGTCGTTGCTGTTGGCAGGTGCTTGTCCGGCGGACGGAAGCAGCAGGAAGAAGGAGAGGATTGTATATAAGAAAAACCGTTTCATTAGCAGGCTCGTTTTATTTTGGTGGCAAATATAGGAAGAATTGTTGGATTCGGGAAAACGGTGGTTCTGTTTTATCGGAATAGAGTCTCTATTTCATACAAACAGAGGCTCTGTTTCCCTAAAATAGAGCCTCTATTTTAGGGCTAAAAAATCGAACAGCCAAACGGACACCCCCTGAAGGTGGCTCAACTGCTTGTCTGTCATGCGTTTGCAACGCTCGAAAAAAAGTAGGCGAACCACCAACCGAACATATATAAATACTAAAATATAATAATCTATATAATATAGTTCGCTCAACACACTTTTTCTGTGTTTTGTGAATGAAAAAATGAAGATAATTCAGGAAATTTGCCTTTAGATGAGATAAAACGGAGCCTCTGTTTGGATGAAATAATGTTTCTGTTTGAATGGAAAATTGATTACAAAATAGCGGAACGCTTTGTGGAACGCTGTTTTTCTCTTGTAATCTATTGCTTATTAGCTGTTTATGATGTAATGAAAAAGGACTGCCGGACGCAAAGTGGAATACATAATAAACAATAAAAGATAATTGATCTATTTAAAAATAGATAGTTCGATATTTTTGTTTTGGGGGATTTCTAAAATGAAAAAAGAAGATAATTCCTCTTCTATGCTTCAACTTTTCTTTTTTTACTTTACCTTTGCGCCCGCTAAAGAACCAAAAGATTTGAATTTAATAATCGACATAGGAAATACAAAGGCAAAGATTGCTTTCTTCGACGGCGGAGAAATGGTGGATGTAGTAGCTGAATCCAATCAGTCTCTAGGTTGCTTGAAAGCTCTTTGTTCTCAATATCCGATTGAACAGGGGATTGTGGCTACTGTCATTGATTTAAACGAAAAGGTTTTAGCTGATTTGGCCGCTTTGCCGTTTCCTTTGCTCTGGCTCAATCATCAGACTCCGCTTCCGGTTGTCAACCTGTACGAAACTCCCGAAACATTGGGATATGATCGTATGGCTGCCGTAGTGGGTGCTAATGAGCAGTTTCCTCATCGGGATATATTGGTGATTGATGCGGGAACTTGCATTACTTACGAGTTTATCGACTCAAAAGGCCAGTATCATGGCGGTAATATTTCTCCCGGTATGCAGATGCGTTTCAAGGCACTGCATCAGTTTACAGGACGTTTGCCTCTGGTAGACACCAACGGGCGCAAACTCCCGATGGGACGGGACACCGAAACGGCTATACGCGCCGGAGTAATGAAAGGGATGGAATACGAAATTTCAGGTTATATTGAGTCTATGAAGCATAAATATCCTGAACTTTTGGTTTTTTTAACGGGCGGAGATGATTTTTCTTTTGATAGCAGCGTAAAAAGTATCATCTTTGCAGATAGATTTTTAGTGTTGAAAGGATTAAATAGAATTTTAAACTATAATAATGGTAGGATTTAAACACAC